>WLWE01002547.1_pt1 | contig 11557 bp, 20 predicted proteins | sample 6718301 | NCBI WGS metagenome assembly WLWE01 (sample SAMN12718691, study PRJNA515312) | sponge metagenome | isolation source: marine sponge | host: Mycale hentscheli | place: New Zealand: South Island, Marlborough, Capsize Point | collected 2003-05-01 | reverse complement strand
AAGTTTAATGGTTCTTTTTACAACATCATATAATCTATTATATACATTACTAGTTATAGTATTTGTTACCTTTACTTCAACGTGCATAGACTCATCACGTATAGAGTAGGTAACTATCTGTCCCATACCTTTCATCTTACCGAACCTTGGAAAGTTTAACAAGATTGCAAAGCTACTGAACAACTGTAGTCCTTCTGTAAAAGCTGAATAGACTGCTAAAGTTTTTGCAATACTTTTCTTATCAGACTTAGTTGTCTTAATCTTATGTACGTACTCATGTTTATCTGCCATCTCTTCGTACTCTGCAAAAGCTTTGTACTCTATCTCAGGCATACCAACTGTATCAAGTAACAAGCTGTAAGCGTGTTGATGGATAGACTCCATGTTCGCAAACGAACCCATCATCATTCTAGCTTCAGGCTTTCTAAAGATACGCATGTATCTATCAACATAACCTGCACCTACATCTACATCTGATTGAGTAAACAATCTAAAGATTTGTGTAAGTAAATTCTTTTCTTTTGAATCTAACTCTTGCCAATCTTTTACATCGGTGTGTAAGGGTACTGACTCCGGCATCCAATGCATTTGGGTTTGTAAGACATAGTAGTCAAACATCCAAGGATTGTCAAAAGGTTTGTAGTAATCTCTTGTATCTAATAAGCTCATCTGTTCTCCTCGTTAAATCTCTTAACTAAATATTTAAAATTTTCAATTACATATCCTGCGTAATCTTTTGTTTTTGCGAATGGATTATTATTTTCATCACAATAATCTAACCACATCCTACTTGTAAAGCCAGAAAACTTCTGACTAAACACCTTGTCAAATTCTGATTGTTTCATATCAATCCTTTGGTAAATAAATAATAACAGCAGAATTACATTTAGGACAACTTAAATTAGTTTCCATAATATACTCATCATTCTCATCTTCTATGTCGTGATCTCCACCCCATATTAATTCTGTTCCACAGTGCCAACAACCCATACTATCCCTCACAAGCTATACACTCAGCATCATCTAATTTAATACGCTGAACTTTAGTGTTTACATTTTCTGCATTACGAGCAGCATTAGTTCTGAAGTAATATAAAGACTTTAGTTTGTTCATACCATACCAATGTACATCATTAACATACTGCATGTACTCATCGTGTACTTCCTGTGGCTCGGTGGCTGTAGGTATAGTAAAGAATAGATTAACTGACTGTGCTTGACAAATAAACTCTTGACGTTTAGCTGCATGTTCAACAATCCAAATCTGATCTATTTCATTGGCTGTTTTAAATATGTCTTTCTCTTCGTCTGTGAAGACATGTCCCATGTGTTGTATTGAACCTTCGTTTGCTGCTATGTCTTTCCATACTAGCTCAAGTTCTTTTTTACTTAGTTCTTTATCTTCTAATATGTCTTCTAAGTATTTGTTCTTAACTTGGAACGAACCACTGAGAGTCTTGTGCGTATAAACGTTAGCACGATATGGCTCAATCGAAGGAGAAGTACCACCACATATGATACTAGAACTAGCGTTAGGAGCAACAGCGAGTAGATGAGCGTTCCTCCTGCCACTGCCACTGACATCAGGAGCTTCACCCCTTTCGTCTGCAAGTCTTTCAGAAGCTTTGGTTGCCTGTTTTTTAATGTATTTAAAAGCTTTATAATTGAAACCCGTAGCGAAGATACCTTCAAAAGGAATGTTGCGTGATTGGAGATACGAATGGAAGCCCATCGCACCGAGACCCAACGACCTTTCTCGATAAGCAGAGTAGGCAGATTTAAGAAACCCTTCTTTGCCCGGCTTAATATGTTTTTGAAACCTTTTAAAGTTTGCATTGTACTCTCCTAAGTTATCTGTGTCAACAGCGTTATCAATATAATGTTGAAGAACATTGTCAAGCATGGTAATTAAATCTTCAATGAACACAGGGTTCTCACTCCACTCATCAAAGTATTCTAAGTTGACAGAAGATAAACAACATACTGCTGTTCTCTCTTCATTTGTAGGTAAAGTAATCTCAGAACAAAGGTTGCTCTGTTTGATTTCTAATCCTAAATCTTTCTGTTCTTTTGGTAAAGCTTCATTACATCTATCGATGTTGACCATGTAAGGCTCACCTGTCTCTGCTCTAGCATTAATGATCTGCCACCATAAGTCTCGAGCATTAACAACCTTAATAGCTTCATTGCTTTTAGGGTCTACCAATCTCCAGTCTGCATCATCTTCAACAGCTTTCAAGAACTCATTGGTAATGTTAATACCGTTGTGAAGATTAAGATTCTTACGATTAATATCTCCACCTGATTCTTTACGCATGTTAATGAACTCTTCAATCTCTGGATGAGATATGTCCATGTAAGCTGCATAAGAACCACGTCTTGTGGTGCCTTGATTAAAGGCTAACATCTGTGAATCTACGACATGGATGAAAGGAATTGAACCAGTAGACTTACTACCGTGAGTAGTAGAAACACCGTTACTCCTGATGTCTCCCCAATATCCACCAATACCTCCACCTGAACTTGCCAACCAAATATTCTCGTCATAATGATCTGATAGACCAGTCCTGCTATCAGGTACATAATTGAGGAAACAGCTAATAGGAAGACCACGACTTGTTCCCCCGTTACTAAGTATAGGAGTGCTAAACATGAACCAACAAGAGGAACTGTAGTGATAAAGTCTTTGAGCCAATTCAAAATCTGTGTGACCTTTGTAGGTGGCTGCGAAGACTGATGCTCTGGCAAATGCTTCTTGTGCATGTGTTTCATTCTCCCATAAGTATCTGTCCTTGAGTGTGTCAAGGCTAAACTTATCTAAATTTTTTTCGTTACTATAATTTATTTTTATACCAAGATATTCCTTGATACCTACTTTATCATCTACCATTATGAGTTCTCTGTGTCGTGAATGTTAAGCATTATTATACCATAATGTAAGATTTTTAGCAAGTCTTTTCTGTTCTTTCCATCTTTATTTCCATAGCGTTTAGCGTACTTCATAATATTACCAAGACTAAAGCCCTCACCATGTCCCGAATCAATAATAACATCGGTAGCCTGATATTTATCGGATGCATAATGCTGACTGTATGTAGCATCAATGTATCCTTTAAGCTCTTGTAATAGTTTGTCTTCATTAAATTTATAATTACTCTTTCTCATTTTTCCATTCCTTCGGTAAAGTCTCTTCGCTATACCATGTAAAGTTATTTGTTTCAGCCCATTCAGCATGTGTTCTTTTTGTCCCATCTTTCCTTACCTTTGCTCCCGGCATAGGAGAGAAAGGTTTTTGAAATAAAAATATTAACTCAGTATTCTTTGGTAGTGCTTTTCTAATATGAATATATTTACTGTACTCAGCGTGGTCCCAAAACCTACCTTTAGCTTCCAATAAAATTGTTTTACCATCTATGTCTCTAACAAAGTCAGCTTCGTATTTATGTTCAACGACATATTGTATGACATCCCAATGGTGTTTCCAGTCTTGAAGTATACCTAAATGAATGTCATACTCCCATCGACTGTCATACCCTTTAGGTACGTTAATCTTTTTAGGTCTAGGTTTTCTAGGTACTCTTCTAGGCATTAAGGTCTCCAAGCGTTAGCTGTGGATTCCGTTTAACCTGTTTGTAAAACCATCGTAAACTATATGCACTAAGAAGAAATCTATTGTTAGCAAAGATGTGTGTTTGTTCTGGTAAGAACTCATCTAGATTCTTTCTGTGTATCTTAGATGTATCTTCTCCATCTGGAACCATAGTTCTTAACCACTCTATGAGTAAGTCTTCTGCTTTACGTCTTAATTGTTTTGATCTTCTTCCACTCATATCTGTGTTACCTCTATAACTTTAGGTGGCTTGGGTGTCTGAGTTAAATATTTTAAACCATTAGAATATTTAAATACTCTTAAACCTTTACCCTCATTAGAATCTTTGTGACATTCAAACTTATGTCTGCAATATACACACTCTCTAGGTAGCTGCATATTACCAGACTTACCATCTGGAACAGGACTGTAACATAGTTCTGGTGGTGTTGATAACTTAACAGCCTTCTTAATATCTGTAATCTTTTTCTTGATGTTAGGCTTGTCAAAGTTATCAGGTCTGTATAAAGCTAACTCACCAGACTCTTTATTAAGAGCAAGAAAACCACCTTTGTCTGTACCCTGTGCTTGTTCATACCCTGCAAGTTGAGCCATATAACCAAACATATCGTTCTCTGCTAGAGTACCATCCTTGAATTTTTTAAAAGCAAATCCGGAAGCTGTCTTAATATCAACAACCTCTCCATCGATAACACAATCCATGTGTCCTTTGATTCCAGATACCTTGATCTCTTTCTGTTCATCAGTAACTGTATGCCCAGATAGCTTGATAAGAAATATAACTATCTCTTCAAGTAAATGTCCATATAAAAACTTAATGAATAAAGAAGGTGGCATCCTTTCTGGAGTACCTTCTGACTTCATATCAAACCATAACTGTCGTGACTTCCTACCTATGTTAGACATACGTAAGGTTGCATCACCCCTTGGTTCAGGATGAGACCACTTGTAAAGTATCTCTTTCATAGACTCACCAAACTGATCGATAGTCTCTGGGTCTAGATCAATATGCTCACCATCAGCAAGTACACCTATCTTATTATATATATCTTCGACTAATGTGTCAAGGGTTTTGGTTTTATTTGTCATACTTTATTCCTTTTTCATCATATAACTTTTTATAAAAGTTACCTACTTTTAGTATTTGATCTGGTGTTGCTTGATTTTTAATAGAGTTTGCCATGTGTGAAACCATAATAACGTTTCCTTTTTCATATCCTTTGGTATTATCAATGCGATCTAAACTAGGAGAGTTGTACCAGTCTTGTGAACCAATAATTAATTCTATTCCTAAAATTGGACAACGAGTAACTGCAATTTCTTTTATGTCTTCTTTTGTTAAAGAAACTTTTGCATTTTTCTTTGCTGATCTTTTGGTTGCATCTCTTAGTAAAATTCTTAAATGTTCTTTACCACCTATAACATGTCTTTCTTTATTAGCCATTCTTAATTGACAAGGTCTACATTCTGTTCTATACGATGGTGTTTTAGTATCTTTACGTAAATAAAAATCCGATAATGGTTTTTCTGCTTTACATATACGACATGTTCTTTTTTCAAATAGCTCTGGTTGTTTAATGTGTTTCATTCCAGTTTCTCCCATTAGTATACTCTGTTACATAATATCCTTTTTCATCTTGTTTAAATTTTAATACACAATAATGACACATGGTGGTAATATCATCGTGTTCTCCATCTTTTCTATTTGAATGATGCTCCGTATAAAAACACATGTTATCATAAACATCTATTGTTGAACCACAATTATCTATAGAAGGAATAAATAATCTTTCTAGCCACTCTCCTAATTTAACATCATGCTCTTCATTCTCATCGTATTCATCATTACATGTACATTTAGTGTGTCTCACTCCAATTACCTCCTACTTTAAATTCGCCATCCATTGGACAGCGTAGATCAAAATGTTCACCTGCTTCTATGATAGATTCAACAGCCATCTGTCCTACCTTGTTTGCTCTACAAGACATAACTTCTATCTGCCATTCATCGTGAATGTTAGCTACAAACTTATGAGGTGTAGTGCTAAGTTGTAATCTACTTGATAGAATGCACAAAGCTTTCTTCATTAAGATAGCACCTGCTCCTTGAAGCAGTGTGTTCAAAGCTGAGTGTTTATTTCTTATGTACAACTTCCTACCATCTAATCCTTTGAGGAAATTTTTTGAAGCTGCTCTGTCAACTCGTTCCTTAAGAGACTTGTATGTTGGGAGACTACTAAGAAAGCGTTCTCGCAACTTCTTACCGTCTGCTCTGCTTCCTTTAATGATGCTTCCAATCTTTTCATCTCCTGCTCCGTAAACGAGTGCGTAGATGAAAGTTTTAGCCTGATCTCTTGATTTAAGTCCAGCAAAGTTTTGGTTAGTCGTGTGAATGTCTCCATTAATAATTTCATTTATATACTCCTTATCATCCATATAATGTGCTAACATACGTAGCTCTAGTCCACTTGCATCTACACCTACAAGGCTGTGTCCTTCTGGTACAGTCCAACAGGCTCGACATTCTTTACCATAAGGACTGTGAACAGATGGAACCTGTGCAACGTTAGGATTTCTGTGTGTCATTCTTCCGGTAATAGTACCGTTAGGAATAACAAATCCATGTATTCTACCATCATCCTTGACAGCTTCTACCCACGAATCAATCTGAGCTATACGCTTTTGCAGTAATAAAAAATCTGCTATAAGTTTTGCTTCATGGATGTGAGTTATCTTAGATAATGTTTTCTCATCTACAATAGGCTGACCAGTAGGTGTAAATCTATCTGGCTTCCAACCAAAGTCAATAAGATATTCTCCAATCTGTTTACGAGAACCAAGATTAAACTCTTGTAAAGTTTGTCGCATAAAAGGATTGAAGTTATTGGTATCTAAACAACGTTGATATTCTTCATCAGTCATACCACGCTTAGATAGATTACCGTCTTTTTTGATGTAGGGTGTAACCTCTTTCGTGTCTACCCATTTAGGTTTAAATGTTTCGTGTACCTCTGACTCGATCAGTTGTTTCTTTTCTCTTAGCTCTGCTAACAAACTAAGTGCTGATTGCATATCAAAATCAAACCCATCTTGTTCCTGCTGTTTCATAATCTGAGCAACACCTTGTTCAATCTCAATTGATTGAGGTGAGAAACCTTTTGATTCTTTTCGAAGTTCCTGTAGTACTCTAGTGTTTAACTGTACATCCCGTACACAATAGTTTAACATATCAGTAGAGTAATTAAGATAATCTTCAAACTCAATCTTAGGATAGCCTAGCTTATAACCCCAAGTCTCAAGGCTGTGTCCACCATCACGTGTTGGATTAAATAGTCTAGATAAAACTAAGGTATCAATGAGTTCTTTATCACTAAGATTTACTCCTCCAAACTTTTCTACAACTGGGATGTCAAATCCAATAATGTTGTGACCAATAAGTCTGTCTGCTGTAGTAAGAAACTGATACCCTTCTTCTAACTTGTTAGGTGGGAACTTAAATATCTCACCTGAGTCAGGATTCTGGGCAACGATACACCATACCTTTGTGGCATGTATATCATCCGTCTCTATATCAAATACTAAATCCATTAAAATACCTCTTCACCTGAGTTGTCAAACTCAATATCTGCATCAGTTAATTCTGATAGTCTACCAGTCTCTGCATCATAGATAACTCTAGCTGCCATACCTACATCGCCTGTGTATCTTGATTTAAGAACACGTAGTCTTGTAGTCCTAGCTTCATCAGGGTCATCTGATTGTTGATTACGTTCCAATGCAATCACACAGTCTGATAGTTGTCCAATACTATTGGAGCCACGTAGATGAGAGAGACTTACTTCAATTCCATTCTCATGTCCTTTGTTTCCATCGACACGTCTAAGATGAGACACAAGAATAATCCCTGCACCTGTCTCTTCAACTAAACTTCTAAGTCTAGTCATAATAGTATCAATGGCTCGTCTCTCATCACCTTCATGTACTGCACTTACCAACATGTGCAAGTGATCTACTACCACCCATTTACAGTCGCAACCAATAATCATAAAGCGAAGCTTGGTAAAGATATCATCAATGTCGTTGGTGCCAAAGTGGGAATGAACCCATACTCTGTTTTTATTCTCACCATCATACAAGATGTCAAACATCTTATCAAGTTCTTCTTTAGAAAACTTCTCACGTTCTTGGTCAATGTATAACCTAGCGTTAGCTTCAATGGAAAGTATACCATCAATGGTACGTCTCCAGTCTTCTTCTAATGCTATGATACCTACATTGTCCTGTGTTTGTTTTACAAGCCAATGCTCTATCTCTCTGGTTACACTAGACTTACCAAGTCCTGTTCCACCTGTAAGAGTTACAAGCTCACCTTGTCTCAAGCCATACAGCTTTTTGTTGAGTCCTTCATAGGGATAAGGTATGCTTTGTTTCTTCTCACGATTGTGAAACTTCTCACGTTGCTCTGTAACATTGATAACACCGGATGGTGTATAGACTTTAGCAGACCACCAAGATTCAACGAAGTCCTTATGTCTGTTAGACTTAAGCATATCGTTAGGGTCTTTGAACCCATTGGGAAGTGTGAGTATCCTAGCCTTACCCGGCTTGAAAAGTCTTGCAACCTTTACAGATGCATCCTTTCCTGCTTTATCATTATCAAAAGCAACGATCACGTTTTCAAAGTTATCAAAGAACTCTAAGCTCTCCTTGATATCTCGTACTGCACCTTGTGCTCCACGCTTGATGGATACCACAGCCCACTTACTACCAAGTAGTTCGTAAGCTGCCATAGCATCACACTCCCCTTCGGTTATGGTGACATACTTGCCACCCTTAAACAACTGTTGACCAAACAATCCAGTGTCATTGTAGCTACCCTGTACAAAGAAATCTTTGGTAACAGAGTTTCTACATTTGGTCGCTGACAATTCGTGTCCATTATAATATGGATAGAAATGTTTAATGACCTGACCTTTTAAATCTTGAACAGCTTTAACCCCAAACTTCTGTGCAGTTGCTTGAGATATTTTTCTGTCCGTCAATGCAATGAAGCTACCCTCAGTTACATTGTCAGGCTGTTTAGGTTGAGTTGTTTGTGTTTGTGTCATAGTTTTTCCGTTACATGCTTGTTCATAGTTAGGCATAAATTCTCCACAACTGAAACACTTTGCTGAGCCATCTTGATTGACTCCTACAGCATCACTGCTGTTGCAAAGTGGACAGGGTTGTTTTAACTTATCCCAAGTTGTATCATTCATGTTAGCCCTCCTCAAAGACTATTCGTTAGTTGATTCCTCTTCTTGAGTTTCCTCTGCTTGAGGTTCTGGTGTGTCAACAATAGCTTCGTCTCTAGATTTAAGCAACTCTTCTAAGTTTGCACGATGTGTGCGACTTGCAAAGTCTAAAGCTTCAATAACTACCTGTAAGTTTCCAACTTTCTGTACGATAACAGTAGCTTCTTGCTTTACGCTATCATCTTCAATGTTGTTCACATCATAAGTAGTTGTTCCATCATCATTGTTAATTGTAATAATCATAATTAAAACTCCTCGTTATCTGAATCACCTTCAACATACTCTACTAAGTTCTCTACCTTAACAGCCATGAGTTCAGCGAACTGACCATAGTCATTCTTATAAGGCTTGATCTTAACAACAACTTCTGAACCATTGCCTACGCTAACATCCATGTCAGCACCATCGGTGTCAACAAGTTTAGGTGCAGCATTTGCAGTGCCATCATTTCTTGTAGCTCTCTTGCTAAAAGTAAATGCAGGTTCATCATACTTAGGCTGTCCTGCTCTGTCTCTAACTTGATTAAGACCTATGCCTTCAAGTTTAGATGCAGTATCAGGGTCTGTAAGAACAGTCAACCCGTACTTGTGAGGTTGGAACCTCGTGTTTGGCGATGTGATGTTTGCCCACATTGCCTTACCTTTTACATACTCATACATATTATTTCCTCCATCGGTTTGTATTAAGTGCACACATTATATCATACTTTTGTATGAAAGTAAAGTGTTTGGTTAAAAAAAGTTAAGCCGGTTTTAGAGTGGCACAAGACCGGAAACTTGTAAATATTATAAGTTAAATAAAGGAGGGCAAAACTTCTTATAATATACCTTTTAATTAATCCCTAATAGCAGTCAATATCTCTTCCCAAAATGTTAATGAAGTTTCGTTAAGTCGTACCTTAAAAGTATCATCTAACTTTTCCACCACATGCCCTACATTTGGGTAGTTCTCTATCATATACTGTCCAAACTTTCTGTACTCATCACGAGTAAGAATTTCTGTACGATACTGATCTCTTTCTGCTAAGTAGTTCATCTTAATAAGCGTGTATTATAACATAAGTAAAAGACATTGTCAATATTTAATTTCAAAATATTTAAACAGCTTCCTGTGTTGTCCACCAAGTAGGCTTAGTTCTATTACGTTCCCATTTGGCATAGTGTTTTTCGTTAATGCAGTAATCACGATAAGCAATGATAGCATCCTCATTTTTATACTCCTCCGGCATAGCCTGTGCTAATGGTGTTAGACTTGTATGTGTAATATTGTCTGGCATCTTGCTCAGTGGTTCTTCTAGCTTGACAACACTTGCATGTTTCCTACCATACCTATACTCATACTCCATACCTAATGCTAGGAAGTGTCGATACAACCATGAGTAGTTAGAGCTAGATTCTCTAGCCCATATAGTACATGGATGATTCCAGTATGCACGTTTGTAAAGTCCATTAGCATCTGCATACTCATCACCATCTAGTTCTCGGTGTGCTGTGCATAACATCTGTGCTGTTTCTAGTGGCATCTTGACTAGCATCTTATCAGGCTGTGCTTCTGCTGATATAGTCGGACACTCATCAAAATAAAATATGTTCATTAGTCTTCACCATTATATATTTGTTGTGCTCTACTTGCCAATGCTTCTTCTTCCCAACCCTCTTCGGATGCTTGTTGTAATGCATCTTGCCATTCTTTATCTATCTCAATTGACATTAAGCTTCTCCAACTAAAACAACTTCACCATGTAGTTCGTATCCACTTTGTCCTGTGTTAGCTACATCAATTCTATCTATCCAATAATTTTCTAAATTGTAATCATCACTAAAAGGTTTATTCTCTAACACTCTAACAAATAAACTTTTATCTTTAATCTTTTGTAAAGTATCTATTAAATCTTGTACTGTCATTTACCTTGCCCTCGATATTTTTTGAAGTTGCTTTTCTTGTTCTTGTTCATGGTAGAGAAAGCAACATTACCTCTACCTTGACTTGTCTTCTTACCTCTGCCTTGTGTAGCAGAAGTATATGTACTCTTAGTCCACGTCTTCGCCATATCTATTCTCCTCTATGGTTGCTCTGCGTTTGTCTCTGTACTCTGTAACCCTTCGCCCATCAGCATAGTCAACTGTTTGTTTATACCATAACCCATCTTTGTACCTTGTGTCAATACCTACAACTCGTTTAGCTTGTTTTTCTAATTCAAGTATCTCTTTTTGTTGTTGAACAGCTTCATAAAACTCAGTCATTTTGTTCCCTCTCTTTTTTAAGTTCCATTAACTCATCCCACTTGTAAAACTTCTTAGTTTCTGCATCCCAAAAGTTTCCACGCTGTGCAGTAGTTGGGTAATGTGGTTCTATCTTTTCCTCATCTACCAAGTACATGTACAAAACTGTTGTAGTTAATAAGGTGACAACGCCTACTACTATTAATATAAATTCCATAACTCTATCTCCTATATAGATTTTTCAAAGTTACTACTGCTTGTAATACTTTTAAATTTAACACCCAACAACTTATGAATCCTGTCTTCAAACAAACTAACTTGATTCATTATCTCAGACTGTTCACGAGGTGTAGCGTTTGTGAATCCCTTATCCATATGAACCTCTGGACTATTAAACAACTCCATCAAGTAATCAGATACTTGGTGTTTAG
>WLWE01002545.1_pt1 | contig 11559 bp, 8 predicted proteins | sample 6718301 | NCBI WGS metagenome assembly WLWE01 (sample SAMN12718691, study PRJNA515312) | sponge metagenome | isolation source: marine sponge | host: Mycale hentscheli | place: New Zealand: South Island, Marlborough, Capsize Point | collected 2003-05-01 | reverse complement strand
GGGGCAAACTTTGACGGAGTACGAGGGCATGCGGCTGGTGAATCTGCCCGCGATCCGGCACCGAATGACCGAGACATTGAGTCACACGACCGTCAGTGCTGCGCACGCGGTCCTGAAGGATCACCCCGATGTCGCTCTTGTCCTGAACGCCGGCAACGCGCCACTACTCCGTCCTCTGCGGGCGGCGGGCATCCCGGTGGCTGTGCACCTCGACGGACTCGAGGCCAATCGGGAGAAGTGGCGGGGCGCTGGCGCTGCCTACTACCGCTGGGCCGAGAAGGCGGCGGTCCGGGGAGCTAACGAAGTGATCGCCGACGCGCAGGCCATCAGTGAACATGTTGCCCAGCGCTACGGCCGCCAGAGCCGAGTCATTCCCTACGGAGCAGAGGTCATGACGCCGCCTGCTGACCGATTGGGTGAGCTCGATCTGGTCCGACGAGACTTTCACCTCGTCGTGGCTCGGATGGAGCCGGAGAATCACGTGCTTGAGGCGATCCATGCCTACCGGGTAAGCGATGAGACCCGACCGCTTGTGGTGGTGGGCAGCGCCCCGTACTCGCAGTGGTACCTGAACAAGGTGCAAGAGGCGGCTGCGGACGATTCACGGATCAGACTCCTCGGGGCGGTGTATGACGCGTCACTGTTGAACCAGTTGTACGGGAACTGTCGAACGTACATACATGGCCACTCCGTGGGTGGAACAAATCCGAGCCTGCTGCGTGCCATGGGTGCGGGTGCGCCGGTGTTGGCGTTCGATTGTGAGTTCAATCGAGAGGTCACGGCAGAGCAGGCCTACTTCTGGAGAGACGCTGGGCAACTGGCCGATCTGTTCGACGAGATCGCCGACGACGAGATCGATCTCGAGACGTTCTCCAGCGCTGGTCGTGAGCGGGTGGCGCAGAATTACCAGTGGGAGGCCGTTACCGACGCGTATGAAGACCTGATCCGCACCCTGGCGACCTACCGCCGCTCGGAGAAGACTTCACGGTCGCCGAAACCGGAAGAAACTCGAGCCTCGGCGTGACCATCCGGGTGGCTGTGGTCCTGGTGACTCACGACTCCGAGCGAGACTTACCGGAAACCCTCGCCAGCATCGCGAACCAGACGAAAGCCCCCGACACCGTCATTGCCATTGATGACGCATCGCAGGACGCAACCCCCAGACTGCTGTCGACAGCGGGCTTCTCGGTGCTGCAAGCCACCTCACAGGCGCTCGACACCCGAACACGCATCGCCCACAACTTCACGCAAGGAGTGCTGGCGGCGGCACGAGCAGGATCCGACCTGATTGTTCTGGGTGACCACGATGATGTGTGGCACAGCGATCGTCTCGCGCACCAGGTCGAACTGCTCCAACGCAATCCGTCGGTCGCGATGGTGGCGAGCGATGGATACCTCATCGATGACAACAGCGTCGCCGAGCCTGGGACGATTCGAGAGTCATTTCCCATTCCCGATGACTTCGCAAATTGGCCGCACCGCAAGCAAATGACCTATGGACTTCGGCATTCACTGGCGACGGGTGGAGCGAGCGCGATCCGCTTCTCTGCCCTGGCCGACTGGTCGGTTCCGTCAGGATGGTTGCACGACCGATGGTGGAGCCTGCTCGCCCTCCAGCAGAGGGCGCTCCTGATTGACCCGACCCCGGTGATCGACTACCGGCTTTCCGCGGCACAACAGGTGGGGTTAGACACCGCCGGCCAAGAACACGGTGCTGTGTGGGCGCTCGGCAAAGTCCGGGACCTGGCCCGCACGGGCCGACGATCAAGAGATGTGATCCGGCTGGTGAGGTGACTAGCCAATCCAGGTAAGTCGGGTCAAACACGTGATCACTTCGCCGGAAGGTACGACCGGAAAAGGCTCACGAGTGCACTCCAGATCCGATGGCAGCGACCACGGCGGCAACGAGGCATAAAAATCATCGATGAGGTCCTGTGTGGGGGAGTACATCGCGAGAACACTCGGCTGTACCTGCTCGAGACGCCCGCGAGTCTCGCGTGTGAGCACCGCATCCAGGGTTGCAAGGTTGTCGCCACCCCAGAGTTGCATGGCGGCGGTCGACGCCCCCAAGCCTGCCGGATCTGTCCAAATCATGATCGAGTCCTGTCGGGATGTTTGCCCCAGCAGCCACTCTTGCGTCGTGATCTTCGCCTGCATCTGTTTCTGCACCTGGTAGTCGCCGTAGGCGCCGGCGAACGGGAACTGGCCGTAGATCCCAAGGAACCCTCGACCGTTCTGCAGAACCTGTGCTCCTACGAACGTGGTGAGCAGTGCGATGACCAAGAGAATCGAGACCCTCCGCACCGAAAAGACCTCCGGCCGTGCTGCGAGAGCCACGAGCGCGATGAACAGAACGGCAGCAGCGCCGATCAGCCAGCCCGCAAGCAGACCCAGGGTGTCCTCATACCGTCCCACGGCAATCAAGAGCCCTGCGACCAAGACGGCAGCAACCAGGAAAACTCGCGGAGGTAGCGCCACTGCATCGTGCGTCCCAGGAACCATCGAGATGAAAACCAAGGCCACGGCGGACAGTGCACCCGGCCACAGCAACGCGACGTAGGTGGGCGATTCGAGCCACGGGCCGGTGAACAGCACCATCAAGACGATCGTCGCCGCGACATTCGCGACCGAAATCGCCAACGCCGCCCATCCCCACCGTCGGGTGGGATAAACAACCACGGAAATGACGGACGCAAGGACGGCCACCACTACGACGATCAATGCGGTGTCGCGCTGCCACGTCGTCGCATCCCCGATGAAGACGGTGTAGTCGAGCCGGCTGTTCCACTCAAGGTAGGTGGCCAACCAATCACGGCCGGGAAAGATCACCCGACCCGCCAATAGGAAGGCGCCTGCGCTGACGAGGAAGCCGACACCGATCATGGACGCGTCGATCAGCAAACGCTTCCAGCGTTCATTTCGCAGGAGCACGAGAACAGCAACACGCACGGCACCCCACATCGCCGCCGCGAGGAGGAGCCCGTAGGGATTCGTCATCACGAGCCATCCGAAGACCAGGCCGATCAACAGTCCGGTTGTCCACCGCGGTGAACCGAAAAGCCCTCTGCCTCGAGAGGCGACGCTCCCAAGTTGGGAAACGGCAAGAGCGAGAACAAGGAATATCCCCGCGAGGAGAGTTCCCGTGAGGTACGTATTGCCGACGAAGCTAAGGATCACGGTGTTGAGTCCCACAGCCAACGCGAGAACAAGTCCGAGGCCACGGGGGCGACCGGCCACGTGGACCAGGGAATACACCGCCGTGGCGATCAAGGCGATGAGGACAACGCGCCACACCTCGAACCCGACCCACGGGCCGAGGATGGTGACCAGAAGGCGCACCGGAGCGATGTAACCCAACCGGGTCCAGAAGTAGGACGGCTCGACGGCTCGATCAACCACGTCGGAGCCGAAGAGGGACAAGGAGGCGTAGAACTCCGAATCAGGGGAGTTGAAACCTGGCCATCGCTGGGAAACCAGCGAGATCATGACGGCGCAGGCGAGAACGATTCCGATATCGGGCCACCGACTCGAAGCCACGACAGCCTTCCGCACACGTGAACGCTACGCCCGTAGGCTCGTCGTCGTGGTAGCGCATCGAACGCTCGTGGATGTGACCGACCTGATCGAATTCCTTGAGCGCAAGGAGTCAGCGTCGGGGGTGCAGCGGGTGGTGGCCGAAGTGGCCCCACTGTTGACCCGAGAGGCGATGGCGGAGTGCGTGATTCTCGACAGGTCTCGAGGGGTTTTCGTTCCCCTGACGCAGGACGAGCACGAGGTGTTGATTGAGCAGGGCACACGCGCCCACACAACCGCATCCAGGGATGACGTAGCGAGCACAGCAACAACCACACTTCAGCGCTCTCACAACGCGGAACCGGCGCTTATCGACTCCGACACCGTTCTGGTGTTTCTGGGAGCTTTATGGATCAACGACGCATTGATGATGGCGGCCCGCTACGCCCACTCACAGGGCGCGAAGATCGTCAGCCTGCTGTACGACCTCACACCTGTTAGGGAAGAGGGACACACGGCAGCAGTGAATCGACTCTTCGACAGGTATCTGACGCTTCTGATGCAGACGGCTAGCGCCGTTCCGGCCATTAGCCAGTCCAGTCGCCACGATTTCGTCACGCACGCGACCGGGAGTGGCTACGCAGCGCCACCAGGAACAGCCACTGGCCTACCGTGCGGATTGACGCCGCAGGGGCGAGATCTTTCAACCAAGCCATGGCCACGGCCCTATGCGTTGTTTGTTGGGACAGTGGAGTCGAGGAAGAACCACGCGTTGGCTTTCGAGGTGTGGCGCGAACTCATTGAGCGACATGGCGCGGACAAGGTGCCCGATCTTGTCTGCATCGGGCGGCTGGGATGGCATGCAAGCGACTTCCTGCGAAGTTTCGTGACGACGCGTGGACTCAACGGCAAGGTGAGCCTTCTGACGAATTCGGTTGCGGACGATGAGCTTGCCCGGTTCTACGCCCATGCGGAATTCACGGTCTATCCCAGTCGGTACGAAGGGTGGGGTTTGCCCGTGAGTGAATCCCTGGCGTTTGGAAAAGTTTCAGTGGTCGCGGACAACTCCTCACTACGTGAAGCAGGGGGAGATCTATGCGTGTACTTCACCTCAAACGATGCCGCAGCGATGGTTCGCGCAATAGAAAAAGATGTACTTGACGCTGACACCAAGAGCCAGTGGGAAGATCGGATCAGAAGTCATCAGGCCGCGGTAACGTCATGGGAAGATGTTGCTGGGGCGATCACAAAAGACCTGGGCGATCTCCAGGAAAGGGGCGCGGTGTTTCCCGACGTAGAACTGGGTCGCGAATACATGCTGTCGGTGGAGCAACCCCCTCCAGATGAGGGTTACGCCGATCAGTTCCTGGATCACTTGATCCGCGAGAGCCTGACACCGATGCTCAGACAACCTCGAGGTGACTTCGATGCTGCCGTCATCGATGCTGCGATTGTTGGACAGTTCGGATCCCCGCAGACCTGGGGATACGAGATCAGCCCCGGTTGTTCAGTGACCGTCCGTTTCACCAGACCTGTGGATGGCCCGCTACGGGTCCTGATATCGACGCGGTCGATGCCGGGAACAGCGAGCATTGAAGCAACAGGACCAGGAGGCCCGGAATTCACGCAGGTGTATCTCGGCTCGGTCATCACACTGGCGGTGGGCGATGGACGGGCCGGAGAACCGGCTCAGGTGCGAATGTCGATCACCGAGGCCACCGATTCGATCGAGGGCTTCCTCGGCATCCGAAGTTTTGTCGTGGTGGCAGACAGCGACACCGAAACACAGATTGCTGCGCTGGAGGCGTCGAATGAGGCGCTCCGTCAAGAGTTGGATTTCATCCAGGGCACCCGGTCATGGAAGGTCACCGCTCCGCTGCGCAAGTGGAAGGGCCGAGGAGCGTAACTCTCAGGCAAGTGTCAGCGGCTGGTTCCACTTCTCGGCATCGTGATCCACTGCTTGCCGGCGTTCCAACAGAAGGTCACGAACCGAGAACTGGGCAGCAACCGGCCTCCGCGCCCCCAGGTGGTTCCCACGTCTGACGCTCCTCGACGGGGCCGGGAGCGCACCTGCACCTGGGTGAGCGTGAAGGCCCCCCGTCGCGACATGACGGAGACCAACAAGTTCGGCGTCATGGCGTTCTCAGGAATCGCACTGAGGAGTTGCTCCAGAGCAGCGCGACGGTACGCCCGCAGAGGCGTGTTGGCGTCCGCCGGCAACTGCCCTGTTCGGGACCAGACCAGCACCTGGGTACCGAAGGACACGGCTTTGCGAAACCAAGGGTCGTCTCTTTGTGAGCGCACGCCCTCGACAATGTCGGTCCCTGCGCCATCGGCGAGTACCTCGAGGACGCGACGAACATCGGATGCCACAAACTGTCCGTCCCCGTCCATCGCCAGGATCATGGTTGCGCCGGACGCTACCCCCGCGCTGAGAGCGCGAATGGTGGAAGGACCATGACCGCTGTTGATCGAATTTCTCACAACGGACACAGAAACGCCGGTAGCGGCAGTTTCCATAACAACATCCGAGGTGTTGTCCAGTGAGCAATCGTCCACGACGGTGAATGTCGGATTCCAGGGCTGCAGTGCTGTGTTCAGCTCGTGCAGAAATTCGCCAATGCCCTCGGCCTCATTGAAGGCGGGCATCACCACGTGAACGCTCACGCGGACACGTCTTCACGAGTCAACCACGGGAGGACGTCCCGATCGAACATGGTTAACGCACTGGCGATCGCCATGTGCATGTCTAAGTACTGGTAGGTGCCAAGACGTCCACCAAACAGAACGTTCCGTTCTTGTTTGGCTGCGTCGCGATACTGGTGCAGCATCGAGCGATCCCCGTGAGTGTTGATGGGGTAGTAGGGCTCATCGTCACGTTCGGCGCGGCGGCTGAATTCCTTCATGATCACCGAACGCCCCGAATCGTTGGCGCGTTCGGGATGGAGGTGTTGAAACTCGTGAATGCGAGTCCACGGAACATCCACATCCGAGTAGTTCATCACTGATGTTCCCTGGAAGTCGGGCGTGTCCACCACTTCGACGTCGAGATCCAGGGTGCGCCACCCCAGGTGGCCGTAGCGGAACCCGAAATAGGCGTCGAGGGGGCCCGTGTAGACCACCAGTTGGCTGTCGGTCACCAGATGACGGATGTCCTCGAAAGAAAGACCCAGGTGAAGAGAGATCAGGGGGTGGTCGGCCATCCGCTGCATCCAATGGGTGTAGCCCTGGAGAGGCAGACCTTCCCAGCGATCATTGAAGTAGCGATTATCGAAAGAGAATCGCACCGGTAGCCGTGTGATGACTTCCGCGGGTAGATAACGAGGGTCGGTCTGCCACTGCTTGTGCGTGTAGCCCTGGATGAATGCTTCATACAGGGGTCTCCCGATGAGTGAAATTGCTTTGGATTCGAAATTCTCGGCAGCTTCCCCGGCGTCCGCATCTTGCTGAGTCTCGATTAGAGATCGAGCTTCATCGGGAGAAAATGAACGACCGAAGAAGCTGCAGATGGTTCCGAGATTTATCGGAAGCGAGTACACCTGACCTTGATGAAGTGCGAAGACGTGATGTTGGTAGGAGTTGAATTCCGTGAATTCGCGCACGTAGTCCCATACTCGCGGGTTGGATGTATGGAACAGGTGTGATCCGTACTTGTGTACCTCTATCCCCGTGGACTCGTCTGTGTACGAGTAGGCGTTTCCCCCGATGTGATCTCGTCGGTCGATGATGATGGCGCGCTTGCCCGTCGCAGTGGCGACCCGTTCAGCGATCGTGAGGCCGAATAGTCCGGCGCCGACCACGACGACATCCGAACTGCGCAGTGCTTCCACTCACATCACCCGTTGGTCACTTGGCTACGTGCCTTACCGTGCTGAGAAGTTCCTCGGCCGAGACTGCCCTTCTCGACCCTTCTTGTCACATGTCAGCCTAATGGTGCCGGGCGAACGTGTGACTGTCTGACCGCACGAATTCGGATGGGGTGCAGTGCATAGTGCACGGCCATCGGAGTCTTATCGCGCGCCGTCAGGGGAGAACGGACGCGCGAAAGTCAGAATCTTCATCGAGGAGGCGCTCAAAGACTCGATTCGATCCGATTTCATTGAAGTGGCCATGGTCCGCGAAGAGGAGTTCATCTCCTCGAATCATGGAGCACTCGGTGTTGGTGCACAAACCCTCGGCGGTGTGGAGAACGTGAACGTTCTGGTGGCGGACCGCGAGCTGGTCGAGCGCCGGCCGGTACTGGGCGTAACGCGTTGAAAAGCTCGAGGAGTCTTCGACACATCGGGAGGCTGGCCCTACTCGTCGCTCGAATTGGCACTCCTCGGCGTGGAAACTGAAGGTCGGCCCATCGTCGGCGATGAAGACAGCGGGCCTGGAACGAGCGAGTTCGTCGATTGTGCCGCGCACCTGCGACGTCGTTGCCCCCTCGGCGTCCCATCGGGAATTGACGACGACGGCTTGAATCGAATCGGAGGAAGAAATCTGCTGGAAAGCGAGGTTGGATTGCGTTGACACGTCGTACGGCCAGTTTGGGAGATACATATAGGCCACCGCAGAGTCGGGCAGTTGATCCCTCAACCCCAAATACAAGTGCTCAGCGTGACTGTCACCGACAATCACTACGTCAGGAGATCGATTTTCCTGTGATTGGTAGCAGCGGGCTCCTGACCCGGGAATCACGTCGAACGGACAGGGGAATGACGTCGTCTCAATGGTCGTCAGATAGGCGGTGCCGGTCGTGCCTTGGTAGCGAGGCTCTTGGGGTAACACGGCAAGAAGCACCACCCCGATCACAACAGGGGTAGCGAGAATCCCTGCGGCTACCGGAAGACGACGAGTGGGTCGTGACGGTGTCCAGTTGCGAAGCGGAAGTTCAACGAAGCGGTAGGACACCAGCGCCGGCACGACACTGGCGATCGCAACGAGGATCAGCCCTGCACCGGAGGTGATGCCGAGCGCTATCGCCATCACGATCATCGGCCAGTGCCACAGGTAGATGGAGTAGGACCAATCGCCAATCTTGGTCATGGGCCGAAGGGTTAGTAGCGGAACGGTGCCGCGCTCGGGATTTCCGCCGGCGATGACGGCCACTGTGGAGAAGACAGGCAGGAGAGTCCAGGGACCAGGGAACGGGGTGCTTGATGTGATGACGAATAGGGACAGACCGATCCCCACCATCCCGGCCCACCACAGCACAGACGAAACCCGTGACGGCACGTGCCGCGACCCCAGCGTGAGGGCGAGAAGAGCTCCGGCGGCGAATTCCCACGAACGCGTGATGGGACTGTAGAAGTTCAACCACGTAAGCCCCTGGGCTGCTGGAGTGAGTGCCCAGGCGGTCACCGCCAAGGCCGCCAACGCGGCGGCACCAAGGGCAACGACGGGCGTGAGGCGCCAACGGGGGAACCGCCGAGCAATCACCAATGTGGCAACGAGGAGCAACGGAAAAACCAGGTAGAACTGTTCTTCCACCGACAGTGACCAGGTGTTCAACAGAGGGTTTCGCTCTGCGGGTGCATCGAAGTAGCCACCCGTTGTGCGGGCAATGACGATGTTCGCAACGAGGAGTAGCGCGCCTAACCCTGTTTGAAGGGTTATCCGCTGTTCACCGGGGAAAAGAAAGAGCGCGCTCGCCACGAACGTAGCCCCCACGACGAGCGCCAATGCGGGTGTCAAACGAAAGAAGCGCCGGCGCCAAAAAGTGGTAAGTGAAATGGAGCCCTCACGGCTCCACACCCTCAGGAGCATCATCGTGATGACAAATCCGGAGATGACAAAGAAAATGTCAACGCCGATGAATCCACCGGGTACCGGGAGACCGGCATGAAAAGCGACGACCGCGAGAACGGCGACGGCTCGAAGCCCTTGAATGTCCGGTCGAAAGCCCTGTGGATTTGAACCTGGGGTGCTACTCATCTCGGTGTCGGGATACGGATGCGGGTCAGGTCGTCTCGGCGCCGGGCGCGGTCTTTATCTGGATTACGAAGACATCATTCACCGGAGTGAGCGCCTTTGCCCCCGGGCTCACAGCGAGCACCGTGCACTCTCCTTGAGCGAGAACGTTGAGCGTGCTCCCGTTGATCACACAGGGGCCGGATTCTTGTAGGACGACAACGGACCCAGATTCCGCGCGAGGCAGGACAGTTACGGAGGTGCCAACCGGTAGCGAGGTGACGGAGCCGGCGTCAAGAGTGGTGTCTTTGGCGAGAGTGAGTGTTACGGCGTCAGGTGTCTTTGCTGGCTGAATTTCGACGACTTGGTGCGACGTCCCTGTGTAGACGCGATCGTTGCTGCTGAACTGTGTGGACAGTGTGTGAATCCCGGAACTCGGAGGCGCCCACTCAGAAGTGACGCCGCCACGGGAATCGGTGGGCGTCGAGCCGATGATTCCCTCACTGTCGAAGAAGAAGGCGGCGCTGCCAGCGGTTACCCCGTTGCCGGTCTGCGCCCCGATCGGGGCGGGTGTTCCGGCGTAGAGCGTGTCAGGAAATCGCATGGCGATGGGAACACGGTCCGTCGTCATCACGGGCTGTGCGGATGCGCTGGCGGACGGCGTGAAGCCGCTGGTGCGTGGAATGAAATAGGCGGTAACGGTCTCACCAGTGGCGGGTGTCCAGGAAAGACTTGCGTCGGAACTCATATTTTGGGTCGGGGAGAGCGTCGCCGTGTCCAGAACATTCTCATTCTGATTGCGCAGTTCAATGGAGCCTTCGGGCGGAATCTGGCCTATCGGTGCGCTCACGGTTACCTGCACGGGGTTTGACTTCCCAACTTGAACCAAATTGGGAACCAGGGCGGTGGTGCGGGTGGGCATCGCCGCCACCGTGATTGTTGTCGAACCGAGAGACACGTCGGAGACTGTCGCCGAGATCGTCCACTCGCCCGCTGTCGTGGGGGTCCACGGCAGCGACCCGAAGCCGTCGGAATTGATCATTGTCTGCCCCGCGTTACTCACGGATCCGGAGGTGAACGTGACTGTGGCCACCTGCCCGGCGAGCCGTTCCGCACGAAGGATCACTGCTTGTTGAAGGCCTACCATCCCATTCGGTGTGGTGACGAAGGTCGATGAAGCTGACGCGGGCACAGGAGCAGCCATGGGCAAAGACACCGCCAGAAGCACAGTCGACAGCCCGGCGACGACACGTCGAGAGAAACGCATACAACCCTCCTGAACTCGGAGGGAGGCTACTAGGAGAGGTGAGGTAGGCAGACAAGGAGATCTAGACTTCCGTCAATGCTCACGGACCTGTATCGGCAACGCGCTCTGGTGTGGGCGTTTGCGAATCGAGACTTTGCAACGCGGTACCGCAGCAGTTTCCTGGGCTGGTCGTGGTCGCTGCTGCAACCTCTAGCGACGCTGTTGGTGTACGCCGCTGTCTTCTCTCTGGTCTTTCGTATCCAAGCTCCGCCTTTGGGGGCCGATCCCGAGCGAACCAGCTTCGCCGCTTTTCTCTTCACCGGAATGGTGACCTTCAACCTCTTCTCCGGACTACTCATGCTGTCCATGACACAGTTGAAGTCAAACGGCGAGCTCCTGCGAAAGGTGCACTTCCCAGCCTGGACCCCGATTCTCGGAGCAAGTGTCGTGCAACTCATTCAAGTTGCGCTCGAAGTCATCGTCCTGATCGGGATGTTCTTGTGGCAGCGCAACATTGGGATCACCTGGTTGCTCGCGATACCGATCCTGCTCGCCACCGCTTTCTTCGGTCAAGGCGTGGGCTTGATGCTGTCCGTGGTCAACGCCCGATACGGCGATGTTCAGTACATCGTGCAAGTGGTTCTGCAAGCCTTGTACTTCCTCACCCCGATCCTTTACCCACTCTCCTTGGTTGAAGGTACGGCAAGTTGGCTAGCAAACCTCGTGAAGGCAAACCCCCTCACGTGGTTCGTCGAGGCGATGCACCAGGTGATGTACTCGCTCGTCACCCCCGAGTGGTGGGTGATTCCAGGGCTCCTCGCACTCGGATTCGCAACCTTTTGGCTCGGGTTCACCATCTTCAACCGCAGCAGCGAAGACATCGGAGAACTCTTATGACCGATGAGCAC
>WLWE01002544.1_pt1 | contig 11560 bp, 19 predicted proteins | sample 6718301 | NCBI WGS metagenome assembly WLWE01 (sample SAMN12718691, study PRJNA515312) | sponge metagenome | isolation source: marine sponge | host: Mycale hentscheli | place: New Zealand: South Island, Marlborough, Capsize Point | collected 2003-05-01 | reverse complement strand
ACCTGATTGCTACCTGACCTGTGAGTGTAATAGCTTCAGCATTATCGAGTCGATAATGACGGAAGTATTGATTACCAAGAGCACCATAAAGACTATTGAGCTGAATCTTCCTTGCCATCTGAAAGTTACTCCACTTGGCGATCTGTTTCGATAACTCTTCCGTGGGGTTGTCTTCATATTGTTGTTTACAACTCAGCATGTTCTTTTTGTATTGAACTCGTTCTTCGTAGATAGTCTTCACGAGTTCAGGCATGAAGCCAGTGATGTCCTTTGAATAGGTAGCACCATTAGCAGCAACACATACATCACCAGGTGCAGTGATTGTTTCTGTTTTGTCAACTAACTTATCTACACTGAGGTTGATTTTCTCAGACGATAGTAGTGTCTCAGGAGAAATATTAAGGAAACGGATAAGAGATGGATATAGACTATTAAGGTCAAATGATACCACCCAGTCGTATCCACCTGGGGTAGGCTCCTTAACATATGCTCCAGCGTACTGATCATTTTTGTCACTCCTCTCCATTAGGTTGAGTACAATGTCCTTCTTGCGAAGGTAATTGTATATAATAACATCCCATAGACGAACTTGGGCAAATGTATCAATGTAGTTACAATGAGCATCATATGACATCAACATGATGAGGTCAATGAGTTTCATTTTCTCCTCAAGTTGGTCAACAAGATCAACGTCAACTAGGTTGTAGTCAACAAACTTCTTCCACCCATTGGTGTAGAAGTCTTTGAATGTATCAAACTCAGAGTGGTCTAGTTTACGAGCACCAAGTTCTACAAATGCAATGTGGTCAAGACGATATGACTCACGATTGGTGTATGTGAATCTGCGATAGATATCCAGGTAGTCAATGATAGTGACACCACAGATCTCATACTTCTCATCCTTACGTCCTCTGTTCTCAACAATCTTCTTGTTGATGAGGTTCCAAGGTGATAGTTTCTTTTGTACTCTCTCACCACATACCTTGGCAATCCTATTACACAGGTATGTGTTATCAAACAGGTCTACGTTCCATCCTGTGATGACTTCTGGTTCTACATCCTGCCACCACCCCACAAATGTACTGAGGAGGTCATACTCAGTGGGACAGAGGATATATGTCACATCATCTCTTGTAGGTTCATAGGCACGTGAACCAAAGGTGATGATCTTCTTTGTCTTGAAGTTCTTCATTGTGATAAGGAGAACTTCTTCCTCTGCTAGGTCAGGTTTGGGGAAACCATTCTCTGATGTAGTCTCAATGTCAAGAGACCAGATCTTAATCTTGTCCATGTCATATTCAACCTCCTCATCAAAGTCTGATGCAAGATATTGATACAGGAATCTCTCCATACCAAAGACACTAGCACCCTCAACTCCCCTGTAGTCATCCATAAACACCCTACACTCTTTCATAGTGCCTGGTTGAACAGGAGCCACATACTGACCACTCAGTGTCTGATAGTCTGTAGGTTTAGGACTTGATACAAAGAGAGTAGGTTTGAATGGTACCTTCTCCTTGTAGTGTCCTCCCTGTTTGTCATCCCATCCCCTTACATAGATGTTGTTTCCAATAGTAGCAGCATAGGTATAGAATCTCATAAGGTGGTGTCAGTGATTACATGTTACCATAAAAATAGGGGCTAGTCAAGCCCCTTTGTATTATTCTGTTTCCACGTAATATGGTTCATATTCATCATCTTCAGGAGGCATTGCTGGTTGTGGGACTGTTTCATCCTCATTCAACAATACCTTTTCATCCTTAGGTTTCAGATCCTCATATGTTTTACCAATCTTCTTTAGATAGGCATCAGCCAATTTCTTGGTTGGTTCCACTACTGTAAGGAGATTATCACTAGAGAGTAGGATATCAGTATCTTCAGTATGTGGAGGCCAAGGTGTGAGTGTAACTTTAGTCTTACCAGTCACCTCATGTGGTTGCATAAGGTGACATTTTGGTTCGTAATCTAGTTCTTCACTCAGGCTGATCAGAGTCTGATTCGACTTCAGTAGGAAGAGCAGTAGGTTCATCAGATTCTCCTTCAACAGTTTCAGGTGTAGTCATAGCAGTGTAACGATCAAGAACCTCTTCACGTGGATCAAGGATAGTAACAATGCTTTCAGCACGTACAGAGAATTCAGTATCTGCTGAGACTAGGCAATAGGTGCCGAAGTTGACTGATACACTACCATCTTCTGTGGTGTCATAGTTGATGACACGTGGTTCAGTGAGCCAGTATCCTACTACTTCTTTGGTCTCTTTGTTCTCTACTTGCTTGACATCAGCAATGAGCTGTTGTCCAATTTGATTGATTAGAATTTTAGTTGCCATTGGTTTTTTACTAGTAAGTCAATGAAGACCCTCCTATTATAGAGGGTCTGTGGTTAGGTGTCAAGAGATAGGTAAGACTTTTCTACGAGCCTCTTCTGGGATCTCTCTTCTCAGAGTGACACAGAGTAATCCATTCACAAAGGTAACTTCGTCAATTAGTGTGTCTTCTGAGAGTTGCCAGTTACGACTGAAGGTACGAGATGAGATGCCCTTATGGACATATTCACCAACCTCTTGATGTGCCTTCTGGACATTGATATTTAGGACCTTACGTTCAACAGACACTTCAATGTCTTCTCTTGAAAACCCAGCAAGGGCTAGTTGAAGTTGTTGTTTTTCGTCGTCCAGTCTGACAAGATTATATGGTGGGTAATTGGATGTGGGATTAGCAGCAAGAGCATCTAGTCTCTTGAACATATCCTCAAAGCCAATAGACACTGGAGTGTATGACTCCCAGCGAGTTAGGTTATTCATTTAAGTTCTCCTTAAAAGCAAGAAATGGTGTGGACCCGAAGCATCCACACCATTATTTAACCACATATTCTATTGTTTGTCTAGGGGGAAAACCCTATGCTTTCTCACATGAACCAGGAGAGAATGCCTTCTTACCTGGAGTTGGCTTGTAACCAGTCCAACATCTGCCTTTCTTCTTCTCAACTAGAATGGCATCTTCATACAACTTTGAGAACCAGTTGTCAGACATGTGCTCTACCATATTAGCAGCAGAATCCAAGTCAGCAGCAACACCACTCTCAACACAGAATGATAGGAACTGTTCATCAGAGATCTCTACTTCCTCTGCACTATACTCTACTTTCTTGTTAGCACTTGGATGTTCGATATCCTCACGATTGGTGGGATCAAATCCAGCAGGATAAGTATAATATGCTTTCTCTACACCACCAGGGCCAACATATTCCTGAGTAATATCCATGTTGACCTTAGTAATACTAGGTCTGATATTTCTCATAAAGGGTCTATAAGGAATTGGCATGAAAGATGGACGATCATGTCCGCCATTGCTTTCTTCCTCTTCCTTCAAGTACATAGCAGCATAAGCATCTCTCATGCTGTGATATCTTTGTGGATCAGTCATATGATTGGAGTTACTTTCTTGTTTATTTAGGTTATGCCTTCTTACTACCTATTTGATACTTAGGAATGAGGTTCCACTCACTCTTCTCTTTATGTGGGATGATCTTGATTTGACTCATAGAACAAACATTCTCAATAGATTCTTCATTCACAAGATCAACAAGTCCCCAGTCTGATAATAGTTTGGTAATACGATTACGTCTCTGCATATCATTGTCAGAGAAGTCGGATGTCTTACCATCTAATAGAAATAGTTCTTTGAAGGATACAATAAAGTATCTTCCTTGTTTGTGTAAGATATGACAGGACTGGAATAGTTTCTTCTCACTACGTGAGGCTACACCAATCCTTGTTAGGGTTTCTCTTACTTTCAAAAAGTCATCAGGACTTTTCAATGTCACCTCAACCATGTCAGAGGCATTCCAATCATTCATCGTAATTCAATTAATTTGAATTATTTAGATATAAAATTACCTAATGATGTCAATATCCATGCCTGTACCATGAATCTCAAGTTCTCTACGTAGTCTTCCATCTTGATTTAGACCATCCCATCGGTTCTGAGCTTTCTTCTTCCACCACTGAATAATATTCTCAAGGTGATGTTTGTCCCAATTCTGTTGATTTACAATTGGTTTGGCACCATTGATAATCACATCAGCAACATTACTGTAACCATAGGTTGAGTAGTAATATCTCTTTCTCTCAGTCAATGACTTACCATGTTCGATAGCAGCATTGAACTCAATGAGTTTATCAGTCAAACCATATGACTTCAAGTGTTTTTTGACAAGAGACTTCATTTTGTTCTCTGTCCTGTGCTTACGTGATGTAGTCGGTGACTTTGGATTATTCTTCGTAGGTGTAATCATAGGTACAAGATACTCACCACCATTGAGATCTTTGAACCAGTGATCAAGAGCATTGAATACTCTGTCATGCACTGGAGGTGGAAAGTCACTTACAGTGTCACCTGCATGTCTTAGAAATGGTTTGAGACCATCATACATGGATTTACCCTTAGTTGTACCATAGAGAGATGTAGTCTCAAACAAACAGATATCAGAACCAGGATATTTCTTGTTCAGTTCTTCACGTACCCAGTGTGAAGTACAGATCAGACATAACAACTTACCACCAAGATAGTTGTATCCAAATGGCTGTGTAGGTACAATTACACTACCCATGATACTATGTCGGTTGACATTCTCAAGACGTGGTACAGCACCCATCCAATCATGTCGTGGTCTGATGCTGATAACTGGTGAAGATAGGTGAATGAAACCTACAATTGTATTGGTCTTATTCTCTTTGACAATGACACGGAATCGGCGACCAGGAATATTCTTCATGTTACCGTGAGATGATACTACATCTAGTTTCTCACTGAATACCTTGTCACTAAATCCTTCTTGTTGTGATATCAAGAATGAGAAATCCATCTCTGATGGAGGCATATCCCAATCCTGAAAGAAATCATCATATGGTTCAACAAATGACAACATACCTTGTTGTTCTTGTGATGCACCACCACCAACTCTATCCTCTTTGACCTTTAACTGGTACTCAAGAATAGAATTGAACTGTGTATAATATTCGATGAACTTATTAGCACCCTCGATTGTCTGTTCTTTAGTGAGGTTCATTGTCCACCTTTGTCCATAGAACTGATGATACCACTGATGTCATTCAATGTCAAGACCTGTAGTGCCTCAAGTGCCTTTTGTTTTGAGAACTGGTAATATTCCATAACCACTTTGAGGTTGGGGTGTTCTTCTACCTTTGGTGGAAATCCAAACCTGTTACCTCTTTTGACTGCATAATAATAGAAGTCATATTGTAACTCAGAACCAAGAGTGTGTGCCTGGTTCATCTCCTCTGCCAATAGTATGGTGTCAATATGATATGCAAAGGCACGATTTGTCAGGAATGGGGTATACCCTGACAAATCATAGTCATACTCTTTCTTGTTGATTTGTTTGACATAGTCAAAGGGTGATCTCTTCATTGCCAACGCAGAGTCTTGAGGTGTTCTAGAATATTCTCACGAATACCCATGAGTTCATTATAACAGTATTGGTTGTGAGCACATTGTCTCAGTGCTGGGTCAGGTTTGAGTACAGACTCAGTAAACAGATCTAAACCTCTGTTCCATTTGTCTTGTGTAGTCTCTCCATCATAGATGTTGTTTTGATCCTTCATGGTTTTTTAAGTTTCCTATCAAAGATGTGTTCAGTAAATTGACCTTGTGTTCTTACATAGTGCATGAATACTTGTCCATATTGTTCTCCAGTAAATGGTTTCCTCCAATGTGATCCTCTCATCCCCAAGTATAACACAGCATCACCTGGTCTGAGGTCACATTCCATCACATATTTGTTAGTTGTTTCAATAAAGAAGGGCCACTTTCTGTCACCACCTAGGTGTAGTGTGATTGATATCTCACAGGATGGTCTATCAGTGTGTGGTTTTAAGTCACCACCATGTAGATAATTCCTAGCATAACAATATGTGGGTAAGACTCTCTCACCCACAACCTCATTGATATAAGCTGTCTTCTCAACCATTAGATCTACAAATGGTATAAAGTTATACTCACATTGACTCTCTAGTGTCTGGTCATCACCACGTAAGTTTTTCTTCTTACAATGTTTAACAAACTTACGATTCAGATAGTCTGCATACTCAGGGTCAATGAACCTACGTAGAGTCACAAAGTTTTGGACTTCTAATGTTCTAATCATTTGAACTTACATTCCTGCATAATCTCAGTACATAGTGCCAGCAGTGTAATACTTGGGTCAGCACCTGATAGTATTTTATCTGAGTATGAAGAGAACACCAACACAGCAACAGGTTTAGACTGGTTGTCTAGTTTATCCTGTAATGCTTTGTAGATAGTACCCTCAAGATGTTTAGGGTGTAGGTAAGCATGATCAAACACCCAATCTCTCACATCAGTCCACCTCTTGTTCTTGATATGTTCCACCAGTGTGTCTGGTGTGTCCTGTAAGATATCAGAGGTAAGTTCACCTGTCTTTGTTGCACCTTGTAGGTTGTTGAGGATACCACGCCAGTCAGGTGCCATTGACTTGATGTATGTCAGTAGAACTTTTGGGTCAAACTTGACATCATTCTCTTTGAAGATTTCTACAATCTTCATACCCATCTCACCAGTCATCTTCTCTAGTTGTTTGGGATCACGAATGTGAAAGTCAACAACAGAACAACGAGAGTGAATGGCATCAATGATGTTGTGTGGATAGTTACAAGTAAGAATGAACCTACAATGATCCTGAAACTCCTCAATCAGTGCCCTGAGTGCCTTCTGTGAGTCTTGTGTGAGGTTGTCAGCCTCATCTAGGAGAACTACCTTCTTACCTGATACAAGAGAACTACAGGATGCAAACTGAGCTACGGTGGTTCTGATATCCCCGATACCTCTATCAAGAGAAGCATTAACAAAAAGCAAGTCAGCGCCAATTGAAGTACAAAGGGCACTAGCAAGGCTAGTTTTCCCCACACCAGCAGGACCAGCAAGCAGGAGATTAGGGAAATCTTGAGTAGATTCATATTCAATAAAGTTGTCTTTTACCTTCTTTGGTAAGATACAGTCTTTAACTGCATTTGGGGCATACTTAGTCACCCACAAATAGTTCTTGGTCGCAGGCATTTTTAATAGCAGTTAGGAAGTCTTGTGCAGTCCAGTCATTGAACTGTCTTTCAAAGGGATCATTATGATCCCATTCAATGGTAAGATTTAACTTACCATTATAATCATACCATTCATTTACACTAATACTCATAGTGTTGTCCCCAAATAGTTACATTAAAAATGTATTTGATGAAACCAAGTGAAAAATAAAATAAGTCGGAAGGTCCAAATTGAATGAGTAATGAAGGTGCTTGTGAATAAGTTGAATTTTCAACTGAAAGTTCAAATAAACTACGATATTTGAACTTTAAAATACAAATACAGACTCCATCATTGTAATTTGTTTTATCAAACAGCTTCATAGGTAGAATCAGGCTCAGTGGCCACATAGTATACAAGTGAACGAGAGTGACTCGTGAACTTAGCCATACCCTTAGCACTGATGATAACATCATAGTCAGATGCAACCATCTTTAGGTTCTCAACTTTGAGGTTAAATTGGAACACTGCGTTAGCTTCACCAACCTCAATGGAATAACTATTTGAACCACTGTTCTTCTTATCACGAACAGTCAGATAGATTTTCTCACCATCTCCAATGAGTGATACATCAGGGATTTGTAGGACAGCAGCAGACTTCTTGGCACGATCTAGTTGGTCTTCTGTCAAGACCACACATACATCTTCAGTAGGTAGTTTTAGTTCCTTTTCTGGTGGTGCTGTGATGACTGATGGGTCAGCATATCGATAGTCAATACTATTTGTACCATCAGTGATTTTGATGTAGTCATCCATCAACTTGACCTCACCTCCAGGGATGAGTGACAAACAGTTGAGGAACTGTGACAGGTCATAGATGGCAACCTGACGATCAAACTCCTCCACAATGTCAGCTTCAGACAATACATTCTTCATAACTGACATCGAACGTAATCGTTTGCCAGGTTTAATGAGTACTGACTGGTTGATAGTAGAGAAGTTCTTCAGAATGGAAACAGTCTCAGATGATAGGAACATAATAAAGGTTTGGTGTTTAGTCAGTATAGGATGAAACGCTGTCTCTGTCAATAGCGACTTTGAGCAGGACATAGTATCCAATCAAGTCCATGATAACATCTTCGTCATCAAAAAGCAAGTTGTCTCCTTGTTTCAACCTGTTAAGTTTGTCATCAATGCGTACAAGAATCTGCTCTATTGTACTGGCACGACTCATGATACGAATGGGATTCAGTGCTGAATCACCATACTTCATATTCTTTTCTAGTAAGAGGTTCTTAACTCTGTCACATACTCTTACTATGTCTTGTTGTGTGTCTGTCATTAAAAGTCAAAGATAATAAATGGTGCTGGGTAGTGATAGTTTGAGTGTTGAGATCGCCTATGGTGATTATATCCATGTTCATGAATATGTCCATGACAATGTTCACCATCTCTTGATGGATGGTAGTGGCAATGACTATGATGCCTTGAGTTGTTTCCGTGATGATGGTGCCTTCCTCTTCGATGTGCTTCGACGGGACTTGCTAGGAGGAGGCTTAATCCTAACAATGTCCATAGGAGTTTTGTCATTTTGTAACCTGTTAATACATGTGAGTGTTGTTTTCTTTGTCCATCCACTCTCTCTTGTCAATTTGTTGAAGTATTTCTCTGCTTCCTTGACTGCTACGTCATATGTTTTTGACTTAGGTGTAAAATATGCGTAGTTTTGTTTTTGTTCTGTGTCTTTGTGTGTAAAGGTAATTTCTAATAACATATCAAAGCCCCTTTCGGGGCAATAACATCAAATTTGGGCTGGAGGGACGAACAATGAATAGTCATTGTTCCACCAAGTGTCGAACTCAGAACGAAGATATTCTGCATCAAGTTTTAGGTGTTCGTCTCCTGTTCTCTTGTAGTCAGCAATTAGTTGTTGCATCTGTAGGTTGAGATCATGTGCAGTAATGTCCATGATTAGTTCCTCCAAAGATTTGAGTGTGTTGCAAACCCTGCTTTGTTCAGGCATTGTATTTTTTAAGGACACGTTGTATTCTATAGTTAAAATACCAAGTTGTCAAGGGATTCTTTGGATGAAGAATCGCCATGTAATAATATCTCTTAATGTTAAGAGGTATAATTTTAAGTTGAAGGAGAAACCAGTTGTAGAAATTATTGTCTGTTGCCATCAAGAAAATGACAATAGCAATTGCAGTCCAAAGTGTGAGAGTGGTTGTGTTCATCATACTTGTAGAACTAATGATATTTATATTTGAATACAAATCCTTTGTCTGTAGAATATATTATATTGTTAACACCTGCCTCTTTTAATGCAAGTTCACATACTGGACATGGTTTAGCATTTCGCAGTTCATTGTGACCATGTCCTCCTAATCTTACAACCACAATAGTATCACATTGTGACCTACATTTGATCAGTGCTGATATCTCTGCATGTAGATATATCTTCTGTTTCCTTCCTACTCTCTTGGCATACTTTGCTTGTGTTGGGTGTGTCTTGGTGTCTAAGTTGACAGCTTGTGTGATGACTTTATTCTTTTGTAGTAATAAAGCTCCCACTAATTTGCGTGAAGGTGAGGACTCAGCAACCTTGATTGCCAAGTCCAATACCGGTCGATCAATCATTGTAATTGGATGAATAATACTTAATAAGTCCTTCTGTTGTTGGATGACCTTGTGACACCCAATCATGAGCACAGGCATAGATTGACTCTGTGCTATGTTCTGGTGTTCCGTCTTCTTTGATGTGTGACCCAAACATTCTCAATAAGATGTGGAGTGAGTCTCTTCGAAGAGCTAGTCTCTCTGTTGAGTATAACCAGTCTTCTCTTACTTCCGTTTTCGTGTTGACCATGTCAGCTCTAATGTGAGAGTGAGTAATATAGCATATAGTAATACAAATAGTGTTGTCATCGTTTGTGTGGGGGTTTGACTACATTTCCTCTATCTTCTCGATAACATGGTACTCCTTCTGGGTCCAACCACAAAGTATATTGGTAGTCTTCCATTGCAGTGGTGAGTTGTAAAGGTGAATCACAATCATACATTCGAATGTACCTTTTAGTATTCATGTTGAACTTATCAATCCAACCACTATCTCCTTCGTCTGATTCACAATAACGATAGGGATAAGCTTGAGCTAATACCTTCATAGTTAATACTAGGTGGGTTTGTGTGTGACACTGCAAGTGTAACAAGAAAAGAGTATCTTGTCAAGTATGCAATAAAAAAGAGGGTGTGAACCCTCTTGAATCTCAATACTGCCAACGAGTTTGAGTGACCTCATCTTGGGATCGTTCATATTCTTCATCATCATACGCATCATCTGTATTCAGATTGTAATAGGACTCATAATACATGTCAGAATCAGTTCCCTGTAGACCAAGGAAATCCTGTGCAAAGTCTTCCATATCACGAGAAGACAAGAGGTTAGAAGGTGAGATTGCCATAGTGTGAGGTGGTGGTGGTTTTATTTAGGGGGTTTTCCGTAGGTCAAAGTTCTACATTCTTCAGAAGTGAGAGGGATGATTCAATGAGGGACAGGTCATATGCCCATACACCAACATTTTGAATCTCTCCTTCCTCTCTATATTGTTCAATTCCACACTTGTGAAACTCAGCAATACTCTCAAGAATATCCTTGGCAATGGTGAAACCTTCAGCAGGATCCAATTTATAGATCAGTTTGAGAATTTCCTTGGTTGGATTTGGCTTCTCATTCTCACGAATTAGGTCACTGACTGTGTTGATGTTGGAAAGGTCTGCCATGGTGTCCTGTTGTTTACTCATTTACTATGACCCATTCTGACCCCAAAGTCAATAGGTAGTGGACACTTATTAAACTGGCACAAGAGACTTGACAGGTTCTACCATATACTATAGTATAGGTATGTAATCAGGGAATACCCATTGCCAATTATTCACCTACGACCACATCAGCAGAATGCTGTTGTCAATATGTCCATCCACAATCGTGGTCAGGTTATCATGCCAACAGGCTCAGGTAAGACCATCACGATGATACAGGATGCTGTCAACTCAATGGGTTCTGAGGATCAGACCATTGTTGTTGTTGCACCCACTATTGTACTCTCGAATCAACTCTGTAAGGAGTTCACTGACTTAATAGGTGATGATATTGAGGTGATGACTGTTCATAGTGGTCACACACCCTATTTCAGTGACACTGACCCTCGTATGATTCACTCGTGGAATCTATTCACCCGTGGTCATAAGTTTATCTTCACCACATATCATTCACTCCATCGTATTCAACAATCACACATCAAAGTTGATACTATCTATTTCGACGAGTCGCATAATAGTGTTCAACGACACTTCTTTCGTGCTGTAGAGTATTTCTCAGACCACGCTAGTCGTTGTTACTTCTTCACTGCTTCACCTATACATTCATTCTCTCCTGATAAACCAGGTATGAATGATATGTCTGTATATGGTGAGGTAATATGTGATATTCCTGTCACTC
>WLWE01002540.1_pt1 | contig 11582 bp, 9 predicted proteins | sample 6718301 | NCBI WGS metagenome assembly WLWE01 (sample SAMN12718691, study PRJNA515312) | sponge metagenome | isolation source: marine sponge | host: Mycale hentscheli | place: New Zealand: South Island, Marlborough, Capsize Point | collected 2003-05-01 | reverse complement strand
TAAACATACCACCAACTAAAGCAGTCATTGCATAACGCATATGATTTTTTAGTTCTTTAATATCAGTTTCTATACTAGTAATTTTTTGATGAGTTTGTTTTTGCATAATACGACAAAGTTTTTCGTGTGATTCTATTCTATCTAAAGCAGTGTTATTTTTGGGCATTATGCCAGTCCTCTTGATCGAAGTTTAATTTGTTTTTCTTCTTCAGATAATAATGCATTTTCTGTTGGCGTCAATCCCTGATTCATGGCGCCTGCTGCTGGCATAGCTGTCGCAGTTTGTATTACTTGTTGGTTAGGTATTGGTGTAGATGGTAATGATCCTATTGTTGGATCAAAAGGTTTTATATTTTCTATTTCTTCTTCAATACCAAAATCAGACAAATTAAAATTAAATCCTTTACTTAAATCTGAACCTTGCATTTCTTCTATCATTTTTATTATTGTAGGTAATGCTAGTTCAAAAGGATTTTCATATCCAGGATTTTTTGCCTGAAATTCTTCAGATTTTCTTGCAAACTTTTCTATAATACCTTCTGATGGAATATAAGGTCTAAACATTCCTTCAAACAAGGGACCATATTCTTTAACGGATCTATTTCTTTCGTCAAACACAGCTGCTAATTCTTGATCTTCAACATCAAATTCATTAGCTGCTTTTAAATCTAAATGCATTTTTTGTTGTGTTTCAAACAAAGATCTATTTGCTATAAAAAATTGTCTAATAACTTCTTCTTTAGTTGAAGGACTAGATAAAAGTCTCGTGTCTCCTCCAGTAAATTCTCTTACAGAATTTCTTGATGATTTATCATAACCTGTAATTTTAAATTCTAAACCTTTAATAGGATCTATTTTAATTAATCTCCAACCTAATAATCCAGGCAACTCATTTTCAAGATCATAAATATTTCCTTTTGGATCAGGTAAACCTTTTGCTGCATAATATATTCTTGACAATTGAGATTTAGAAAATGGAACTTGTGTTTCTAATAAATGTTCCATTATAATTTTTGCTTTGTCTTCAATAGGTGTTTCTTCAGTATATAATTTTCTACCCGTATCTGTTTTTCCATCTCTCATTACAATATCTATAATTGCTTCTGGTGCAATTGATTCTGAAGTAAAAGGTTCTAAGGCTCTACTAAATGCATTACCAATACCTTTTATAAAACCAGGCATTAATTGTTCATCAGTTTCAATACCTTCTTGAACTGATCTTAAAATAGTTCTAAAAGGTTGTTCTAAATAATCATAAGCATTGTTGTTACTCCAGTTTTGATAATAATATTCTTTTTTACCATCTGCATTTGTTTTATGAGATATAAATTTTTTATCTCCAACTTCATATGGCGCAACCCATCTTTCAAGAGCTGTTTCTTGTTCATCAGTAGTCCCTGTTATTGATTTAAATGCTTCACCTAATCCAACACCTATAGTTCCAAAAGCAGCTGAAGCTCCTACCAATCTTTTCATACCAATACCATAAAGTGGATTATCATTTTTAATTAATCCCTTACCTTTCTCAAAAACCATAGGTAACATATTAGAACCTGTTGTAGGTTTAGAATGTCTCATTTCTTTTAATATTCTACTACCAATACCAACAGCACTATTCATAATAGCAGTTGGAAAAGATGCAAAGTTACCAAAAGGAGTTGAACGTAAACCTTTTACAATATCGGATACATAGGCATAGTTTGGAACTGTGTTTCTAACAATATCTGCTGCTTCTTCTTCTAACTGTGTAGCAGTTTTTTTGATACCTGCTTTTAAATATGCATCACCTAATCTTTCTTTTTCAACCCAATAATTATAAATCTTATAAAAATCATCTTCTGCTGTGTATAAATCTTGTGCAGGTTTAGTTGCTCTAGATAATTTTTGTAACATTCTTTTAATTACGTTTGTAGAAAAACCACCATCAGGATTTAAATTAATATCTCTTAACAAAGCTTGATAATCACCCATTTTAGTATTAGTATTTACAACACCTAATTCTAATAATCTTCTATACTCTTTCATTGATTCAGGTGAACGAACACCTAATTGAACAGATTTAATTGCCTTAGCCATAGCTCTTTTTACTAGTGCTGGATTTGTAAATAATGTTCCATTAGCTACAGAAAACGCTGAAGCACTTAAAAAGTTTCTTACATGTGTAGTTGGAGATAAAACTGTTTTTGCAACTTGTGCACCAGCTTTTGGATATAAAAAAACATACTTATAAGCATTTGCAACTTTACCTTCTTTTACAAAATAATTACTAAGTTTATTTACTGCTTCAAATGAATCAGCTATTTCTTGTGTGGTATGTAAACCTTTTAATCTATTTACAAGTACACCATTTTTAAACATACCTTCTAATGTATCATCTAAAGATACAATCTTATTTAAACCACCAGCTCCAAGCTGTTTAATTGCTTCATTCTTATCTGCATAAAATAATTTTCTAGTGCCTTTTTCTAAAGCTTCATCATTAGCTTTTAATACATTATCAATAAATTCTGATCTTTTAGCTAAATTAGACATTAACCCTATACCACTATAAATTGATTCTCTTGCATCATCTACTTCACCAAATAATTCTCTAAATGCTTTACTACCTTTACCTATAATTTCTGTAGCAGCATCACCATTTTTATTTTTTTTACTTAATGTTTGTACAAAATTTTTTCTAACATCAGGTGTTTTTGCACCTATAGTTAGATCTGTCATTTTAAATGATGGTAATTGAGTTTTAGGTGTAAATTTTATAGCACTATCTAGTATTTCATTTACTCTGTAATTTAATTGATCTTCAGATAAATCTCTACCATGTCTTTGTCCATGTCTTTTTAAAATATCTTTTACTTTATTGATAGATTGATCACTTGGTTTATATCCAGTTAATGAATCTACATAAGGATTTTGAAATATTTTATATGTACCACCCAACATTATTTTTAATCTATCTCCCATTAAACCTGATAATTTTGTTACATCTTTTGGAAGAGTAACAGCACCTGTACTTCCTTCTTTAATAGTTTCAACTAAAGAAACAAATTTTTGTCTTGTGTTGTATATAGAATCAAAAATAATTGATTGTGATTTACTATTTAAACCACCATTTTTCATTTGTTTTTGTAATTTTTTAGAAAGATTTGTATCACCTATTTTTTTAGATAAATCACCTTCAAACATTAATTCTTTTAAATCTTTATAAAATTGATTTTGTTGTTTAGTATATTGTTCTCTTAAACCTTTATTAAATAAAGTTTTAACACTAGGATACATTTTACCAACTTCTTTATCTATTCTTTTTACTTGTTCCATTGCAAAGTTAGAATCTGCTGCTTTACCTGCTTCTTCGGCATTTTTAGCTAAAAACATTGCTTCAGGTTTATTAGAAGTAGGTCTTACAAATCCTACTGTCTTATCAATTGCTTTATTAATTTTAGAAGAACTAAAAGCTAAATCTTTTCCAAATTGTGCAACCTTACCTATACCTTTAGTTGCTCCGTATATAAATGGAAAATACATTACCGAATCTGCACCAAACTTTACTCGGTTTAATAATTTTCTACCTGCATCTTCTTTTGGATCTTGTGATTCATCCAAATCTAATTGAGTAGGACCAATATTAAATGCATCTCCAAAAGTACCTATGCTTTCAGCATCTCCTACAAATACTTCACCTGCAGCTCCACCTACAACAGCTGCTCCAAATCTTGCAACTCTTGCTTTATCATTTAATTTATAAACCTTTTCCATTCCCTTACGAATGTTTTTACCTCTTAGATTTACGTAAGTTCCAGCTTTCTTTGCTTGTAATGCTTTAGTTGCTAACTTAGTTGCAATTTTTGCACCAGCTGTTGCGGGTACACCTATTTGTACAAGTGCTTCTAATATTCTTCCAGTGGCTTTTTCTTGTGCTACTTCTTCAAATATATTTATTTTATCAAATGCTTGTTCAACTTTTGCAGCAGAATTTTGTGTCATTCCTGTTGCATCCATAATTTCTGCACCAAGTGATACAAAACCCTCAGGTATTTTTAAAATACCTGATGCAATACCAGCTAAACCAGCTTCTAATTGACTAATTTCATTATTTTCTTCTAAGTCTATTTCTGATTCATCTAAAGTATTATAAGTAGAGGACTTTGTTTCAGGTATAAGTCCTTTTGTTGGATCATAAACTTTAGCCATTTAATCTCCTATTCTTTGTTTAATGGTATCTTTCTTATTTCTTTAAAAGTTCTAGGATCATATTCAATTAAAACATTATTTTCTGGATCTCTTGAATAAATAAAACCTACATCAGGTTTAAAGTATAAACCCCCTGGAATCATTTCATCAAAATTCCATGAATAATTTTTACCTTTTTTTTGATAAGGAACTATATCTACAATACGTACTCCATTTTCTTCAGCTGCTTGTTTAATATAAGAACCATAGTCCGCCATATTTGTTGGAAAGTCTTGTTGTATTTTTGTTGTAAATTGAGATAATCTAGGATCAGTATATTGTTTATATAATTCAAATTGTTTTCTATCTGAAGAATAATCTTTTTGATAAGGACTAGATCCTGTTGTTTTTGACTTAATCTTAGCTACATCTATATTATTTTGTAATTCTTTAAGTAATCTTGCATCAGCATTTTCACCTTTTAATTTTTCTGCAGCTATTTTAGCTTCATTTTCTCTTATAAAAGTAGTTTCTGCAATTCCTATATCTTCTGCTCTTAATGCATCTTCTCTTGCAATAGCTTTTTGTCTTTCTTCTTCATCAATATCATAGCCTAATTTAGCAAGCTCCATGTCTCTTTTGCCTGTTCTTTGACCTTCTATATCAGAAAATAATGTATTTAATTTTTCTCCACCAAATGCTAAACCTAAATTACCTAAAGTACTTCCACCTCTGTTTTCAGAAAAACCTTGTAGTGAACTTTGAATTAAATATTTACCAAGTGGATCAATAGTTGGTTGTGCATATTTATCATATATTTCTTTGTATCTATCTCCAGCAGAAACAGGAGTTGCAGCAGGATTTTCTGGTCCATTAGCATAATTTTTTCTATCTTCAATACCAGACATAATACCATTCATATTGGTAGATCCGCCTCTAAACATGGGTCTTCTAAATACTTTGCTCATATTAACCTTGTTGAACTGGGTTTAACGTTCTGTAAATTCCTGCTAATCCTGATCCCGCACTAATTAAAGATTGTAGGCCACTTGGATTAGGTGTTATTTCTTGTGTAGTTTTACCAGGATAACCTGCAATTAATTGTGTTACACCTGAACCATATTGCTGTGCTGCAGTTAATGGTTGATTTAATTTTTGTATATTTAATTGTTGTTGTGCATTCAATTCATTTTGTCTTTGAGCTTGAACTGTACCACCCATTGTTGTTAAGGCTGCAATGTCTTGACCTTGTAATGCAGGAACTCTTTGAGCTAAATTCATTTGATTACCAAAATCTTGATTAGCTAATTCATTAGCTTGAGTAAACCCTTGACCTAATAATTGTGCTTGTAATGCTGCTCGGTTTCTATCAGAGTTAGCTCTATATTCTCCTTCAGCTACACCTTGTCTTCCACCACCGAAAGCACCAGACGTAAAAGCTTGATCTGCAATGGCACCTAAGCCTTTTCCTGCTTGTTGATCATATTCTTGTAATGTAGCATCAATAACATCTCTTTGATAAGGAGACATAAACTGTTGATAGCCTGTAGGACCTGCAGCTGCACTTGCAGCTTGAATGTATGGTTCATATGAACCAAGACCTGATTGTAAATTTTTAATAGCTTGTTGCTGTAATGGGTCCATCCCAGCAATATTTTGTGCACCATAAACTTTAGAAAGATCTGCGCCTTTAAATTGGCCTACTGCTGATGTTAAATCATTTAAAAATGTTTTACCACCGGCTTCTATAAATTCTGCGGGTAATACCCTTGTTTCTGCTACTGCCATTATACTGTTCCTCCGTTTTCTAATTTTTTCATAGCGTCATACATAACTTGAGCACCTTTATTAACACTACCACCACCTGCTGCTCTTACAGCATCAGCAGTAAATACAAATTCGTTGTTTGATAACATTGCAGGAATGTCATCTGCTTTTTCTTTTACACCAACTGGAGGAATAAATCCACCTGTTTCTCGTAAATCTAACTCTTTTACACCTTTAGGATTGATGTTAATATCTAGTCCTTCAATCCCTGAAGCCTGTTCCACTAAATCATCAGACCCATAAGCACGGTTAATTCTACCACCATTAGCTCTTAATTCTTTTGTTTCTTCAAATACTCTTTTACTTAATCTTTCACTAGGTTCACCAAAAAAAGGTTTAATCATACTATCATATTGTGATTTACTAATTTCACCTTTTCTATATGCTTGTACAGCAGATTGTCCAACTAAATCAAATAAACCTTTAGCACCTAATGTATTAATAGCACCTTGTTTATTATTAGCTAAAAGATCTAGTATTCTTTTACCCCTACTTTCTCGTGGTTTAGCTTTAGGTAATATTACATTTTTAGGTGTACCATCTTGATAATTAACTCTACCACCCATGGCATAACCACCTTGACCAGAAGTATATTCAGACGTATCTCTTGCTACGTTTTCTGCTATTTGATTATCAGAGTATCCTAAATTTTTATAGTAAGATGATAAATATTGTCTTAATGCTCCAACATCTCTTTGTGATTCCATTTGAACTTCTTCAGGCGCACCTGCTAAAGCTGCTAAACCTAAACTACCTGCTCCCATTAATTTTTGCGCACCACTTAAACCTGTATATAAATTTTTAGCTTTAGTAAACATGCTTGCTAAACCTGCACCCTTACTACTAAATAAACCTGCTCCAGGTAAATTACCAAATTTAAAACCTGCACCAAATCCTCCACCTAAACCATAAGCACCAATTCCTAATATAGCAGCTTTACCTATAGGTGACTTAACTACTTTTTTTATAGTTTTACCAATAGACTTTACGATACTTCCTAGTCCATACATTTGTCTTGGCATTTGTGATCTTGAAATTGGCATAGTTTATTCCTTATCTGATCCAGCGCCGAGTACTGGCATTGCAGCTACTTTTATTTTTAAAGAACGCATAACATCTTCTTTTTGAGTAGCAGTTGATGGGTTTGCAATATCATCTTCAGCTTCTTTATCTGAATTATATTCTACATTAGTTTTAGTATTTCGCAATACTACTTCTGTTTCACACTTAACGACTGGTACTTTTTTACCATTTATCTCTGTGTATGTTACTTCACCTTCTTCTTTAAACGCCATATTTTTCTCCTTAATCCCTGTTAATTTCTAATATTGATGCTACGACATGTAATTCATTAGCATCAGATGCAGTGACTTTTAATATTTCACTTTCTAATAATACTAATGGTTCAGATAACAATTGTACAGCAGTATTAGAAGCTATTGATTTTACATTAAATAGATTAAATACAGCACTTGCAGCATTAGTTAATGTCGCTGTTATCGTTGCTGCACTTCCAGCATCATTTGATACCAATAAAGATTTTATAATAGCTCTAGAATTACTAGGTGCTGTGTATAATGTAGTAGCATTTGTTGTAGTTAAATCTACTTTTGCATTTGTATATATGTTAGCCATTAAACCAAGCAAACCTTTCTTGTTCTTGTTTTTGATCGTTTAAAAATGTAGAATTTAATTGTTCTACTACTAAAGCAATCGCTCTATTAATTTGTTTTTGGTTAGAAAAGTCGTACTCTTCTTTAGGCTCAGGTAACCTAACTACTACTTTTGCCATGTTTTTTATTTTCTTGATATCCTAAAATAGGAGGCATTACAGTTAATATAGATCCTATGATCATTGACATTGGATAAATACAAAAATCAGCAAACGTTGAACCTATAGTTCTTTTACCATAAATTTTATGATTATAAAAATCTCTTACTCTATCGGATGACCATTTATATTTAGAAACAAGATTATCAGCCATAACTCTTCCCCAAACATCATATCCTCTTTGCCAAATTTTAGATTGTTTTCTATGCCAAGCTCTAAGTTTTTTAACTTCAGTCAACGTCATATCACCACGTTCATTAGCTGCTGTACAACAATGAGTTCCACCGCCTCCACCAGGAGAACCACCTTCTCCACCTGTTGCTCCAGGACTTGTGTCATCACCAGTGTTAGCATCTCCAAAACTACCATCATCAAAACCACCTTCTCCACCTGTTGCTCCAGGACTTGTGTCACTACCTGTAGCATCATCTGCAAAAGCTCCACCTTCATAACCACCAAAACCTTGACCACCAGCAAAACCATCATTAGCATCAGCACCTAAACCTTGACCACCACCTATGCCAGTTCCCAATGAACCAAAACCAGGGCCGTCAGCAGTAACTTCACCTAAACCCATGCCACCTATACCAGTTCCCATTGTACCAAATCCAGGTCCGTCAGCAGTAAATTCACCTAAATCTTGACCACCACCATAACCAGTAGTTCCCATTGTACCATAACCAGGTCCGTCAGCAGTAATTTCACCATCACCTAAATTATTAAAACCTTCTCCTTGATAATCTGTTGCATAAACACCTCCTAATTCAGGAACACCACCCGCATCTTCAAGGCTTTTTCCTCCTCCTATAAAAGTTCCATCACCTCCACCTAAACTTCCAATACCACCGCCGCCATCACCACTACCACTACTAGGTGGTATATAAACAATAGGTTTTTTAGTTTTTTCTTCTTCTTCTTTTTCCTTAGTTGTAGATGTGACATCTGGGATGTCTGAATACTTAAAAGTATCTTGTAAAGGTTGTGCTAAATATTCTTTTACTAATTGTGCTAAAGTTTTTGCCATTATCTTCTTCCGTCAGGTTGTATGTCAATTTTTAATGTACCAAAACGCCAAGATTCACTAACATCTGTATTTTCTATTTTGATATTAACAAACCTGCCCCTGGCTCTTGTATCCTTTTTATCAGTACTTGAGTTAATTGTAAAGGGACTTAAACTTGTTGTCGTATCTGATTGTTGAGGATATCTTTTAACAGCTAATGTTACTTTAGCATTTCCTTGTAAATCTTTAAAATCAGGTACAAATCTTCTCATTGCTAAAAATACTTCACCTGAAATACCTGGTCCTGTTGATTTACCTTGTGCATTTTGTTGTTTAGATTGTATATCAAAATCATATGATTTTACAAATGAGGTAACTGTTGTTGTACTACCATCTGCATTAACCTGATCAGTTCCAACCTCATGTTCAAATAAAGTTGTTTGACCTAGACCATCTTCACCTATAACCGCAGGAAAACTACCTGAAGCAGACGCATTAAATTTAGTTGCAAAAGGTTTTGGATATACAGTTGAATCTATCCAAGATGTTCTAGCTTCTGTTCCAATATACCAAACACCACCTTTCATTGCTTCACCATAATTAAATACTACATATTGATCATTATATGCAGAATTAGTTGATGGATAATACCAAACAACTTCTGTAAATTGATTATTTAAACCTGCACATATTTGTTGACCTTTAGTTGTATCTGCTTGATCATAAACATAATCTTCAACAGAACAAGGTAATGATTTAACTGTACCATCAAACATAAAGAAACCATTTGGACTCATCCAAAAAGCAGCACCATCTATTTCAACGGCTGCATTTTTACCAATCAATCCACAGTTAGTGCCAACTTGCTCAAATCCAAATGTAAAAGGTGAACCAATAAACTTCATTGTATACAATGCATTATCAGTCCAAACTAGAATAGATTCTTTAGCTTTTAAAGCACCTATAATTTTTGTACCATCTTGCAATCTTTGTGATCCAGCAGAATTAATAGCTGTTGGAGTATAATCATTAATATCTTCTTGATCAGAAAATCTTATAAACATATTATCTTGTGTTGCAGTATTTCCAATAGTTGTTTCTGTACCTAAATGAATTAAGTGACGTGTTGTTGGAGATACTAATGTAACTCTTGTTGCTGTTGGGTTAGCTGATGTAGAAAAACCAGAAGTAGTTGTAGATGCTCTAGTTGTTAATCTTGCAGCGTCTCCAGCATTCCATGTAAATGTTTTACCATTAGCAATTGTTCCAACTAACACTTGACCAAAATTACTTAAACTCCAGAGGCCTGGTTCAAGACTCACTTCTGATGCAGAAGAGGCTTCACCCCAGTCAACAAAGTCTGCAGCGTTAGTTACAGTTGCACCACTTGAGTGTGCAGCTCTTGTTGAACCATCTACAGCTCTTGTAATACCTGTTAAATTATTTGTTGATACACCTGTATACGAAATTAATTCTGTACCTATTTGTATTCTACCTGCTGTAGGAAAACCTGTAGCAGAAGTTAAAGCTATATTAGATCCTGATGTACCACTAGTATTATCACCCAATGTTCCATTCAATGTATTTTGTAAAGCACCTGAAACTATTCCATCCCATTCTGATATACCCCAACCATAACCATAAGATTGCGCTGCAGGACCAACAGGCTCATAAGGAATAACAGAACATGAACCACCTCCAGCAGCACCTGTTGTAGTTTGTGTACCTGTTACTATTGCAATTAAAGATGAAGTAACTTTAGTTACTTGAAATAGTTTATCTTCAAATGCAGCATCAGTTAGACCAATACCACTTGGTACAGTTACACCGTCTAATAAAATTATATCACCTGATTGTAAATTATGTGCTGAAGAAAATGTTAATGAAACTTCTTTTGTTGCATCTGCAGCAGACATGACAACACTTGAAATTGTAGATTTTACAGGAGTAACATCATATAGTTGTCCTTCAAAATATATAAGTAAAAATTTATCAGTACCAATAGCCACGTATCTATTGCCTTCTAAATCTACAAAAGCAAATTCTTTTCTTGCAACACTAACAATAGTATCTGTAACTAATGATGACCAACCACCAACTTTTTCAGGTAGTCCATATCTAAATCTTGTGTTATCACAATCGACCCATCTGTTTTCTGCACCTGATCCTGTGGTTTGTTTATCAATTCCTGGTAAGACTTTAAAATCGATTAGAGCCATAATTTATGCTCCTATATGTTGTCTTTATAGATCCAGCCTCTTGTAGAGTTTACATATACCAAAGTAAATGCAGCTCCATTTGTGGACACTGTTAAATTAGAGGCAGCGCCTAAAATAGGTTGACTATTTCTACCGATAGTTAAATTGTTAGATCCAAAACCATTTCCACTATCTATAAAAGTTACTTCATTTCCTATTGCAGGTGAAGCTGGTAATGTTATTGTAACCGGAGCATTTAAGCCTCCACCAGTTCCTGTTGTATTAATTAATAATTGATCACCATTAACTGCTGTATAAGCAGCTGGTATTGTATAATAACCCTTAGTTATTGGACCAGAACTTATGTTAGTTCCGTCTGAATATAAAACTATCTTAGCACCTATTGGTATTGCAACACCTGTTCCTGATACTGTTTTAACTGTTAATGTATAATTAGATGAAGATCTAGCTGTTGCATCTTCTACTATAAAAACTCTTTCAGCAGAGTCTGGCATAGTAACTGTTCTGTTAGCTGCTAGTGTTCCTGTAAATTTGT
>WLWE01002538.1_pt1 | contig 11585 bp, 16 predicted proteins | sample 6718301 | NCBI WGS metagenome assembly WLWE01 (sample SAMN12718691, study PRJNA515312) | sponge metagenome | isolation source: marine sponge | host: Mycale hentscheli | place: New Zealand: South Island, Marlborough, Capsize Point | collected 2003-05-01 | reverse complement strand
TCGTAAGTTCTCATTGCACCTAAGCCTAACATGCCCATCAATACAGGCATCATAGTTTCCAAAGGCACCAGAGGTATAATTATGTCTATACCAAATAACGCCAAAACAAAGTTACTAAACGGGATGGTAATAAAGTTTCCAAACATACCTAAGACACATACCCATCCTACTGCTGGTCTCCATCCTGCCACAAATAGTGACTTGTGTGCTGCTTCAACCTTGTTTACCTCAAGCTGGGCCTTAGCAAGCTCCTGAGCGTGTTCCTCAGCCATCGTAGCGACTTCATGGGCTAACTTAGCCTTAGTGTCAGCATCAGGTATAAACTTGTCTAGCAAGCCTGTGACAGGCCCTATGAGCTTATCAATCATTCTTCTTGTTCCACAACTCAAACAAAGTTTTAACCTTTTCTTCCACTACGTCCATACGGGACATGAGTCTACCTAATGTCAACACAAGAACAATGAAACCCACAAAGATGGGCCAGATTGAACCAATGAGATTAACGTACTCCATTGTTACACTAGCCTATCTTACTTTCTAAACTTGAACCAACCTTTTACAGTGTCAGTCTCAAAGATCCTAATTACAGTCCATATAATGCTTAAAGCAGCAGCCACAGCAGGAAGCCAGCCCATCAGAGTTGACACTGTTGTTGTTACTGCTACAACGTCTACTACGGCTTTTGCTTCTTCTTGCATTATTGTTTTGCCTTACCAATGTTGACAGCCAGTAGGTCTACAAACTTGTACAGCTTTGCAATCCACTCGTCGTCTTTAGGTGTCGGAGTTACTGCTGCAATAATACTTGCGACAGTGACTATGGTTGTTACAATGGATACTATGCCCATCAAGTCCATTACCATGGTACTCCTGCTGCTTGCGTTGGGTTCTTGTCTGCTTCAATCTGAGCAGCCAGTGATGCCTCAATCGCGTCCTGATCTAGCTCTGCTTGTACCCAGACAATTACGTCAGCTTCAGTCAGACTGTCGTAAGCAATGAAGCCGGAAGCAGAAGGATCAGGCGTGAACCCGCAAGTGCCGTAGTTGCTCGCTAAGTAGGTTACTGCGTCATCGCCTTCGCCTACTGTTTCTGATGCAGTAGCTCGCCAGTGGGCAACGATTACGCCACCGTCTGATAACTCACGTTCTAAAGTTGATATAGTCCAAGTTGTCATGTTTGTCTCCTGTTAAGATTCTAGTGCCGCGATACGGGCTTCAAGTTCTTGTATGGTTGCCACCAAAAGCGGCACAAGTTTGCTTTGGTCAATGCCTTGGTAATCTGGTACTGAACGTGTACCCATAACTGCTTCAGTTACAACATTGCCATCGTCATCTAAGACTACTGGAGTAACTTCATACTCCTCATCACGCATAGCGTCTTTAGTTCCACTAATTGCTTCAGGCACAACGTTCTGTACTTCGTGAGCTAAGAATCCATCGACAGTTTTGTCAGCATCTGCAATGAAGTTAAACCGTGAAGGATTAAGTTGCTTCAGACGTTCTGTAGCACTCGTAAGAGGTACTACGTTTTCTTTAAGGCGGTAGTCTGAAGATGTGTTGTAAGCCGTTGAAGTTGTGGAAACTGTAACACTGCCCACTTCTCCGCTCCCGCCCGCAGAGGTATGAAAACGTATTCTAGCAATGGTAGCACCCTGCATTTCCATGCCCCAATCGCCACTGTTATTCGTAATAACCCTAGTAGGTTTACAATCGCCTGACAGGTAGAGGTCTTTGAAGCGTTTGCTGCTAGAACCAATATCCATAAGTGCATCGGTAGCAGAATTAGTAGTCATGTTGAATGGTCTAAAGTGTTCTGTACCGTTGACAAATTGAATACCAGCATCATCATTACCGATAGCCATGTCGCCGCCTTCAGTACCAATCGACCCGACTGTGGTGCCTGCTTTATTTATAGCAATAGCTGTCCCGTCTGAGTTTTGGCGATTAACGATTAGTGCTTCATGACCCGCAGTGGCTGAAGTGGTTTCAATGTTTGCGCCGACGACTGAACCAGTTACCGCAAACCTTGTGCTTGCTACGGTAGAATTACCAATCCCGACGTTGCCGCCGCTAACATTGACAGTATCAAAGTAGTTCGTTCCGCTTTGGCGAGTTCCAATATAGAACCTGTTTGGCGTATAACCAACAATTGCGCGGTTGTCTCCGTCCGCTCCAATTGAAATTTCAGTATTAACGTGCAGCTTGCTGCTGATACCACTGGACAATCCAACCCCGACGTTGCCGCCTGAGATTTGCATGACTTCTGATGCTGCGCCACCACCAGACCCAACCATAAACTTAGCTGCACTGTTTTCGCCGTCAGCAACTATATTAAACTGGTATGTTTGAGAAGACCCGTTTGTGCCTTGTATGCTTAACGTTCTTGAAGCGTCTGCGCCAGCGGCTTTAATCGTGACGTTGTCGCCGCTGATTCGCATGACTTCTGTGCCAGAGCCTCCGGTGCCTGTTCTAAAGGTTAAAAAACCGGATGCTACGCTTGTAGACAGACGAGTTTCTGTGCCTATTGTCTGCAATACGCCAGTAGTAGAACCGCCAGACTGTAAACTAATAAAAGAACCGTCTGTGCCATTAATGGTTAAATCACCGTAATTAGAACCCGTATTAACTGGACTCGCTGTGCCAATCCCGACGGAGCCGTCACCTTTGACGACTAAATAATCCCCAGCACCTGCGTAATTTCCAACGCTTAACGCCGTGACTGACGAATCATCTCCTGCGTGAATTAGCAAGCCATAACCATTGGTCGCGTGAGTATTTTTAATTTTACCCATCCAATCGCCATCGACAGATTTTTCAACATGGATAGGATAATTAGGCGTGACACCAATACCGACATTGCCGCCTGAGATTCGCATACGCTCCGTGCCGCCAGTTGCAAGCACCATTGTGTCATTAGCAACTTCTTGTATAAATGTGTGGCCACCAGCGCCATCTAGACGGAGTTTTTCACCTGCATTGATTGTCAAGTTTGTGAATGTGCCATTGCCGCCAGTCACTGTGCCGGTAAAAGTTACGTTGCCTGCACTAGAAATGGTGGCACGCTCCGCGCCGTTTACATAAGTCCTTAACGCATTAGCCGAGTGATCATAAATAAGCATTCCAACATCGTTATCGTCGGAGTCTCCAAAAATTAAATATCCAGCACCTGACGTTGATGACAAAATACTTATTCCGTTTTCACCGTCATCAATTACGACTTTGTTGCCAACACTTGATGCGGTTGCACCCGAAGCAGTACCCGTAACTGTGACGCTGCCGGTTACGTCTACGTTGCCACTTGGTTTCAACCCTATCTCAACCACAGCACCACTACTGTTCTCTGTGTACAGCCTTCCGTTTTCTGTGTCTACTGCAAGCTCACCTCTTACTATGTCTGAGGCTGCTGGAGCATCTGATCCATATTTAGTTACAATTGTTGTAGCCATTGTTTAAGTTCCTCTTTAGTAAGTGCCGCCTGAAAGCGTACCTGTTGTCATATTCGTTGCATTTAGAGTTGAGTCTGATTGTAGTGCTGAGTCTGCCAAAGTTCCTTGTGCTGACGTAGCTGCATCTGTGATTCCGTAGCCAGCTAATGTAGTCGGTTTTCCCTGTAGTTCAGCAAAGGTTAAACCGGAGCCTGAGTCAATCCAAGTAGAACCGTCGTACACTCGCATAACGCCAGTGGTTGAGTTGTAATATAAAGCGCCGGTAACTAAGGCATTACCGTCGTTGTCAGTAGTTGGGTCTGAAGTCTTACTACCTAAATATCTATCATCAAAAGAGTCTAGGGCTGATGCTGCTGACGCTGCGCTGCTTGCTGCCGCTGTTGCGCTAGAAGCTGACGCTGTTGCACTGTTAGATGCGTTGGTTGCGGAGGTTGCAGCGTTGGTCTCTGATGTGCCAGCGTTTGTTTCAGACGTTGCAGCCGCTGTAGCAGAGTTGCCAGCATTTGTTTCAGAAGTTGCCGCATTGGTTGCGGAAGTACTCGCTTCGCTGGCTTTGGTTGTTGCTGTGGTTGCACTGGTGGCAGCATTGGTTGCGCTAGTTGCTGCTTCCGTTGCTTTAGTTGTCGCTGTAGTCGCACTGCTGGCTGCACCGGTGGCACTAGAGGCTGCGTTGGTTTCTGATGTACCTGCATTAGTTGCACTCGTTGCTGCTGCTGTTGCGCTAGTAGCTGCGTTAGTCTCGCTAGTGCCAGCGTTAGTTGCACTTGTTGCAGCATTAGTTTCACTGGTTCCAGCATTAGTTGCACTAGTGGCTGCGTTTGTTTCGCTGGTAGCTGCATTAGTTTCACTAGAGGCTGCTGCAGTTGCACTAGTTGCTGCTGCAGTTGCTTTAGTCGTAGCTGTAGTAGCACTAGTTGCTGCGTTTGTTTCTGACGTACCTGCATTGGTAGCAGAGGTTGCAGCATTAGTCGCGCTAGTAGCTGCATTGGTTTCACTTGTGCCAGAAGCAGTTTCACTTGATGCTGCTGCAGTGGCACTGGCTGCTGCTGCTGTTGCACTAGCTGATGATGCCGTAGCATTGGCTGCTGTTGCTGCTACGTCTCCTGCTATAGAGGACGCACTAGCTGCCGCAGCAGTAGCTGAATTAGCAGCGTCTGTGGCTGAATTAGCAGCCTCGTTTGCTTTAGTTGAAGCAGTCGCAGCATCAGTGCCAACTTGAGACGCTACAGCGTCCGTAGTTGCGTCACCAGTACCTCCAGTACCTCTAAAGATACCCATAGACTGCTCCAGCTAAAGAAAACAAAAAAAAACTAGGGGCCTCAGAAGAGACCCCCAGTATGCGTTCGTTACTCAGCAACTGCGAGAACGAAACCAGCTTCAGGACGATAAACCTGAACACCGTACAGGCAATCAGCCGTGTACAGAGTTGACAAGTATTCCTGCTTGTACTGGGTTTGTGAACGTACTGACTGCTGCTCTGCAAGAACGACAGCGTCCTTGTGGAACAAGAGTGCTGCACGAGTGTCGATAGATGACGCAGTGTTGTCTGCTGCAGCTTCGATAGTAGCGCAGTTAGCAGAAACGTAGACGTCAACACCGTACAAGTTACCGATAAGACCTGAGTTTACAGTGCTGCCTGAAACAAAGTCAGAAGACACGTAACGGTCAATACCCATGATCGTGTTACGAACAGAAGGTGGGATAATAAGTACTCTACTTTCCATAGGTACGTTATTGTCGTCTAACTTCTGAATCATGTTGCGGAAGAAGGCGTCGGTGAATACGTCAGCAGCGACCATAGTGTCGTCAGTGTACTGAGTAGTCGTACCGCCATCATTGAAGAAACAGCCAGTGTGCTGGTAGTCAGTAGGAGCTACTGAACCAGAGAACACAACTGAACCACCGTCGCCAAAACCAGTACCACAAGAGTGGAGGTCAGTGTCGATCTTAGTAGCCAGAGCGTAGCCAGCGTCTTCGGTGTAGAACTGTCGTAAGCTGTTTAAAGCTTGTACTTCAACGATGTCTTCGATGAGTCGTGAGTACTCAAAGTGACGATCGATGTCAACAGTTAGTTCGCCTTCAGTGTTGGCAATGATAGTAACTGCAGTATCAGCAGCCTTAGCATTTGCGTCACCACGTACGGGCTTAGGGATGTGAAGCTTGTCGCCCTTCTTGCCACTCATAGCGAGCTTCTTGACAAGAGGTGCCATCTTCAGGTTCTTTTGGTAAGCAGCGATAATCTCGTCACTCCAGATTTCTGGAATAAACGTTGCTGCTTCCGTCTTTGCAGTATTACCCGCTGCTCCGGGATATGTAGCAGTAGCCATTAGTCTTAATCTCCTTTAGATTATTTGACTCGACCCTCGCTATAAGCTCTTAAGATTTCCTCTGATAAAGCTTGGTAACGCTCAGGGTCTGTTCTCATTAGTTTAATAATGTCGGCCCTACGATACACTTTCTTACGACTACCTTCAGCACTGCCTCGTGCATTGCCTGTGTTGGCTGCCTTGATCTGCTGCTTACGTGCTTGCTTTTCAACTTGCACTGTCTGCTGTGCTACTGTCTTACGCTCCTTCCAGAGTGAAAACAGTTCGTCAGCAGCTTCCGCATCGTATCGCTGGTCAGCGTCTACAAACAACTTAGTCCTGATCTTTGAAGCCTGTATCCACTCAGCAAACTTAGGGTCCTTAAGGATCTCCTGCATGTCTGGATGCTTATTATTAAGCGTTGCCAGAGATGATTGTTTTTTGTACTGAGCAGTGTACTCCTGTGCTTCTCTAATCTTAGGATGATTCTCAATAGCACGATTGACTGCTGCTTGAGGGTCTGTAAAGTAATCTATATCGTCTTCAGGCTCAACTTGTTGTTGAGGTGCTGTTGGTGGTGTCTGACTAGAAATGTAGTCGTCCACTACCTTACGAAGTTCTCCTACTTCAGAGGACTGACGACCTAAAAGCTTCTCAGCTTCTTGGTGCATCTGTACTACTTCTTCTAAGGACTTGCCTTGGTACTTCTCTGGTACTGTAGGTTCTTCTACTTGAGGTTGCTCAACTTCATGTTGAATCTCTTGTTCTTCGTTTTCTATGGTTTCTTCTGCATTTGCCTCTTCAGGTTGCATGTCAACCATCGTCGCTTTAGACATAATTAAACTCCGTGAACTTAGTCATTATGGAGATGAGTTTGATCTACCTGCTTGTTCGTGTTCTTTTACCCACTTCATGTGTCTACCGGGAAAGTCCCCAGTGTGTCCATCAAGTATAAAAGCCGGGGCAGACAGCATTTTTGTAGCACTGGCACCACACTTGCACCTACTTACTTCGGTGCCAGAGTCTACGAACTGTTCATATACGTGTCCGTTGTCACAACGAAAGTCGTATACTTTAATCATCTACTTCTTCTTCCTCTTCAGCTTGATCTCTAGCTGCTTCAATAGTTGCCTGTAAGTTAATTACAGAAGCTAAAGATGCAACTTGACCCTTCCTAAATAAGAAGTCTTCAGTGTCCTTAACTGTCTGAATGTCAGCTAAAGTTACTGCATTATTGGAAAGCTCTTGAATGAGTTGTTTGAAACCTTCAGAATTGAAGAGTTCGTTGTAGTTGTTGAAGTAAGTTTCAAGCTCAGGCTTCATAGTTTCCCTTTGTTTATACTACAGTTATAGTATAGCATGTTTTTAGTTAAAAGTCAAGTATTATTTAGTAGCCCTTTTTCATAGGCTTTTTCTTGGGTTTGGGCTTAGATTTAGCCTTTGGTTTTGCTGGTTTAGACTTGTACATCATAGCTTTCTCCTTAGCTGTTTTAGAAAGTTCGTCTAAGTGAAACAGTTTTTTAGAAGTTGCACCATGAGAAGCACCTGAATGTACTTCACCATTGGGCATCTTGTGTGTTCCACCTGTGTGTTTTGTTCCGTCTCTGAAGTAATGTGGTACGCCTCTAGCCATTACTTCTTCCTCTTTTTGGTTGTTTTGGCTGCTTGTTTGAAAGCTTTTGCGGTGGGCGCACCTTTGGAACCCGGTTTACGCATCTTTTCTCCACTACCTGCAGCGATTCGCTTACGTTTAGCGCGGATGTTCTCATATAGACCTGCCACTACCACTTCTCCTTATTTGCCCAGTACGCTGCTGACATTTTACCTTTTGCAATATTCTTTGCATGGCGAGCTTTAAATGACTTGCGTCTGGCTTTATCTTTCTCAGACTTAGGGGCTTTACCCGCACCGCTGACTCCCTGTTGTCCAAACCTAATAGTTTTAACCTTGTCACCTTCTTTGGCAACTACTACGTGCGACTTAGTGGGATGATTAGGAGTCCTCTTCGGCTTGTTGTAGCCGCTTACTCCTGCTCTTTCCAGTCTTGGGTCCTTCTCCCTTGGCATTATTGATTTCCTCTATTTGGCGTGTCAAGTCCTCTAACTGCGCCCAACGGGGTTGGAGAAACTTGTCTACTTGGCTCAGGAGAACTTGGAGTTCTTTGTCTGTCAACATTTTCTTTACCTTTAATTTGTCGTTCTTTTAGAAGAGTGTCTGCAACACGCATACGGCGTTCAAACTCTTTGTCTTCTGCGTCTCCTTCACGGAGGTTCCTAGTGACTGCGTTGATACGGTCAATCTCTAGCTCCATAGGTACAGCCTGTGCCTCTGCAGCCAGCTTAGAAGCCCTAGCGGAAGACTCTTGAGCCTGTGCGCCTAGTGCTGCTGTCTGTGACTGCTGAAGCTCAAGCTGCGCCTGTTGTGCTGCCTGTGCCATCTGCTGTGCTTCTGGGTTAGGCTGCATCGCTTGTTGCATTGCTGCAATAAGTTCTTCACGGTTAGACAAGTTCATGTTGTCTATGATGGACTGGATCAGCGTGTTGTACAACGGTGAGTCTTTTTGCATAGTCTGTAGTAGTTGTACAAGCTGTGTGACTTCGTATTCCCTTGCGATGATACCTAGGCTGCTAGTAGCGTTGAACTTGTAGTCAGCAACAGGGTAGTTCTCAGGGTCAAACTGCATGTAACGGTAGGCTGCCTTCTTGACAAAAGGTATCAGGAAGGACTGCTGGAAGTTAATCAGTGTACGCTTATGGCGCTTAATGATAGCACCAAGAGACATACTAATGCCAGCAGCCGTTGCTTCTCCATTGACTGAACCCGCAATGCCAGCAGAGTCCACGGCACCAGTAGCCTGTTGTACCATCTGCTGCAAAGCACTTGCCTGTGCAAAAGTGATCTGACTGACCTGACCAAAGTTAAACGGTTGTAGAACTTCACGAGGATCTCCACTGGTTAGAATCATTTTACCCGGACGTACTTCAGGTTTAGCACCTCGTGGTAACCTAGTGGCGTCCACAGCCAGCATGGGATGGATCGTGAGGCTCAGGGCGTCAATCCTAGCTCGTAACTCAGTGTCAAGAGCTTTCTGTGAGTTGTAACCTTTTTCACACACGCCACGACCCCAGAACCTTCCGGGTACTACGTCCCACGGGAAAGCAACTACAGGTCTGTCCTGCATCATGTAAGGGTTAGCCTCTGCTTTCAACAGGACTCCACCATTGGCAATCACAACTACTGCTTCTACGTACTTAGACTTAGATTCAGAACCCGTGAGTTCTACTACTTCTTCGTCATCGTCTTCTTTTGTAGCGTTGTCCAGCAGTTCTCGTGGCACTAAGCCGTAGTACTTCGTAAGACGCACTTTGTCGTCACTGTAGATCGTGATGTCTTGGTCAGGTTCTAAGTCAGAGTCAGGAGCAGCACTACCGACGTAAACGTCCTTGTACACGCCTTGTTCCTGCAGCAGTTCCACCTGATGTAAGCTCACGAACTCGTCAATGGCTACACCCATGGCTTCCTCAACACTGGTAGCCACTGGGTCAATCAGGAAGTTCTGAGGCATCACGGGCTTGAGTTTAACCTTGACTCGCTCCATGATGTTGACACCGACTGCCTGTAAGTCACCACCCATGATGGGCTGTGTGGCCGGTGCCATCTCTTTCATTTCCTCAATAACAACCTCACCAATACCTACGCCAAACACGGCTGCATTGATGAGACACTCTGCTACTGCTTTACGAACCTTGCAGTCTTCAAAGTCTTCCGTAAGTTTATTACGCAGGAACAACACGTCCTGCTTCTGGGTATCACCCATGTTGTCACTTACGTCAAACCACTTGCCACGCCCAAAGGTGGCTTCTTCCATCTCAGCTACATTGGACTCTACTGCTTGCTGCAACGCAGGTGAGATGATTCTGGATCTTTCCGAAGCTCTGTCGGAGTCAGCAGGGTCCCAGATGCCCCGCCAAAGTCTGTAGTACTCGTCAAAACGTGCCTCATAGTTTGACTCGTAGTGGTCACGCCAGTCTTCACACTTAGTAATTACCCAGTCTTCAATAGATTCTTCTATCAACAAAGGGTCCTGCTCAAATATTTCACTCATGTTAGTATCCTGCTACTACGTCTAAAATTTCATGGTTGTCTATTTCGTAGTCATAGTCGTACGCTACGTTTGCCAGTTGATCTATGTAAGCTAAAGCGTCAACCAAGTCGTCGTGAGTTAGTGGGTCCGGGAACTGAAATAGCTGGTCCAAGAACCTAGAGTTCCACTCGCCTCTGTTGAGTGTCACAAAGCCATTCTCAAACCTGCCCTGTAACGCCCACATCACCCTGTCAGTCTTCTTCTTGTTACCGTGGGTCAACTCTTCAACCCTGAAGAACGTCCCGTAGCGCCTCTGTAAGTCCGTTAGAGGAGACATTACTGCTTGCTTTGCTATGCCTCTTTCGATACCAACGCTAACGGGCCTGTAGTCTCTAACAGCCTGAAATATTTTGGCTGCTGTCTCGTCAAGGCTCCATCTCCCGTAAATAATATTGTCAACGTACCAACCATTAGGATTAACCTTGACCACGGCAATGGCTGTTTCGTCCAGTTTAGCATTTTTAGTACGCTTCTTGTTGACTTCTTCAAAACCTGCCAAGTCAACTGCAATGTAGTAGTCTCCTTCGTCAATACCTTCGTCGTCGAACTTTACCCAGTCCTCTTTAAACATTTCTGACCCACGAGCTTCAAATGACGCCATAAACTCCTGACGAAACGCATAGCTTGACATAGACTTCTTAGCAACGTCAATTTCTTCCGGGTCAAGCAACGGGTTGTCATAGGAAGTAAAGTGCCATGCTTTGTAAGTCTCGTCGTCACCTAAGTCTGCGTACTTGTACAACTCGTAGAAGTGGTTGCGACCCATAGGCGTACCTATGAACATAGCGCAGCCTTTTTGGTCAGCTAGTGCTGGTCTTAAGATCTGCTCAAATACGTCAGGCTTCATGTCTGCGTACTCGTCCAACACTAGGAACTTCAGTGACACACCACGCATAGTCTCTGGCCTATCGGCACCCTTGAGGCTGATGGTGGCACCGTTGACCAGCTTGATCTGCAGGTTGTTAATGTGGCTGCCTGAGATTACAGGGTGACCCAGTTCCAACAGAGTCTGCCACATGATGTCTCTGGCCTGACCCTGTGTTGGAGCTACGTAGAACACCTGTCCACGTTCAGTCTGCAAAGCATTAACAATTAGCAGCCAAGCAGCAAGCCTTGACTTACCCGTACGTCTACCTGCTGCTACTATCTTAAATCTAGCATCGTCAGCCCACACTTCCTGCTGCCAAGGCAGTAACTGGATGTCTAAGTCAGTTGCCATCTATTAGTTGTAGTTGTTCAAGAAAGACGGTTGATTTACTAGGTTAAAAGTAAAGGCTACTTCTATGTCACCCGCAGATGCGGCTTGTGCCTTCACTACTTCTCCCTGATGTAAAACAAATATAGGAGTTTCCGACTGACCACCTAAGATTTCTTTAGATCCTGCGTTAATACTTGTGCCGTCAAAGAAGTACATTTGGTCTACACCGGCACTGTTTTCCCACCAGAGATCTATGCTGTTAGTGCTGCCGCCGTGGTTAGCCACAAAGATATAATTGATGTGTAAAGTGAAACCATTGGGGATAGTGAGAACTGTTGTCTCAGCATCGTCAGTCAGTGTTTTATGCTGTGTGAAAAACATTAGTAGAGCCACATAACTGGAGTTGTGCCTCGTGTGTCCACATGGACAAAGGTCTTAGCAATGCCTATGCCCGTGAAGCCAAGAGCAAGTGCCTTTTGTACAATGATGAAGC
>WLWE01002537.1_pt1 | contig 11590 bp, 16 predicted proteins | sample 6718301 | NCBI WGS metagenome assembly WLWE01 (sample SAMN12718691, study PRJNA515312) | sponge metagenome | isolation source: marine sponge | host: Mycale hentscheli | place: New Zealand: South Island, Marlborough, Capsize Point | collected 2003-05-01 | reverse complement strand
TTTGTGACGCTGAGGCTCTATTTTCAGACAAGATAGATAAATAGATAGCACTATCAAGACCTTGAGTTGTCTCTATGTCACCACCAGCAAAATTAATGTCCCAGTTGCCAAACTCATCTTGTTTAAATTTAAAGTCTATCGCCATTGAATTTCTTGAATTTAAAAATTATATTTGTTATAATATGGTTATGAGTTATAAATAAAATGTAGATTTTTTATGAAAGGTTATTTTGAAATGGGCATAATAACTAAATGTGATGGCAAAGTTGCAGATGTCACTGGCGCTAATGAGTCTCTATTTACGAATGTAAAATTAATGATGCCATATGGTTATGCGTCCAATATTTTGATAAACGATAATAGTTTAGCTCTATTACTGTTCTTACACGGCGACAGATCTAATCCTCGAGTTATACCTTTTAATCAAGAGGTGCAGCCAGATCTTGAAAGTAGTGAGGTTGCTGTTGGTAATTTTAACCAAGGTGGTAAATTAGTTTTTAAAGCTAACGGTGATATAGAAATAACTGGTACAAAAGATTTACTAGCTACTACCCTAGCAAATATTGAGTTAACTGCTACCACTGAGGCTAAAATAACAGCTGGAGAGATAAAATTAGAAGGCACGGCAGAAGTTAAAGCAGATGCTCCAGAAGTTAAGCTTGGTGATGCAATAAGTTTAGTATTAAATGAAAATGCAATAATAACCGATAGCGTTGGTGGCGCGTGCACTATCACCAGCGCCGGTCAAACAAAAGTAAAGGCATAATATGAAAATGATGATTAGATTAGTTTTAGTGTTGGTATTTTTATTTCCTGTTAGTAGTTTTGCGAAGCAATATGATTTTACTACTTATAAAGCATATGATGAATGGTGGAGAGCGATGAATCATCAAGAGACAAATAATACAATAGCACGTGTTGTAAAAAACTATAAATATGAAGATTATTATTATATCAAGCCCTACAGCTTATCAGGTCGAAATATGAAACAATTTAAAAGATGTAATATGATGTTAAAAAAAGTTGATGCAATTGTTAATAAATCATGGTTTGCAACTGCAAAATGTAATTATATTAACACATCTCAGCCGGGTATTATATTATCAATAAAACAATTAGCAAATTCAAATATAGTTGCTTATCACGCTTTAGATGGTCAACGGGGCTTAGTGCCTGCAAGTTCACTTGTTAGCGTTAGTAAGTTAGGTCAAAAGTATTTTAACAGAATAATGCAAGAACACAAAGATTTTTATTTACGTGAAAAATACGCCTCAAATTAAATCCCGGCTTTTTTGAATAATTCTTCTAAGATTGATTTATTGACTCCGACCACTTTTGCGATTTCGATTTCTTTTTTTACAGAGTAGGAGCCTTTATTTACTATATTAAGTCGCGTTATGCTACCGCTATCAACATCTTTAGTAAAGCTAAAGCCCTCAATAAGATATTGCCCTTTGACCTTGGTCAAATCGTCTTCAACATCAACTAAAGTGTTTATTTCCCATAATATTTCGCTAACCGGCTGCGCATAATAACCTTGCGTTATAGTTGAATATCTAGTTCCCTTTGCTTTATACATATTGACGTGCCATTGACTCATATTTTGCAATGCGTTAGGGTCTGTGGTTTTATTGGGATAAAATATTCTTTGTTGCTTTGATTTTCTTATCTGTGAATCTGTAGCAAAAGCATCTTGATTAATTAAATTTTTATCGACTGCATTACTATCTTGAGCTGAGATATTTACCTTTGAAAATCGTTCATAGGTGTTTATATTAACGCTTGAAGATATAATATTGTTATTATTATTATTTGTTTTGCAAGTTAAAGCTCCGGGACTAACTTTAGACTCTTCTCTAGTTATAACTAAATCACCCTTCTCATTGGTCAACAATAAAACTTGTTTTTGTTTAGCAAAATGATCAAAGAAATCAAATATAGTCATGTTTAAATCTGGAGCCTTGCCATCACCACCAAAAGCATCAAAATTTAATGTGTCAAGATCTTGTTTTGTCAAATTATTTATTACTTTTACGTCGATATTAGCTTTATTAAGTACCTGAGTTATTAATTCTTTAAAATTCTTAAAATTTAAATCGCTAAAAGTTGGCATTGAGCTATCGATAATATCTGATGTAATATCTCGGCCACCAAAAGAAAGCTCGTGACTATTAACGCCAGCATCGATCGATAGCTCTTCAATATAGCCAGTCATTACTTTTTGATCATCAATAAAGATCTCCACCTTGTCATCCATCTTAAGGCCGTTAGCAATAAGGCCGTCAGCATCCTCTTTTACAGTAGTTGAAAAGAAGAACGTGCCACATAGGGCGTCCATCGATCTTGCAACGCTTGCATAAGTAAAGCCAGTAAATCTTTGACCATTAATATCTATTTCTAAGTTATTATCGACACCTTTAAATTGCTGAAAACTAACCATTGCTTAGCAATTTAATTGAGCCTGAAACTTGCGACGTATCAACAAAATTATTTAATAATCTTATTTGATCTAATCTGTCAAGGTTACCATACATAGAATAAACTAAAATATGCAGCGGTAAAGGGTTCACCTGATCAATATTAATAACGCGTGGTACTGATAGACCTATATTATCCAAAACGCCATTTGTCGCTCTTCTCATAGCGTTTAATGAATCAAGTAAATCTTGATTTATATTATCTGGCAATTTATCAAAGCTATTAGCAATATCTTCTCTAGTTTGATTTAGTTCATCAAGTGTCTCATAATCAATATTTGCAGCTGCATCTAAGGCGGTCGCAAGAGCTGCAACGTTAATAAAATTATTAATTTGATCTTGATTATTTCTGATTGATTTTTGACGTGCTGAATTGCCAAGAGTTACTTGGTCACGCTCATCAAAGCCAGCAAAAGAAGAGGTGACGCCGAAAAGCTGCTTGGATGTCTCATAAGCAACGCCTAAATTATCAAAGGCAGTTCTAAAACTAGCGGCCAACTTTGAAGGGGCTTGTACTAGCCTAGATGATGAATTAACAATTTCATTGATAGAAGTTGAAAAATCAGCAAAAGAATCACCTATGCCCTGCACTTGATCAGCTAATCTGTTTACTTGCCGAGCCGCTTTTTTAACAGTAGCGTTAAAATCATCAAATTTATCTTTGGCATTTTTAACTGAATCAACGCCGGCGTCAAAAGCTGCCTCGTTTTCGCCAAGAATGTCACTTTTAAGCTGTGCTAAAAATCCTTTTTTCTTTTGCGTAACTGGCAAAATATTTCTTGAGGCGATCTCTAAAGTAATAGAAAAATTAGTTACTCCAAGCTCTGTGATATCATCTGAGGCAGTATATCCCTTACAAACGACGTTTTTTTCGCCGTAGCGTGGGTGAACTAAGGTAATTATACCTGATCTATTCAAAACTTTAATTAACGCGTCTCTGGTCTTGTTGTTGACGTTATCATCAGTTTTTGCATTAATATTATAAATATTTTCTAATCTACCTAGATCTTCAACATATCGAGTATCTGAGTTTGGATATTCATGCGTTACAGTTTTGCGTCCGCCTTGAAAGGAACCGTCTATATAATGAAATTCAACCCCGCCGAGTTCAGCAATTGGTAATGAAGATAGTCTAACAATGCTCATCTAGTAACTTCCTCCTATAATTGTATTTTTACCGGTAAATCCGACAGGGCTATTCTTTGCAGGAGTCATCTTAGTTCTTGTTTTTTCAGCACTTAAAATTTCAACTGCAATATTACCGCTCACATCTGTCCTATTTCTTGAATTGATCATTGTGTTAGATGAAAATGATTGGTTCATTGCAGCTTGATCGAGTTTAAACTTGGCGGCTGCAGCTTGTTGTCTTCTGGCCATTTCATCAAACTTTCCTTTCATCGGATCAATACCAATAAATTGAAGCAAGTTGTTTTTAGCTTCTGTTAGTATTCTAGGTAAATTTGTTACTGTAGTTATAATTTTATTTATTGTATTATCAAAATCAGTAAATAAATTTATACCTACCTTAATTATCTGATAAACACCAAACAGCGCCCCACCTATTGCTGCAAATTTAACTGCTAATACAGCACCGGGTATAATTAATAGCTTCATTGCGACCGCTAGACCGCCTAGGGCGATCAATAAAGGCGCTATTGCAGCAACCAACGCCCCTATTTTAATTATTAAATCTTTATTTTGCGGGCTGATTTTGTTGATCATTAAAAATATATTACCCAGCGCATTAGCAAATTTTGTGGCTGTGGGTAGCATTCTTTGGCCAAAAGAAATAGATAGATCATGAAAATTTGTCTGCATTTTACGAACCGAGTTTGCATAAGAGTCATTCGTTCGTTTAAAGTCACCAACTGAGTTCTTGCTTTTATCTAATAAAAAATTAAATCTAAGCATAACTTTTTCAGCCTGCGTCATGTCAGCTACTTTTTTCGTAATACCTATACCTCTCGCAAACTCTTCTAGATTATCTATGGTTTGAACAACACCCATTTTTTTCAAAGATATGACATCTCCGGTAAAGATAGCGCCAAGAGCCGTTTTAACATTTTCAAGTTTTACGTTCTTAAATGACGCCATATCACCAGATAAAGCAACTAGTTTTTTTGATAATCCTGCAGCTTTATTTTGATTTATACCCATGCCAGTTGCCATATCGCCAAAAAGAGCCGCCATATCTAGCGCCCTTCCTCTATCGATACCAAAATTTTCACCAGCTGTTTTTGCAAAGTCTTTTACTGATTGTGAAGCGCCACCAAAAGCAACATCAACTTTATTGACCGCTTCTTCATAGTTAGACGCGGCATTAATAAATTTTCGTCCAAGAAGTGCAAGTGGTGCTGTGACAGTAATCAAGCCACGCGTGCCCAGTGACATCATTTTCTTGCCAACATTACCAATTTTATCACCTAATTTCTTAAAACTTTCACCAGCTTTTGCAGTTTGACGTTTAATTTTGTCAGTAGTCTTCGCCATCTGCTTTTCAATTTTTTTAAGCTTAGGCGAGATCTTATCTATTAATTTAAATATGAATTCATTTTGAAAAGTAGCCATAATTATTCTTTCTTTGATTCTTTTGCGATTCTTTCAGACTCTTGTTTTAATACAACAAGCCTTGAGAGCGGCTGGTTTTCTAACCATTCAAAACTTGCTGCACCGCCGTAAATATACGCTAAATCACAAAGGATAGCGTCTATTTTAATACGCTCATCCAAGAATTCGCAAAAAAAACCTCAATATATCTAACAATAATTTGATCCAAGTCGACAAGTGACAAATTGTTCAAATCAGAGCTTAAAACTTTTTGTTTTTTCTCTTCATCCTTAAAGCAAATTTCTTTAAGAAAAAGCGCCGTAAAACTATTATAAAAACTAGGAGCGTCAAAGTTGCTGCCTGCTAAAGTTATAATATGTCTAATTGATTTTGCATCTAAATCAAAATCCTCATCTGATTGCTCTTGTGGTTGACTAGTAGTTTCACTACCCTTCGCCAATCCAATCATCGCACCCAAGAAGTCTTGTCTTAATTTTAAGGTCAAGTCCCTGTGTTTATAATTAGGCGCTTTAAAATAAAGCGTCTCAATCTTTCTTACCTTATTCTTGCCATTGTCATTATAATGACTCTCAATTGGCTCAATCAAATTTATCTCTAGCTCCTTAGACATATTTATTATATAATTTTAGTTACTATGCAGGTGGATTTGACTCAAATACATAAGTCGCCTCTTCCATGTTTTTTCTTTCCGGCTTTACTGTCATAACCGCACTTGAATAGTTTTTTCCATCATAAGTAATAACATTGTTATTACCATTAGCAAAAAATGTATCAAACAACTCATTATTTTCAGGATTGCACATAACAGGAATCGATAAAATAGATTTGTTAGTTGTAATATCCTGAGTAATAATGGTGTCGCCGTTAATTTGTGGATTAACCACTCTTGTTATAGCGCCATCAGTAATAGTTGGTTCGCTATTCAATGCTACTGGTTGACCGTTAATCGCTAAATCGCCAAATTGTACTATATTGCCCATAATTTAATTATTCAAAGGTTGGAGTTATATTTATCAAGATTGTTCTAAGCTGAGTATTAATTGAAGTCAAAATATCAGTAGTGATTTTACCTTCTGCCAAGTTAACAACAATGCTATTTCTAATTGCATCTCTAAATTGATTTTTAGCCGCTTCTGAATTAACTAGAAGAACATAGTTATTGTCGCCATTAAATCCAGATAAAGTCGCGTAATAACCAACTAGAGTCCCTTCAAAGCTTTTTGCATTAACCATTGGGCGTCCTGCAACCAACTTACCACTTGTCAAAATTGACTGCGAGAAATCAGCTTTAATGTTTTTAAACATATAGTCTCTAGCAATAGTCAATGTATCAACATAGTTCAAGTATTTATAAGTTGTATCAACTTGACCTAAAGAATTAGTTTTATAAGTCGTTACCGCTTCATCGTAAATCAATGAAGTATTATTAGAGTTATTGCTTAACAACCATGCACCAGAATTTTTAAGCTCTTCTGTCTCAACATCAGTGAAATCGTTGCCACTTTTAATAACTGGCAAGCCAACTTCTGGAGTGTTGAAATAAGGTATAGCACCAAAGAACGAACCACCTTGAGCTTGGCCATTTGGTGACAAGCTAGAAGTGTTAGCATCAACTGTTAGCCTTAATTCTCTAATTGCTGCCGCTCTAGCTGCTAGAACAAGTGGAGATTCAAAAACTGCACCACCACGATAATCAGCATCATTAATTAGCTTGTTAGCTCTATAAACCAAAGTCTTTTGATTAAGAGCATCGACTTGAGTGTTAAGGTTAGCATAAGTATCAGTAACAGCAACAATACCAACGCCATCAAGAACTTTATTATCAACGTTAAATCTTGCTTCTGTTTCAGTTGTTAAGGTTGCGATACCATATTCTGCCGGATAAACGATTGAAGTAAATCTTTTATTAGCAATTGGATCAAATAAGCCAGTTAAAGCTGGATCAGTAGCGCCACCCGACATTGCGGTAGTTACTAGTGTAACACCCTTAGACAAACCAAGATCGAATTGAGTTCCAATTGTATTACCCTGAGAACCTGCGTTTCTAGCAGTGATTGTAATTACACCACCTACATCTGAAGCTTGTACCGCTCTGTCAGCATCAGCATTAATTTTTGTAGCAAAGCTTGAAGCGATATCGGCAGCTAAAGCACCAACTGCAATATCAAGCTCATATTTTCTTTGAATTGAATCAATGTAAACTACAATCTTGCCAGCCGTTGTTGCAGTGCCTGTAAATGTCAAAGTTGCAGTTGCAGCAGTTGCACCGCCAGCATCAGCTAAAGAAATAGCTGCAATTTTTGGCTGCACTAGTGATATTGAGCATTTATCTAATATAGCTGCTAGAGCCTTATATACCATAGACCCTTGACCAAAAGATGTTGCAGCTTGCTCTTTTGAAATAATATCTTCTACCAAAGCGCCTGCTGTTGCAGTGCCACCAATCTTTTGACCAATAACGAGGATAGATCTGTCGTCAGGTCTTTGTGGCGTTTGAGCACTTAATAAGTTAATTGTTGTTTGTGGATTGCTCATTATTTTTTAGATTTTTTAGTTGATTTATTAACAATTTCAATACAATCGTCGATTGCTGAATCCTTTAGTCTGCTGCGCCAAAAATGATCAAGCGGCGTTCCTTCGCTATCTACAAAGATAATTAATTGAGTGCCAGCGTTGTATTTTCCGCTAGGGGTTGTTAAATCTTTGTTTATTTTAATTTCTATTTCTTTCATAAAAAATTATTAATTATGTTATAAATATAATTTTGTGACTTAAAATTTAAATGTAGATTTTTTATTTATCTTAGAAATCCACTTTTATTTCTAAATTTTTATCTTGCTCAATAGCATCAATCTCTTTAAGCAATGAAGAATTGCTATCTTGATTAACGTCGCTATTTTGTATGTAAGTAATAGCTCCAAAGTCAAAGCGTTGAACATAAAAAGCCTTAATATAATCATCTGTTGAAGATCCTATGTAATAAGCTGGTTGGTAAGTTGTATCAGTCAAATCACTCTCGAATTGAAAATTAGCTATTGCTTTTAACAATGGCACTCGATAAGAGCGAGCCCTATCCGCTGCTTGAATACCTTGCAAGCTATCTTTACCGGGCGTGACTACAAATATTGAAAAATTTTCTTGTAATTGATAAAAATAATCAAGATTGCTATTTTGCTGTGAAGATATGTCATTGCCGACTGTGTCGTTACGATAAACAACATCATCATCAATATAGACAAATATTCTATCATCTAAAACGCCGGCTCCATTTTCATTGTAATAATCAATAATGTTATTTGGTGATGCAACGCCTGAGACCTTAGTTGCTACCGACATTTTTATAGTGCCAGCTGCTGGAGATTGCAAAGTTTGTAAAGTTGAATAAGTAAAGTCATTTGGTGTCGTTACCGTAATTTGCTTGTATCCATTATAGCCGCTTTCATCTTCTAGTAGCAGTTGACCTGCTGCCACTGCCGGTGATGCTGGCGTGGTGGTGATCTCAAAAGTAAATGTATTATTATCGGCAACGGTTAGCAGTTTAAAACTACCATTATATTCAGCAGGATTGGCTCCGGTTATTTCTACCATTATAGGTAGCCACTGAGCAGAATATTTAGACGGATCAATAAGCTTGTGATCGGTAGCGCTAATTGCAGTTACAATATTATCATTTCTAGTTAGTGTAGTTAATGTAATAGGCTCCTTAGCACCTTTGACAGTAACATAATCGCCAGTATTTAAGCCATGATTATTAGCTGTTGCGGTAATTGTTGTGGCTGCGCAAGTCAGGCTATTGATATCAACAAGATTAGAAAAGCCTTCGGTATAAGTAGCTAATACCGCTTTAATTCTATTTACAATGCTTGATGCTTTCATGCGCTAACCCTCCTAGTTGGAATATTTATATTTTTTAATTCTTTACGTATTGCCCTTACTAGATTTTTATCAATTTTATTATTCATCTTTTTTGCTGTTCTTTGTAGTGGCTTTCTAGCCTTCATGCGGCTGGTGCCCTCTTCTAGAAATTTAGCATATTGAGCCATATTATCTTTACCAGAGCCAAATACTAACCGTGAAGAGCCCTGCACTTCGAAGCCTAGCGATCTTCTAAATTCACCTGTGACAATAGCCGGCGTTTCACTTGGTGCAGACGCGTTGTAAGACCTTGGAGATCTTAATTTTTTACCAGTTTTACCAATAGAAGTTCTATATGTGCGCCCTGATTTTGGTAATCTCATATCTTTAACAAGTGCTTTTATTAGTTGTTTACCTGAGGCATCAGCGCCTTGCCTTAAACCTCTTTTTAAAGCTGTAGGGACTTTATGTAATTGCTGTAAAAATTCAATATTGTTAGTTTTAAATTCAATCATCTTAGGTTAGCAATTATATTTTTATCACCAGTTTCAATCGTTCTTAACCTAATAAAATTATCAGCTTGATTAATGTTGTTAACTGAGATTACCTTATATTTATTATTATCGTATTCAACCCATAAGCGCTGCTTAAAATCAATATCAGCGGTATACATGATAGTAAAGTCAGTATTGATAGCATTACCGGTCTGCACGCCGTCAATGTAATTAAATGATTCGCCGGTGTTAATTAAAGCCCACATCTCCACAATATCGACAAATTGCGCAACTGGTACCGTGTCGGGGCTATTGCTATAGGCTTCTGAGGTTGTTTGAATTTTTATTTTAGAACTAAGATCTGCAATACAAACCTTGTTCAAATCTGGTTTTAAAGAGCGACATTTCATTTAAATAACATCAAATAGTAATTCACTAATAATATATCCTGATAGCAAGTTAAACGCTAAATTATCCGCTTCATCAAGCGGGCAATCGCCAGCGTTGTTGTAAAGCATAGCAATATAAGCAATTAAAGCTTGTTTTATTCCTTGTGGTACGTCTGCCGCTGTATTGCCATAACCTGCATCAAAAGTAATTTGCACCGCTTGCGCCCTATCGTCAATATCCCTAGGAAAACTTTTTCCAGATTTTAAGAAGATATAAGAATAATCAGCATCATCTGTAATATAATAATCAGCAGCATTTAAAGTAACCAAAACATCATCTTTATAATATTTGATGTGATCAATAGCTTGCAGCTTTGATTTTAAGATTTTAATGCCAAATTGATCTCCGGGAAAATAATCAATAAACGTTCTGTATTTTTTAGTTATAAAGTCGCGACCGGTTATTTGCTCACCTTTGGTTACGGCCGTTTTTATCATTGGCTGCAAAATAGCGTCATAGTCTGTTGTGGTGATTTTGAGGTTGGTTTTTATTTCACTTAATGTAATAGGTTCAACGGCTGCATCGGTAACTAAAATATAATTTGTAGGTATGACGCAAGCGTAGCTCATAATTTTATACTGGTTCAGTTACACATTGAATTTCAATGTCAGATGTTTGCGCAGATCCCGCAATTAATTTTAAATACTGCCACGGAGAAAGATCACCACGCTGCCAGTTTACAGCATTTCCAGCTGTTATACCCGATATTGTGACAGGGTTGCCTTGGTAATCATCAAGTGCAAAAAATGTCGAACCATCAACTGAAACTTGAAAAGTAATACTAGTACCTTGAAAAGCGGCTGGTATGATAAAGCCGACAAGAGTAGTGCCAGAAAGATCAATGGCAGCCGATTCAGTGGCTGTATTGAGAATGGTTGCCTTGATATTATCGCATCTAGAATCTTGATATTGAGTAGTAATCGCAGTCATAATTTATTTTTTAGTTTTCTTTTTAATTTCTTTTTTCTTCGTTTTTAAAGCCTTATTTTCTGGCGCTTTTTCAATTGCTTTTTCAGCAACCTTAGGTATTTTAGCTTCTTTTAAATCTTTAACCTCAATTGCTAAATCAGCTTTAATAAGGGCCGCAGCTAACTCACTAAAGATCTCAACAACCTCATCTTTATGATAAGTTACTGTCTCATTTCCTATTTTGTTAGTAGCGCAATTTACTTTTTTTAAAATTTGAACTTTCATAAATTATAATTTTAATTTAAGCCTCCTCGCGGCCAAGGAGTTAGAAAAAGCCGCGAGAAAACAACTCGTTATGCTATGCAGCAGTTGGGGCGTCTCCAGGAACGCCTCTGATAGCTGTAGCAGTTAGAGTAGCACCAGTAGTAACACCAGTTGAAACTATTCTAAGTCTAGCATATCTTTTTTTGCCAACGTAACCGATTTTAGCCGGTGTATTAACTGCACTGATAGCACTACCTTCGTTAATAATAAAATATGAACCTACAGGAGTAAAATCAGGAGCTGATGGAGTATCAGACTCAAGAATATCTAAGGTATAGGTACCATCAGTGTAAGCAATTGCCTCAGCACTAAACGTCAAGCCATAGAAGCCTTGAGTATCGATGAACTCTCCGTCAGTGTTAGTATCTGAATTGATAACGCCAGAATTAAGAGCGTTGCTTACGTCCAAGATTGTAGTTATGTCTTTTGTAGCCATAATTTTTTTAATTTAAATTTAATATTTTTGTTACTATACAGCACACTTGATTTTTACAAGAGCCTCAGGCAATACAA
>WLWE01002534.1_pt1 | contig 11592 bp, 15 predicted proteins | sample 6718301 | NCBI WGS metagenome assembly WLWE01 (sample SAMN12718691, study PRJNA515312) | sponge metagenome | isolation source: marine sponge | host: Mycale hentscheli | place: New Zealand: South Island, Marlborough, Capsize Point | collected 2003-05-01 | reverse complement strand
GATTGCTAATCGAGTCGCCGAAGATGCTCAAGTGGACATCGTCGGTCTTCAGCTCCGCGAGCTGTTCGGTGTTGCCGTAGACGTACTGATAGACCGGGGTCGTCCCACCGCCACCGCCCCCGCTGGTCGGGGCACAGTAGGTCACGCCGGCGTCGGAGATCGTCACCCCAATGGTCTGGTCCTCGTTCGTCTCGACCACGAGGACTTCCGCAACCACCGCCGCGTTCGTACCTACCTGAAGCGTGGCGTCGAGGATGTCGTTCTCGGCAGCAGTCACCGAAGGGATCGCCACCGAAGCTACGCCGGCGGTAGTCGTAGGCGAAACCGAGATCGACAGCGAAGGAACCTGGAAAGAAACCACCGTTCCGTCAACGGGCGTATCCGTCACCGTGAACTGAACAGTCGTGGCGTCGGTATTACTGAGCTGGATTCTCGTTGCGTTGCAACTCATTCGGTCGATTCCTTGTTGAATGGCACTGCCTTGTTCAGTGCTTCCTTACGCTTGCCGCATCCACAATTCTTGCCGGTGGCCTTCGAGACCTTGTCAACGACAGCCTTGATCCCCGTGGCGGTTGTCACCGCCTCGATCAAGTCTCCGGCACCTCTCATCTTAGGCTTTCGATCTTCGCAAATTTGGCAGACTCCAAGTGAAGGCGTACCACCAAACAGACCAAGAGAGCATCGTTCCTTTTTCCAGTTCTTGCAGTCTCGGTTGCTCATGTGATGCTCACGGTCAGGGAACTGTCGGGGGCACCCAGATCCGAACTGTTTCGGAAGCAGAAGTCGGCCGGAAAACCTGGGTTGAGGGTTCGCTTGTCTAGCGATGAATTACGAGACAAGTTGTACCAATATGCGTTTGCCACATCTGCGGAGGTGGAAGACGAGTACCAGGTTCGTCCAGTTGGAGGGCCGCACACGTTGCTCGTGTCGCTCTTGGCGAACCAATCAAACGTAACTTCTGGAAGAGGGGGGTTCACTGGGCCGTTGTAAACCGTGGCGGTGCTTGTAAATTTCAGGCTGAGAACCCAGTACCAGATATCTAGTCCAGTGTTTGTATTGACCTCGTTGATGCAAGCAAGACCCGTACCGCAGGCCCACTGAAAAAGGTTGTCTTTGTCAGTAGCCCCCGCGTAGGCACCGGAGAAATTAGAACAGTCTGCGTTCGCAGGGAATGAGCACGTTCCTGTGCTGCTTGCAATAAAAGACCAGCTTGGCTGGGAGCTTGAGAAGTCGCCGTAGATGTAATGACAAGCTCTGTGATTTGAAACAAAAGGAGGGTAGTCCGATTGTCCGCAAGGGAAACCGCAGCCTCCAGCGTTTCCGGCTGAAGCAATCAGACCAGAAACACCGTAGGTCACTGAAAAAGGGTTCCCGCAACTGTCGTATGTTGGGATGGCGGCGCTTGTGTCCGTGGCGTATTGGCCCGATATGCCCACGGTGTAGCTAGACGCAAGAGAACCAGGGCACTCATCAAAGCAACAGGTGCAATTGGTGACACCGCAGCAACATGTGCGGGTAAGCGTCACTAGCAATCACCATCAAACTGGTTCGGCCAGAGAATCATCACCATGGTTCCACCAGTAGCGTTTGAGTCACTTTCGAGCCCGTTAGCCATGAACGCCGGCACGATGGACCCATCCGGTATTCGCTTCAGCTCATAGCTGCCAGGAAGGTCAGCAATCAGAATCCCCATCGACTCGGTCAATGTGTTGTTGTATTCCCAAAGGTTGATCGCCTTGTATTCCTTGGGTGGAACAACTGTAGAAACAGACGGGATGAACTTCTGGCTGCTCCCAAACTTCACCGGCTGAACGGTGTACAACCATCGGCCCTCGGTGTCCTCGATTGCTGCGGACTCGATGACCTTCATCATCACCACGTTGTGCCAAGGAGTTCCGATCATGAAGGCACCAGAATCATTTCTTCAAAAAGGGCGTGAGCGCCTCTTGGAAAGTCGGCTGCTGTGATGTTGAACGACTCCTGATGCGGGTTCATCCAATAGACCGTGTCCGCGTTCAAGATTGCTCGGTCGCCGGTTGCTCCATTTTCTGCTGTAGGCGGAATAGATCCATTGAACCCCCAAGGGACTTGGTCGCAGTGGCCCCACTCGTCCCAGGTCAGCGTGACCGAGCAAAGGATGAATTCGTCGTCAATCGGGGTGTGAGTCACTGAAGTGCAGACAAGTTCGCCCGGTTCGTATCCGAACAAGGCAGTCCGGTTTCTCTTGTTCAAAATCCACTGGGGGTAGATACCCCATAGCGACCACATGCAACCGACGACCCTGGTTCCGTATCCGCTGGGGCTGGCTGGACCGCCAGGAATGATCTCGGCACCAGCTCCGAAATTTGGCTTCCGGATCACGAACTGGAGCGTGTAGTTCAACTGCTCGATCGGAACCCCAATTGCTTGGCCGTTGATGTCCACTTCTTCCCCGCCAACGTCCATGGTGGCCTTGTTGTAGGTAATCCAGTTGGACTGGTCGTAGCTTCCGGTGGTTGCCGTCACCGAACCGCATTGTCCAGGCAACGGGGTCGGGCTTGCAACCGGACCGAGCTTGGGCTGGGCACTGTCATCTGTCAGTAGGTTGAGATCGCCGATACGGAATGCTTGGGCCACTCGCGTGCCGCTGGAAGCCACCACGCTGGCGTGGATGCGTTCGTAGGCGTTTTGGTAGCCAACCAGGCTTAGGTCCACGTCCACATGCCAAATCCAAGTCGATCCAGGGACTGTCGAACCGCTCATGGATCGAACGATCCAAGGCTCGACAGTCGAAGACTCTCCATCAGTGGCGTCGGCCGCATACAGGCCGGGGTAGGCCACCAATGGACTTGGTGACGGTACGCCCCCGAGAGCCACAGCCCTTCCGATGTACAACTGGTAGTTCTGGGCGTGCATGTCGGCAAGCACGTCCGAGAGCTTGCCGGCGATGTTGGACGCACTTGCAATCTGGCTGTAGTCCACCCGGAAAGACAACCGAAGCGTTGAAGCCTGAAACAGTCCCGGCGATGTCTCGCGGAACTGGTTCGGGGCCTGGACCAAAGAAATGACTGGCTGAAGTGTTGGGTCTACTGACATCAACCAGCTCCAATTCCGAACAGTCCCGCAACTCGCTTGTAGTTGCGAAGTCCAAAGTCCGAAATAGCCTTGTTCGGGTTTGAGTAGATTTCGCTAACAGTGGTCAGAGAAGTCATGTAGTCGGACCATAGAAGTATGACTTCCCCCAAAGTATCGGCTACGCCTTCCCATTTTCTTCCGATCTCTTCCCAAGCCGTATCCCTCTCGGCTTGACGTGCAAGGATCTCAGATCCTTCTGGTGATTGAGCATGCCTAATTTGATTCATGATCTGGTCTATTTGCGCACCTACGAATCGTCCACCTGAAGGGCCAATAGCACCAAACTGCATGTGTCGCTGAATCGACTGGCGTCCAGCTCCGATTCCCATCTTTAGTGCCGCAGATACGCCAGCGACCGTCACCCCCAGGATGCCGAAGCCGACCCGCATGTTTCGGGCCATGACTGCGGAGGACAGTTCTGACTTGGCGGCTCCCTGCTCCCTCATGACCCGCTGCATCTCTTTGGAGAACTCTTTCGCATCCTCCATGCCGGCGATGCCGCCCTTTGAACGGTTTTCCTGGATTGTGCTGCTGTACTTATCCAGTCTTCGCTTTCGCTCGTTGGCACGGTTCATCGCCGCCTGAGCGGATCCGACCCTACCGCCGCCAAACATGCCGCCCCCGCGTGAGAACGAACCGATCTCTTTCTTGGCTGAACCGAGAGCCTTCTTCAGTCCCTTGGTGGAACCGCCGATGTTGACGAAGAGCGAGCCGACCGAATGAGAGCCTGGCATTTCATGACCTCCTTGAGGGTCTCATCGGGAGTCTGCTTCCCGTTCTTCCAGTCGAGGTACTGGACCCAGTCCATGTACTCGCGTGCAGTCATCGAACGAAGCATGACCCCGACCGGCATCCCGAGGGCCTCGGCGACCCGATGGCGGGTCAGCCGGACGGGGGTGAGGCGTTTCCCTCGGAGAACCCGTTGAAGTCGCTGACTTCCTTGGCGATCTCCAGAACAATAGACGAAGGCCACTTCTTGACCTGGTCCAAGTCAACCGTGGGGCTTGCCATGCCGGCAACCACGAGTTCCTGGGCGCTTTCGCCCAAGCCTTCGAGCTTTTCTGCCGACAGCTCTTGGATGACAATGTTCTTGCCGGCGACCTTGATGGGCTTCTGCTTGCATTCAAACATTAGGCAATGACTCCGACATTGGTTCCGTCGCTGCGGATCAGGAAATTCAATGTCATGTCTACCGCACTGTCCATCGAACCTTCAACCGTGTATCCCATCAAGAATGCATCGAATGCCGTGATGTCTCCATCGGCATCGCCGGTCCCTTCTCCAGCAACCGCAACAAAGTCACAGTCGGTTGTAAGACCTTCGGGCTTCCGTGAGGCGTAGACCTTCAACTCGCCATGCCCGCACACCTGAAGGTCGGCGTTGACTTGAGCAATTTCGGATTGGTCGAACCTTGCGTTGACGGTGACAGTGGTAGTGCCACGCTTGCCAGGCACCATCGCCATGACGGTATCGCTACCCTTGGTCACGTCAATTTGCGGCCGGTCTTCGACCGACATGTTGAATCCGGTGATCAGGAACGTGATCAAGGTTGCGCCGTTAGCGGCCGGGAGAAACGTGCCCGTGATCCGGGCACCTGTTGCTTCTACGCTCATGCGAAGAACTCCAGTTCAGTGGTGTGGATGTAGATGCCCTGACGAGCAGCGTCGTACGCTGGTTCGTACTCGCGGTTGACCGAAACGACACGTTGCGGTCCACAGAAGTCCTGTGATGCCTGGGCAGTCGAAACAATCGACTCCCCGAGAGTCTCGGCCTCTTCAATTGTCCGGGAAAGAATCATCGCGGTCCACCGCACCAGGCGGGGTCCAGCGTCCTCATTCCTGGACGAAGGGAAGGTGTCTCCGCTGAAAGCGAAAACAACGGAAGGGAATCCAGCGTCGTGGTTTCGGACGAACGGAGACTTCTCATACTCGGACAGTTCGGCGATGCTGTTGAGGAAGGTCCAGCACTTCGTTGGGATACTCATGTGACTGCTCCCCGAAATTTGACCAGTCCCATCTTGGTTCCGCTCGTGGCTTTCTGGACCGCGAGGGCGAGTCCTTTTTCCAGAACGATCAGGGCGTCACGACGCTTCGCCATGAACGCACCCTTGCGAAGGTTCATAGCCTTGTTGAAACGCCCGGCCTTGACGTTGTAAGAACCGAACTCCAACAGGTGGGAAAGAGTCGAGGGGTTCCCGACCCCGCCGTTCTCGTACTTCACCATCGATCTGTGCCAGAAATCGCTTGGGCTACCCTTCTTGGTCTGAAAGCGAACGGATGCTTTTCGACCGGCCCACTTCCGGAATCGTTCCCGGGGAAGGTGGTATCGACCCTTCCTGTCGTAGTAGCCACTCAAGACCCTGGGTGATGACCCGTATCGGTATGGGTAGCTCTTAAAGATTGACCTGGCGTAGTCGTCAATGACGCCGGCGGCAACCCTGGAGGCGAGCTTCGCATAGGTCCGACTCATGCCGCCCTTAGCAATCATGTCCCCCAGTTGCTTCTGGAGTCGGCGGGACATTTCAGCATCGACCACTTGAGTAATCAAAGGTCCACCTCGTACGCATAGATGATCAGTTCGTGGTTGATCTCACGCACGTTGTCGATTCGCTCGATGTGGAGCGATCGGCCCTTGTAGGTCAGCACGCATCCGTAGTCGATGCCGCTGTCATACCTCATGTTGATTTTGAAGAACCGCTTTCCTTCAGTCTGCTGGATTCCGTCGTCGTCCACTCGGCCTTTGATGCTTTTCACATGAGCCCAGCGTGTGAAGCCGGAACCAGTTCCGCCAATGAAATCGTCCTGCCCAGATGTCCCCAAGGAAGGAGACTTGCAGGTCACGGTGATCCTTTGACGTGCGGGGCCGGCGTTCACAGCATCCCGTCCCGAAAGTTCTCAAGCAGCGACCTGTAAGCGATCGGTAGCTTGGTCAAGTTGATGTTCTGCTGGATCTGCTCGCGGTTCTCGTACCAGGTGGCACCAATTCCGTAGATGCAGATTCTAAGGTCGTCCGGGATCGGCGATGGGGCCGAGACCGAATAGGACCATCGGAAGATGTTGTTCCTCTCAAGGTAGTTCCGAGGCCGAAGCACCGCGTACGTCCAACCGTGCGATCGAATCATTACGAACTCGGACGTGACATCCGTTGCCGAATCATCGATCGTGTTGATGCTGGAGATCGTTCCCAGGCTTGAGATGTAGCCAACTTCAGCCCGGAACGGAGGCAGTGCGTATCCGGTTTCTTGGACGACATCGGCAGACCTGGTCATGATCCCAGTCCAACGCTCGACAGCACGAACCGCCGCATCGAGAGTTCTCGAAACAGCGGGATCGTCATCCGTAATCTCAAGACGCAAGTGGTCTCGAAACTCCGAGATCTGGAACGGATGCGTGCCAAGATTGGAAATCGTGTGCGACATTTAAACCCCTAAACCCCCCCCTGCCCGAAGGCAGGGGAGGGCCGAGAGAGGAAAGATCAGGCTTGCCAGACAAGCTGTCCGGCGGCGTACGGACGGAGCCATCGACCATCGGAACGCATCCGAGTCAGGTATCGGGTTTCGCCGATCGCCGAATCGGTGAACGGGTCGATCTGCTGGCTGAAGCCAACACGGTCGAAGATTCCGTAGTCCTCGGTATGAACCAGAACGGCAGCGACATTTCCAACCCCATATCCTGGGAGGTTGTTGCTGACCGAAACCGGAAGTCCGAAGATGGTTCCGATTGCGTTGCTGTCGGCGACCGTCGAGGTCAGAAGCGGCTGGTAGATCGGTCGTCCGTTTCCGTCCGAAACCTTAGCGATAGCCGCAAATGTTTCCTGGCCCATGATCCACTTGAGACCGCCCCAATACTGGGCGGGAATTTCTTCGTAGCGGAGCGCGGCAAGGGCACTAGTCAGCTCTTCGCCGGCGGCGGCTCCGTTATCGTCCAGAATGCTCTTATCAAGATTCTGGGACGCAATTCCGTAGTGAGGTGCTGCGGTATCTGGGGTAGTGGCCGGAGCGTTTCCTGCGGCCACGTCGTAAGCGACTGCCCACTTCGCCGGAGTCAGGAACACCGGCTCAGGAGCCAGGTCTTCGCCAACGCCCGTTGCGTACGAGCTATCCCAGAGAAGGCCATGCTCTTCCGCGTGCTGGAGAAGCATTTCCTGAACGGCGTTGCCCCGAGCGTCTCGAAGGAACTCTTCGGTGACGTTGGAACGTGCGGCACTCTTGAAGTTCCGAACGCGAATACGCTCGAAAGAACCGATCTTCTCGTTGTACGCACCGCTTTCATCAACGTATGCGTCGGTCTGCATGTCGATTCGAGCGTTCACACGCTGGAGTTCGACATCGTTGCTGTAGGTTCGCACCTGGAAGTTCTGGCGAAGAACCGCGAGAGCAGGCAGCTTCCGGATCATCTGCGCGAGCAGGTCAACCGGAATGCTGGCACCGGCAATGGGCGCACCAGTCGTGCCCGCAGCGAACGTCGCATCCGATCCGTCCGAACCACCGCCGAGCGGGTTGACTCGGTAGTTGGGATCTCCACCAAGGATCTTGACATCGCTGCCGTTGATCTCGAAGCGATAGGTGCGATCCTCACGCGCCGGCGATCCCGCCGACGGAGTGAATCCGAAGCTGGGCTTCTTCACCGCTGCTTCAGCCTTGGTCCTGGCTTCGGTGGCACGGATCTGGGTGTCGATTTCAGCGAGACGAGCCTCGCCCTTTTCGAGAAGCTCGATGGACTCCACGTCCTCGATACTGTCGTTGCGAAGCAAGACTTCGTTCATCTTGCCTGCCAGTTCGTCCCGCTGCTCGCGGAGACTCCGAATGTCGTCGCTCATTATGAGGACTCCTTGAGTGCGCCACGAGCGGAAGCGTATGCCCCACGCGAGACGACCGAAATTTCGTGGAGCATTGCCGAGCGAACCGTTCGCACGGAAGGGGCACCACGACTGTGACGCCAGGAATCATCCTGGCATACAAATCCAACGCTGACCGAACCATCAAGGTCGCCACGTTCAAGGGCTTCAATGATGTCGGTTCGATTTTCGGGGAGGTCGATCTCAAATCTGAGACCTTCGGCTGCGTTCGAGACACGCATCGTGCCGGCGCCCACTCTTGCGAGGGGAACCGACTGCTGGTCATGCTGAACCAAAGCCACAACAGAATCGTCCCAGTTCATTGCTCCAGGATCCATCCGCTCCTTGTAGGGGCGTGGACGATCACGAAGAGTGACCGAGAGGCTGTTATATGGGACGGCGATTCCTTCAATCGTCCGACTGTTCGGACGGACTGTCGCCTGCATCATCCGATGCTCCAGCATTAGCCATCTCCTGGTTCTGTTGTACGGGAAGCATGTTGGGACCGATCAAGACTTCGTCGCCACCCTCAATTGGGGCGTATCCCATCATGGCTCGGCCTTCGTTGCGGGTCATGATGCCAGTCTGAATCGCAGTCTGGATCGCGTTGACCTGCTCACTAAAAGTGCCGCGAATCAGCGGCGCCGTATCGAACGTGATTCGGTATCGCCGGCTCTCGTCCGAAGGCAAGAGCTTCATTCCCATCTCACCACCGAAGTTCGACAGGTAAGAGCCGAGGCAAGTGTCGATATAAGCCCTCGACATCTCGGCGGTTTGTTCTTGGGTCGAATTTTCGAGGTTGTACAGGTACTGGGGCGGAACGCCGTACATCTGCGAAACCTGGGTGATCGAGAACCGCCTGGCGGCAATCCAGTCCTGGTCGGTCAGTGACTGTCCAACCTGCTTCACGTCGCTTTCGTTCTGCACGACAATCGGCCGAAGCATGCCTTCGGGGCCGGAATGCGTGTGTCGGAATGCGTCCTGCATTGCTCGGATCGAGTCGCCGCCGACCGTTTCCTTGGTCGTGATTGCGATTTTTCCGAGTCCCGGCATCTTGAATGCCGACATGCCGGCACCCTCTTGGGCGAAACCAAGCTCCAGGGCTCGTCGACCAAGGATTACGGGGGATTCACCCCATAGCATTCGCTGGAACGCTGGCATTCGGAAATGAAGGATGTCCGCCGGTGCGATCTCGCCGTATTCACTCGATCGGTAGTACCAGCCGCCGCGAGTGGTGTCGGGGAGGAGCTGGACATCCCAAGGTCGAACCGGAATCAGTTCCTTGACCTCGCCGTTGACCCTGGAGATCACCGAGAACGAGTTCCCGTAGATCAGGGCCGAACTGGTCATCCACCGGAACCATTCGTTCGAGGTGAAATACTCGTTGGCACGGTCGTTCAAGACCATGTCCAGGACCGGGTAGTCCTCGCAATCTTCCCAACGATCGTCTGTGTACTCCTTGCACTTCACCGGCAGACGAGCGACATCGCCGGCAAGAAGGTTGACCGCTCGGGTCAAGGGGCAAGAAGTGAGTGCCTGGTATGGGTCGTTGGCGATATCGCCTGAGGTGACCGGCCTTTCCCAGTTGAACCAGTTATCCGGGAGGACACCAGTAGACCCGCCGAACTTGGTGTGCTTAAACCGTCGCCGAATTTCTGTCGCAATGGTTTTCAGCATGCAATGTTCCGAGGATCTGAGTACGCACCGGGGCGTTCGGCCCCCTCACGAATTAGCACTGCAAACAACATGACGCACGCAACTATGGGGTCGATGATGTTCGTGGACTTAGCCTTGCAAGGACGGCGGTCTCCGTTGACCGATTCCTGCAATTGGACCCCTGCTAGTGCATACTCGACGATTGTATCATCTTCAAGGGCCAAATTTTCATTTCTTAGAAAAGATTCGAGCTGATATGTCGCCGGCCCCATCGAAACAATGGTCTGGGGCAAGCTCCACATAGGGAGGTCGATTGCTGGGTTGTAGCTGTCTTCGAGGTCTCCCCACGCCTGGACCTCGCTTTTCATGCCTCCCAGGGCGTCATATCCGACTCTTCGCAGGTCTCCGAGAGCTTTTAGCTCTTCGATTTTCTGTCTAACTAGCTCGTACTGAATCTTCGTAGAACAAAGCGTCACATTTTCTTTTTCTGACCAGTTCTCGACGAAATTCTGATAATGACGCTTCACGCTGTGAATATGGGCGTCTCGGACGATCCAATGGTGCCACCGAACGTGGAATTTGCCCTGTATCCAATATCCCCAGCAGAGGCTGGTGATATCCCAGGCCTTGCTGAAGTCAACGCTTGCATAGATCGGAGTGCCTGGAGGCGGGCTTACAGGGTCCGAATAGGCTGTTCGCCAGTCCGAGACTTGGAGCCAGGTGAGGCCCTCGGTCGTATAAGCACACATCTGGTAGCGGATCCAGTTATGGATCGCGTCCTGAGCTTCATACTCCCGAAGTAGCCGGCGATAGTCCGAATAGGCGATGACGTGACCGAGCGAGGGCTGGGCTTTGGCCCAGCAAGACTCATCTCGGTAGCTATCGGTCTCGTCAATGCCATAGAACAGGACAAACACGTCTAGCTTGTCCCAATTCTCCTCTTTGATCGCTTCATCCGCCACCCGCCGGCGGTGGTAGTAATGGCTATCGAGCCCGGCCTGAACCGAGCCAGGAGTCGTCACAGACACCATAAAACTGGTTTGGAGCTTTGGAAGGGCGGAAATGATCTTCTGGAGGTAGTCCTCGGTGGCCTCGGCGGTTTCGTCGCAAGCGTAAAAAACGCACTTAAGACCGTCCAGAGTGGACGTTTTTGAGGCCATGGGGCGGAATCGGCTCTTAGAACCTCGGCATCGAATCTCCCTTGTGGTGCATTCAAACATTGCATTTCGTTTCTCTTCCTCGTCTTCCGACCTCCAATCGCCAAACGATCTTATGGCGATCTTGCCGGCGGCCTCGAACGCCTGGCGAGCCTGATCCACCTTGTTAGCGAGGCAGACCGATTCCGAACCCTCGTAGCGAACCGAAACCCACAGCATCATGACCCCCAGCAAGGTCGATTTTCCGGCGCCGCGGGCTATCTCAACCCACGACTGCTTGTAGCGAATGCCCCCCGTCTCCTTGAATTTCCAGCAAAGCACCGAGGCCATGAAGAACGACTGCCAGGGCAGGATCTTAATTGGCTGGCCCGTGAGCTGGTGACCGTCGGCAACGACTAGCTGGGCGACAAAGTCCCGCAGGTCGTCGAACTCCTGTTCGTCGAAGTAGATGTCTTCCCGGTCCAAGTCATGGATATGACGCCGGCAGGCCAGGAGCACGTTTCCATTTACGTTCTCCTTTCCAGAAACAACTTGTCGGGCGTACTCAGTGGGGTGCGGGAAACTTTCCATCATCTCGCGGCTCCCTTAAGGGCTTGCTTGTATGAATCAATGCGTGGGGCTGGCTATTTATATCAGCACCCCCCCTTTATAGGGGGGTGATTGAATGAATGGAACCAGAACCCCTGTGCGATTTTTCCCATCGGGATCCTCTCCCTATAGTGAGTCGTATTATGCGGCCGCGAATTCTCATGTTTGACCGCTTATCATCGATAAGCTTTAATGCGGTAGTTTATCACAGTTAAATTGCTAACGCAGTCAGGCACCGTGT
>WLWE01002531.1_pt1 | contig 11596 bp, 6 predicted proteins | sample 6718301 | NCBI WGS metagenome assembly WLWE01 (sample SAMN12718691, study PRJNA515312) | sponge metagenome | isolation source: marine sponge | host: Mycale hentscheli | place: New Zealand: South Island, Marlborough, Capsize Point | collected 2003-05-01 | reverse complement strand
TTGAATATGACCCAGCCGATGAACGGCAATCTGTCGGGACAATTTGCAGTAACTCAAGCCAAATGTTCCGTATGCTTGTGGGCGCTTTTTCCGTGGAGCGTGCTTTTAAAGTTGTAGAAGTAGGGCTACAAAGCAACGTAGGTCTCAAATCTTCTGGTATCACTAACTTTAATTCTTTAGTTGCGTTAGAGAATAAACGCGCTTGCATACCTAGCGTTGAAGATGGTTCCTACTTGGCATATGTATCTGCAGAGTTCTGCGGCGGGCAAGAGGGTGACGACGATTGTGATATGACCGCTAAAGATAGCGGTTACCGCAAGGACATCCGCGCAGGGACTTACTCAGGCTCAGACACCCGCTATAGCTTCTTCCGTATCTTCGTAAAAGACATTGACGAGCCAGATTTTTTACGGTCCAACGACATCTATGCTGTCCGTAGCGTCACAGGTGTAGACGTTTATAACTATCTACGTTTTACTTTCGACGATTCAAAACGTCGAGAGTTTAAGTTCATGCCTATCTCATCTTGGGAGATACGCAGAGGGCAAGCTGATGGAGACATCTACGCATTAGACGCACACTCCAATAGTGAATATACCCACCCCGAAAACGGTTACACCTTAAGTTTTGTTGGGGTACAAATTAATACACCTAATGAAGAATTCGGGTTAAAAGCTTTTAAAAACCCAAATCCAGCATCACTACCTGGCGATGAAACCTCAGCGGACGTACCACTTGGCTTTGCTAACGAAGATGACGCAGAGCTGGGGTCTTACGTCGATGGATGGGCTAGGGCTGCAGAGGCTTTTATTTACGACTCTGTCACTACCACAGCGACCCAGCCCGAGCATCGCATCAGTTACATCAACATCATCAGCGATAACGTAACCGAACCTAAGTACGACGAGATGGCAATCGTCGGGTTAAACATCAACAGCAGTAAAGAGCTACGCAGCCTTGACCAGCTCAGCGTCTACTGCACTGAGGGCGTTATCCCGTACCACACCTTCCCCAAAGTATTAGAAGACTTACTAACTAACGACCGTTATGGCGTAGGTAATTTCTTCAGCAGTCAACAAATTAACAACGCCAGCTTTGAGGCAGCTCACCTGTGGACAGAGGACCGCAAATATTTCTACGACGGTGCCATCTCTGAAAAGTTAAATCTCCGCACCTGGGGCGCTGAACGAGCCCGCGACTTCCTATTAGAACTCAGTGTTAGCGGCGGAGAATTTACATTGAATCCGGTCGTGAACTTTTACGGCCCCGAACCGATTGCAGCCATGTTCAGCAGTGGCAACATCATCGAAGAGACGTTGGCAGTCAACTACCTAGATACGCAAGACCGCCTTGACCCCATCGTGACTGTTCGCTGGCGCGAAGAACGTGCAAACAACAGAGTCGACGACAAGGGTTTATTCCCCCAGATACGAGAGTTCAGCGTCCGCCGCGCAGGTGTCAGTGAGAACGCCCCAGTGATTCAGGTTGACCTAAGCAATTTCTGCACCAACAGGAAGCACGCGGAAGACCGCGCCAAGCTGGAGTGTCAGAGCAAGCGTTACGTCACCCACGCAGTCAGCTTCAAGACAGTCCCAACAGAAGCAGGCGTACAAGCGGGCAGCATCATCAAAATGGGCATCGAGACCATCAACTACGAACAACCGCAGAACGGAGCAATCAGCAACACCGGCGAAGTGGTGGGCTGGCCTGCTCTATTCGATGGCACCTTCCCCGTCATCATCTGGGACGGCGAGACACTGGACGAGAACGCTTCTTTAACTGTGGTCAACGGACGCACAGGCGACTACAAGAACGCAGTTTTCTGCATATCCGATGTGAGCAACAAAGCAGATACTTACAAAGTCACATCAGTAAGTTTTGACGAGGACGGCAACGTCGACATCGAGGCACTGTATTGGCCAACCGACGATAGTGGCACCAGCCTGATGACCTTAGACTGGGACAACGCCGGAGCATGGGAAATCGATGGCTGATTTTCCGTATGTATGCCCTGTTTCAAGACAGTACAAGGCACCAGATTTTGCGACCAAACGTTTCACCTCCATCAGCGGAGCTGGAACGACCCGTCTATATGGCAACAAAGGGTTTGATGCTGAACTCAACCTTCAATTTCTAGTAGACGAGACAATCCTGGTTTCGATCATGGCGAACTGGGAATCCAGCTATGGAACGTATCTCCCAGTAGAGCTTCCCAGTGAAGTAGTTTCCGGCAATAGCCAAGTATCGAATGCATTGGTGCCCGAATACCTAGAATGGCATTGGGCAGAGAATCCAACGGTTGAATCACTCAACCCAAATCTCTACCGCGTCACTACTCGTTTCATTGCGCAACTGGAGATCAACTCATGATTTTGACAGGCGCAGACGGCCAACTCAGATACGGCGACAACGCCTGCGTAAAGGTCCGCAACTGGAGCCTATCAATCCAGCGGGACGCTGTGGAAGTCTCTTGTCTGAACAGCTACGACCGCGAATACGTCGCGGGCCTCCGTTCTGCCACTGGTTCAGCCACGTTGTACTACGACCCAACGCAAAGCACCGACCGGTCACTGCTCAACACCATCTTCAAAGACAACAGCGAATGCACTGGAACGACTTGCCTTGAGAGCGTTTCATTCTTTCTCAACAGCTGCTTCAACAGCCCCGGCAACTTTTCTGCCGAAGCATTGATCACCAATATCAGCCCTGCTGTTGACGTCGGTTCAGCTACCGCTGTCCAGGTATCGTTCCAAATCAGCGGACCCCTTGACGGTGAGTTCTAATGCCAGTTCTGGGTTCAGGCGGGCGTGTACTCCTTAAGAGACCTACCCCTGGAACATGTGAATTAAGGGTTCCTGACTTCCGCTGGGAATGCAACTCCTTTGTATTCAACTGCCCGGGTTGGTGGAACGGCGACCTCGTTTGCGTCGACCAATTCCCTGGCTACGACGAAAATGGCATTCCTTACAACCCTGATGGCTACGCAAGTTACGCCGGAAGCCGCTGGTATCTAGGTCCCAACCGCGACCAAATCAGCGACAACAGCGATAAGTTTTATAAAGACAACACCGAGGACTACCCCACTGGCGCCTTTGGCGATGCTGCCAACTTCTACGCCGTCGAGGGTGTAGGAGAAGTTCCCGAAGGTAACGGCGAGGGCTGCTACTACATCCATATAGATGACTTCGGTAACGCCAAGTTCTATGACAGTAAATGCAACGCCATTGCGGGCTGCGGCGAAGAGATCCCAGTCGCCAACACCTGGTTCGACGGCAGCCTCACTGTCTACCCCTACGGCCAAAGCGACTATCAAAACGCCAGCTGGAGCTGCTTATACGACCAATGCGCACTAGCAAGCGGCAGTTACGCCATCAGCAACATCGAGGACGAAGCCACCGGCATCAGCATCTGTGAGTCCGCACCCGAGTTCGACTTCCCTGTCCCTGGAACGTCCGACTACGGCGACGCGAATGTACTGCCCCGCCCATACCGCGAGTGGCCTACACCCCAAGCGCTGTGCAACCTACGCGAATACACCCTGACGCTGGACGCCCCAAGCATTGACACCACCCTCGTCGGCGACAAATTCGGAGACGCAGTCAAGAGCCTGGTCAACGGTGGCGGCAGCTTTGAATTCTTCCTGGACCGCCAGTGCCTATCCGACAACCAAGAAGACTCCAGTTGGATGCTGATGAACCTGCTCTTCCTCACCGAAGGCGGCTGCTCTGGAACGCCAATCGAGACTGAAGCCTGGTTCTACCTAAGCGAAGGCGAAGGTTGCGACACCTGCTTCCCACCAATCGGCGGTGCTCTCTACTACAAAGCAAGTATTTTAATAACTCAGACAGCAATCAATCTGCGTCCATCTGACCTTGTCGTCGGCACTGCGCAATTCGTGACGACAAAAGAGATTAAACTATTGCAAGGACCTAGTTAGCTGGAACGTGACCGAGATCAACAAGGCTGGCCAGCCAAACTCACTCGGAGATATTGACGTACCCCAGGGCGAATACCGTAGTCAAATAAACGCGTTAACTGATGCTGTTCGCCAGCTGGGCGGCAACCCCGAAATCGCCCCTGGTTCGACCGTAGTAAACGACCCACTTAGCGCCCCATACATTCTCTATGTAAACAGTTACACCGGGGAAGATACCTTTGTCACCGGTGACTACGCAAGCGCAGATGACGGCAGCTTCGAGCAGAAGATGCGACGCATCTCCAACCAACGCCTGGAGTGTGGTTACACCGAAGCCCGTCCATTCAAAACAATCAACCGTGCCGCCATCGAGGCGGGCATCATCACCAGCCGTGACTATCTAAACCTCGGCAACATCTGCGGCGACCTCGTCACCATTGTGGTGATGTCAGGCATGAACATCGCCCTAAACGGTCCCGGTGAAGCTGACACCACCGCCAACTTCCCAACCTGGAGCGACAAAAAGCAGCCAACCGCCGAAGAACTGCAGTCTTTCAACGATTCAAACAGCAGCGGCATCATCCTGCCCCGTGGCTGCAGCCTGGTCAGTCTGGACCTCCGCAAAACAAACATCCGCCCGGACTACGTCCCGCCTTTCGACCAAGAAAAAGCGGACTACAGCAACCGCGGCGCCATCTTCCGTGTCACTGGAACGGGTTACTACTACGGCTTTACCTTTTTAGACAAGCAGGACTACAACCAATCGCACCACCTACTGGACTGCTTTGCCAACGCGGGCAAGGTCCGCTGCGATGAGTTCTACAGCAAGATTTTAAAAAGCTTTGGTGCGGTAGCTGGCATCAGTCCGGCTTACACCGAGACCCGCGACAGTGAAACACAGATTGTTGGTCCAGCACCAACCCCTGGACTACAGACCGAAACAACTGACACGGTGCAATCTGCATCGCCTTACATCTACAACACAAGTATCCGTTCCACCTACGGACTATGCGGTGTCTTTGCTGACGGCAGTGAAGTAACCGGCTTCAAATCAATGGTGATTGCGCAGTTCACTGGGGTCAGTCTCCAGAAGGACATGCGCTGCTGGCAGCAATACGTCGGCACCAGCTGGGGTCCTATTGCGCAAGCGGATTACAGCGATGACTACATCAATAAGACACCAGACGACGTGCGGATGGACCCGCGCTACCGGAGTATCCACATCCGTTGTGTCAACCGCGCAATCATCCAAGAGGTCAGTGTTTTTGCCATTGGCCAAGGAATTCATCACGCCGTGGAAAGCGGCGGCGAACTAACCGTCACCAACAGCAACTCCAACTTCGGCGGTTGCGCCAGTCTTGCCAAAGGCTTTGTCGATTACTCCTTCCAGACCGATAAGAACTGGAACGTCAGTCGAATCAAAGTATCTGAAAACATCGACTCCTTAGCCAATAATTTCCAGACCTATTTTCTGGGCACTCTCACCGAAGGCACAGGCAACAACGCCACAACAATCACTTTAGAAGAACCTTTAAACGGTGAAGCTAATAACGAACCTGACCTCCTAGCCAACGATGGGTTCAGCCTCAACAACTACGGCGGCACCAACTACATCTGGATTGAGAATCCCAACGGTCCGAATTACTACGCCCCGCTAGCAGACGTGGCATGGGAAACAAACGACCCATCCAAGATCAAAGTAACCACAAGTTTTGTCTCCTCCAGTGGAGACCTCCCGCCAGAAAATGATCCAGCTGGTCCGTACCCTCCAATTGCTGGCAAGCGAATTTATGTCCGTCGTCTGCGTGATGTACGCAGTCCACGCGGGCGTCGTTACAGCCTAATTTGTAACAACACCAGCACTGACTCCCGCAACATCGTCAGAGACTACGGTCTACAAACCGATGTATCCGCTGCCAACATTTCCCGCGAGATCAGTGCAGAAGAACCCATCATTGCAATTGGGATCGGCACCATCAAACCTGGAGCGGGCGTCCAACGCACCAACGAATTTGAGCTACGTCGTGCTGCTGCATCCACCAATTGGGATTCCCGTGGTGAGTATGTGCAGAGCTACCACAGCAACTACAACTACTACCGCTCAGGCGATGTTGTCCGCTACGAAAATAAGCACTGGAAATGTTTAGTAGACCACATTGCACCTCCAGTCCTAAACAAAGAAAAGTTTGACCAGTGCTTAGTCCACACCGAAGAAGATTTCCCTTCGGAGGACTACTTCCAAAACAGCAGCCCCATCATCATCTTCGACAAAGACACAGATGATACCGGCGAAGACCCACTGCTGGGCTACACCAACAACTCATTCAAAACAGACCCCGAACTAAAACGCCAGTACCGAACATCCACGGATTACCTAGGTCTGTACTCGTTCTTGCGCAGCCTTGGCTTTACCGACGGCCAAAGCCACGAGATTCTGCTGCCTTTACCTGCCGATGAAAGAGAACGAGATCCAGACAATGCTTTAGACGGAATCCCAGCACCAGCTGGAGCGGCAACCTCATGGGATAACTGGCAGATTCAATTCCGCCGTCCCAGCAACATCCGTTTGTTCGGCCAAGCTTTTGAGTGGGCCGGATACCTGAACTACTCCAAAGCCCTTCCGCAGTATCAACGCGACCTAACTCCAAGCAACAAGTTCAGCTACTACTTCACCAACAGTTTCGGCGGTCGGGTGTATGTCAGTGGCTTCAACGAAGAAGGTTTTGGGGTGTCTGCCGCGGGTCTAACCGACCTTCAAACCGGCGAAACTCTATCTCCAGATGGGCTTGGCAGCGATGACCGCGACGACAACGAACCCAAAGTTTTTAATTCGGACGTCGTCGTAAACGGCATTCTCACTGCCAATCAAATTGACAGTGCACAAAAATCCCTAGTAAAAGACTTCCGCGACAACAGCAACAGGGTCAGTGAAGGACGCGGCATGAGCTGGATCGCTCCTATGGAGACGATTGTCGACATCAACTCCGTAACGTCCGGTCCTTTCGATGAAAGAAATGAAACAGGCACATTCCTAGGTGCATCCGGCAAATCCGGCTACACCGGCGCAAGTTTCGTCACCCCATACTTCCTAGATACATGGCGAGCAAAGAATCGTCTACTCGGTTCGCAACAAGGCCCTGTCGTCATCTATGTAAACCCCCGCGCAATAGCACCCGAACTTGAAGTACCCGATTCAACGGAAAATGAATCCACCAACTGGAATACCACCGGTGTCGAATCATTACTAGGCAACCCACCCACAACACCTGGAGCGGCAGTCCCAACACTGCGTCTGGCTATCGCGTACGCAGACGCAACAATATCTAAAACTACCCCGGTGCAGTACTACCTCGGACCAGGATTATATGTAAACGACATCGGCACACTGACGTTCCAGCATAACGTTGTACTTGTTGGTTATAGCTTTACCGATGGCAACCAATTTTTAACCGACGGTGCAGGTGGCGGAGCAGCGCCATGGCTTGGAACGACAAGCTTAGGACGGGGTCCCGGCAACAGTGGTCTTTTTCCTGAGTCTGGTTTAGAAGAGGCAATAAAAAATACCAACAACATGCCTATATTCCTTACACGTATCTACAACCAATCTGTAAACGCTAATACGCAAAATCGTATTATATTCTCACCACTACGTCTAATTTTCACGCAAAACTCCAAGCTACAAGGCATCATGTGGTGGGGCGCAACGGAAACAATGCGAGCTGCACAAGGAACAGATGAAGAATCACCCTCACTAATTCCAAATAGTTTCTACTCGCAGGATCTTACTGCTTCTGACTTGCAATCAATTAAAGGTGAAAGTAACGATAAAATAATTAATGCTACTTGCTATCGTCTTGTTGCGGGTAAGGGCAACATTGATTACATGTACACAGAAACTTGCATCATTACAAGAGGGCAGCTGACTACAGCTGATGTAGCCATTACAGCCCCTGGATTTCCGTACACCAGGGCAGGTAACGGCAGCGACCACCCTGTGATTAGCTGCTCTAACAATGCTGTAATTGCCTTAAGTGGTTTTTCTTTGATCGGCAATAACTACATGGACAACACCGGTTACTCCGGTTTCTCTGGTACTGCACCAAAATTTGCAGGACAGAATAACTACAACCACTTTGGTTTCTGCTCAACTTTTATAAGTAACGAACCCACCTCAAGTAACTCAACAACAAGTTTTAACTTCTGTCGTTACGGCACAAGGATTGTCGACGGTCCTAGCGACTACAACTACAACCTCACACAAATAAACATCCATTTAATTACAGGAAACTACAAATACATGCCAAGTACCGATACGGATGCTGGTGGTACGGCAACTGATGTGTTGGGGGATAACGGGCCAGCATTTGATTCTATTCTGGGTGCAGCTGTATTATCCCGCCGTGTTCTGCGCTATAGCTTCAATGAATACAGAGCAGGTGGTGATAATAAAAAATCAGGAATTGCCGGTAACTTTGGGCGTTGTATGCGTCGTGTAGGAAGTAACCAGTCCGGTTTTCGTATGGTCACCTTATCCAGCAGCAACAGTAATACATCAAAACAAACCGGAATATCAGAAGCTGACGGCGACCCCAACCAAGAAATACCCACCGGCAGTATCTGGGAATATGATTTACGAGGAATCTTCTTTAAAAAGAACGCTACAAGAATACCTAGTGTTCCGAATTTTAGCGCACCCCAACCGCAGATTATGCAAAACAAATACACTTACGGCCCAGACAATTGCCAGGTAAACGTTAAGTATGCAACGTTAAAGGCAGGCTTAGACTGGGAAGAGAACTTCCAATCCAACAAAAACCTGCTGGGCTAATGACTGTAACTCCTCCTGTCTACGAATTCAGCGACCCCGAAACGGGTCTAACAGACGGCGACTACTACTACGCCGGGACGAAAATCTACACGTATGAGGAGGCAACCAATACTTGGGTGCAATCCGACGTACCACCTGCAGAGGCCAGCGTTAGCATCAGCGATCTATTGGCGCGAGTGGCTGCACTAGAGAGCACCTAGACTGCTGGCACGGTAAATACCGCGCTCCTCGCTAAATAGCAATGGCAGTTCAGATCCTGCACAAACGTAGTGCAGTCGAGTTCAAGAACACCACTGGAGCGCAAGTCGACTTCGGGGAATTAGCCCTCAACTACCACGAATCGGGTCCTTACCTGCAATGTAAGGATGCGGATGGAACGGTAGTCCAACTAGGCGGTGTCTACATCAACGACAGTTCACCGGACAACCCACTACCTGGTAAGTGGTGGCTGCGCCAGATGGACAGTGCGTTGTTTCTATACGATGGCAATAACTGGGTACAGATTGCAGGCGGTGGCGGTGGAGGAGGCGGTGGCAGCACCACCATCATTGGCACCGACGGTATTGAGGCAACACTAAGTGCAGCAGACACCTACACAATTGCGGTAGATCTTGCCTCTGACCCTCACGGTCTAAGTATTGCGGGCGGCAAGCTAACAGCAGACATTGCAACCACAGCCACACTCGGCACCATCAAAGTCGGTGAAGGCTTAGACATCACAGCGGATGGAACGCTGACTGTCGATAACGCCGAAAGCATTCAGTACGGCAGGGCACTAAGCCTCGACGCTGGAACGTCACCTAGCACGTTGAACGCTGATATTGCTACAGCGTCCGCGCTGGGTGTCGTCAAGGTTGGCGATGGAATTGATGTCAATGCAGCGGGTGAGATTAGCGTCAGCATCCCACCTAGCGAAACTTATATTGGCGAGACTCCACCCGCCAGCCCAGTTGAAGGCGACCTGTGGTGGAACAGCAGCAATGATTCCGGCAGGTTATATGTCTATTACGAAGATGCAGATTCAAGTCAATGGGTCGAAGCATCACCACAAGGCGACACGCTAATTCAAAGTGAAGCCGATGGCTTGTACTTAAGCAAGGTCAGTGACGACACCGCTGCTGGTGAGATTACGTTTGAGAAGTCAACTACCCACGAAGTAGGCATCAAAACAAACAAAGCCTCATCACTTAATGGAAGCAATGTTTTGTTTATTAGCCAGGATGATGCTGTAGCGTTTCAATTTGATTCTACCTCAGTTGTAGATGGAGCGGGTACTTCTAGTGGAGCTTTGTTTAGCTTTTCAACTACTGACCTTTTCCAAAAGCCTACGAATGGTGTGTCCTCTTATATTGAAGATGGCGCAAAAAATGTTGATGCCATATCTTGTTTTAACGCAAATCTTGGAACATCAGTGGCGTCAGATAATTACATTGCTGGCTTTAGATCATCCGTCAATAATGGCGCTAATACAAGTGGAGCTGGAACAGAATATAATTTCTACGCCGTAGGCAACGCACCGAACTTCTTCACGGGCGACACCCACATCGGCGGTTCTCCCGCTCGTAACACCTTTGAGTTATACAAATCAACGCTCACTGAAGAGCAACTAGAGCAGCTAGAAGCTGGAACGTTAGTAGCACCAGCAAATGTATCTCTGCCTGGTGATGGTAGCTTTGCAAGGCAGTGGTGGTACGACCAACAATCAGCAGAAGACCAAGCGTTAATCGATAGTGGTGAGCTTGATTATCCAACACATCTAGCAGCTGCAACATTTACAGATACGTTTGCCCTTGGTGACAACACTAAGATTAATCTGCTGAGTAATGGTAATGGTCAATTTGGTAATAATATTCAAGAGGATAACTTAAATACTGGTGTTGAAATTGTAGGTGCAGGCATTGTCACTGCAAGAAGAGCAGCCAATAGTAATGTTTGGGTTGGTTATGAGACTGGTAAGAGTGCTGGAACGTCATTTATTAAAGGTGACGGGCGGGTAGGGCTTGGTGGTGAACCTAGCCTTAATAGCACTTTTCATTTAACAGGCACTCATAACGGCGGCTCTGGTAACGGCATTGGAATTAGAACAGACGCAACACTAACCACAGGCACTGGTTCAGGTCTGGTCATTGGAGTTGACTCAAGGGTTGCAACAACTGATAATGCTGAGTTGACTCAGTTTGCTGCTTTTGGCACTCAGACAACAGCCGTTACCAAGCAAAGTGGCTTTGTAGCAGATAATACTTTAATTTCAAGTCTTACTAACCAAGCAACTGCTGTAAAAGGGTTTGAATCTCGACTAAATACTAACAACAATAGAACTAACACTTACAACTTCTACGCCGCAGGCAACGCACCGAATTATTTCAAAGGTGATTTTACTTGCGACGGTTTAATCAACGGTGCATTCAGTTTACGGATGCAATCAGATGACCCTGCTGCATACACAACCACGCTCACCACAGACGAAGAAGGTAATGAAGTTAGCAATAGTGTTTATCAAGGTACAACAGAAGACCTGTTATCAATCATTAAAGACTTACGTACCCGTATCGCTGCCCTGGAAGGGGCTTAATCCTTCAACCCGTTAAACCCTTTTCTTTTCAATCTCATGGCACTCGATTTCCCCGCATCATCCGCATCACCATTCACCGCACCAAACGGTGTCGTCTACACCTGGAACGCTGCCGGTTACTGGGAGGCAAAGGCTGACCCCAATGACTTTGATAGTGACTATCTAAAGCTGAACGCAACGAACGACCCAGTTACGGGCAACCTGGCACTTAATCAAGACCTAAATGTTGGCGACAATCTAGCTGTTACTGGAACGTCAAACTTCACCGGGCTAACCACCC
>WLWE01002530.1_pt1 | contig 11596 bp, 22 predicted proteins | sample 6718301 | NCBI WGS metagenome assembly WLWE01 (sample SAMN12718691, study PRJNA515312) | sponge metagenome | isolation source: marine sponge | host: Mycale hentscheli | place: New Zealand: South Island, Marlborough, Capsize Point | collected 2003-05-01 | reverse complement strand
AAAAGTCTGCTCCTCTTCCAGCTAATATGTTTGAAGAAGATGCAGCAAAAGGTTTAGGTGCAATAGGTCAAGATGATCTTGCCTTACCTTTTCTTAAAATCCTAGGACAGCTTTCACCGGAAGTTAATAAACGTGACGGTAAATATGTTGAGGGTGCAGAACCAGGAATGATATTTAATTCTGTTTCTGGAGAGTTGTATGATGGAGTGAAAGGCTTAGATGTCATTCCTGCATTTTATAAACTTGAATACATCGAATGGAAAGATAGAGGAGAAGGACCAGGTGCACCAGTTGCAATTTATGATTCTTCATCTGATATCATGTCCAAAACAAAACCAGATGCAAACTACAAAGATAGATTACCAAATGGTAATTACATCGAAAAGACTGCATCGCATTTTGTTATCATAACTGGTGACAGTCCAGCGACTGCATTAATTTCTATGAAGTCTACTCAATTAAAAATTAGTAGAAAATGGAATTCAATGATGTCGGGCATAAAACTAAAAGGTAAAAACGGTTTATATACGCCGGCATCTTTTAGCCACATTTACAAACTAAAGACTACTCAAATGTCTAATGACAAAGGCACTTGGTTTGGTTGGGAAGTAAGTAAAGTTGGTCCTATTACTGACGCAAGTATCTATCAACAAGCTAAATCGTTTTCTGAAAGTATCTCTAAAGGTGCAGTGAAAGCGAAGCATGGTGAACAGAAACCAGCGGAAAGTAGCAGCATTATATAATCCCTCCGGGGTATGTGCACAGCGTGGGCCATGAGGGAGACTGAGTGGCCCGCGTAGACAGGATAATTATGCAAGAATTTATAAAGATATTCAATGGCTATAGACATGCATATGGAATTGCAGATTGGACTAACGCTGTTGTAGATCCAGAAAGCGGTAAAAAGAAACCGGTATACAGATGGAACTACGAAGAGTTTACTGACGTTATTTATCAAGAACATTTAGAAGGAAACATATCTGTAGGTATACAGCCTACTAACGAGAAAGGCAGCGCTGTATTTGGAGTCATAGACGTGGACCCAAAGCAATATGAAAACTTTGACAAACAATTTTATTTAGAAACTATTCAAGAATATAAACTACCACTAGTACCAATAGAATCTAAAAGTGGTGGATTACATTTATATTTATTTATGAATGAATTTGTACAATCAACAATTATTGTATCATTCTTAAGTAACCTATTACCTATATTTAATCTTAAACCGGACTGTGAGATATTTCCTAAACAAACACAACTAACAAAGGATCCGGAAACAGGGATCATGAAACCAGGACAGTTTATAAACCTACCATACTATGGAGGACAGAGACGTGCGGTTAATATTGATGGTACTTTCTTTACATTAGAACAGTTTATAAAAGTTGCAGATGCAAACATAACTACAGTAGAAGAATTAAAAACACTTACAGAAGATATGGAAAAGCAATCTATGGAAGGTGTTGATGAAGATTTTTTAGAAGGACCACCTTGTCTTGCACTAATCTCTAAGATATCTAACCAGTCTAGCTTTGATGGTAAAGATAGATTTATGTATAACTATCATGTGTTTGTTAAGATGAAGTATCCAGATACATGGGAACAAAAAGTTAAGAATGCACCAGTAAAATACTTTGCAAGAGAGCACGCAAATGCATGGGACGACAATAAATTAAAACAAAAGACAAGATCATGGAATCGATCAGAAAAAGGTTACACTTGTAACCAGAGTCCTATCAGTGATTTTTGTAAGAAAGGTATCTGTGTTAAAAAGAAGTTTGGTATATTAGCAGGATCAAAAGGACAATACCCTGTATTAACAAACTTAAGGAAGATAGATATAGAACCAGATCCGGAATATGAATTTGATGTAACTAAACCAGATGGTATTGGTAAAGCAACAGTACATTGTAAAACAATTGAACATGTAACAGATCAACGTAAACGTAGAAACTCAATAGCAAAAGCTGCGGGGTTTCCACCACCAATTATAAAAGCACCAGAAGATCAAACAGTATTAGAAACTTTATTTCAGACACAAAAAATAATTAACCCACCTGTAGGTACATCACCAAAAGAAAAATTACATGACGTGTTGCATGCAAAAATAAACGGACCAAAAGCTATGAACGATGCGTCATTTAAATCTGGTACCGTATTAATAGAAGATGGTTATGCATACTTTAAGTTTGATAAATTTTACGACAAACTAAAATCTAAAAACTGGAAACACGGTGAAGACAAGACAGGTGTTATGATGAAAACTAATTACAAGCATTGTGACATACAATTTTTAGAACAAAAAAGATATCCAACAAAAGAAAAAGGTAAATACAATACACCTACAAAGAATGTAGTTTGTATAAGCATAGAACAATTTGAGGATATTAAAATTAATCATAATAAATTATTACATAACACGGAGATAATGTGATTAGAAAAATATTGGGTCCACCAGGCACAGGTAAGACAACAAAGTTATTAAAGTATGTTAAAACATTTTTAAAACTAGGTACACCCATAGATAAGATAGGATACTTTGCATTTACAACCAAGGCAGCGGATGAAGCAGTAGATAGAATGTTGGATGCATACCCTAAACTACAGAAAAAAAATCTTAAACATTTTAGAACTTTGCATTCTCTAGCATTCAAAGCACTTGGATTAAAAAAATCTCAAGTTATGCAGGATGAACATTATGAAGATATTGGTAGACAACTTGGAATAGAGGTTACAGTTTATTCTAATGGCCAGGAAAAAACTGGATTTGTAGATTCAGATAGTGAATATTTTAATCTTATTAATGCAGCAAGAATTAAAAATGTAACTATTGAAGAAGAGTATAACACCGACATGTATTCAGAGGACATAGATAAACATATGTTGCAAATATTAAAAGATGAAGTGGATAACTATAAGCACTCTTATAAGTTAGTAGACTTTACAGATATGATTGAAAAATTTAATGTGGCCGAATTGTGTCCAAAATATGATGTAATATTTGTAGATGAAGCACAGGATTTATCGCCAATACAGTGGAAAATGTACGATATACTTAAGAAAAACTCTAAACATGTTATCTTAGCTGGTGATGATGATCAAGCTATTTATGGCTGGGCTGGTGCAGACGTGCAACGTTTTCAAGATGAGCCTGCTAAGAACATTATTTTGCCACAATCTTACAGGGTGCCACAAGCAGTACAACAGATAGCAGATCAAATATTAAATCGTATACCTGATAACAGAAGAATTAAAAAACAATGGGCTTCACGTCCTGAAGGAGGAAGCGTTGATCACATAACATCAATAGAAGATGTACCATTACATGAAGGTGATTGGTTAATACTAGCTAGAACAAATGATAAATTAATAAAATTAAAATCAATCTTAAAAGAAATGGCTATTTATTTTGAAATAAAAGGTAGAAAAAGTTATAAAACAAGATTGTATACAGCAGTAAAACATTACACAAGATGGACTAACGGAGATAAGTTATCATTATCTGAATGCAAAGATTTATTTGAGTTTTTAGAATTAGAGCAAGAGTTAAAAGAAGAAAGAATGTACGATTTAAAAGAATTTAATTATAGTATTGAAGACCAATGGTATGAGGTTTTTAAATCTGATCCAGAAGAATGTCTGTACATTAGAGAAATGTTGCGAAACAAAGAAGAACTATCAAAACCAGCAAGAGTAAAATTATCTACAATACACGCAGCAAAAGGTGGTGAAGCAACAAATGTTTTACTTATTTTAGATAACACAAAAAAAATAAGAGAAGCAGTAGACAAGAGCGAAGACAAACACGATGAAGAACATAGAGTTTGGTATGTAGGTGTAACTAGAACTAAACAAAATTTATATATAATGACACCACAAAGGGAGGATAGAAGTTATGACATCTGAGAAAGAAAACCCATACTTAAAACAAGTTTCGGGGACACATTACATGTACATGGAAATACAGCCTGCAGAGTTTATCAACAAGAATAAATTGCTTTTTGCAGAAGGAAACGCTATAAAGTACATATGCAGACACTCACAGAAAGGCGGAGTAGAAGACATCGATAAAGCAATACATTATTTAGAAATGATTAAACAAAGGGACTATGGAACCAAATAATCATATACCATTTTATATGGGGCTGTTTACCTGCCTATTGATTTTTTGTTATCTAGCATTATGAAAAGAAGTGTAATTAGAAAAACAATTAAAATAAATAAACATAAATTTAATTTAGAAATATATCCAAGACTAGTTGATTGGGAAATATTCCCACACAATTACGACGCTGCTTTGTATGCATTCAGCAACAAAGAAAAATTAAATAAAAAAATAAAAGCTAACCACGTATATCAAAAGGAAACAAGATGAAGATACCTACATTTAGTGCACAGACAGAATGGGTTATACCTACAGAATTTCCAGATCTTAGACAGGTTGATGAGATTGCAATTGACCTGGAGACAAAAGATCCTGACCTAATTAAAAAAGGATCGGGTTCTATTATTGGTAACGGAGAAGTTATAGGAATAGCAGTAGCGACTGCACATTACAAAGGATACTTTCCAATAGCACACGAAGGTGGTGGTAACATGGATCGTAAAAAAGTATTAGAATGGTTCAAAGATGTATTAAGTGCATCATCAACTAAAATATTTCACAATGCAATGTACGATGTATGTTGGATCAGGGCGATGGGTTTTAAAATCAACGGTAGAATTGTAGATACAATGATAGCAGCAGCTGTGACTGATGAAAATAGATTTAGATATGATCTCAATAGTTTGTCGTGGAAGTATTTAGGTTTTGGTAAGAACGAGGCTGCACTTGCAGAAGCAGCAGCTGAATGGGGTATCGATCCAAAATCAGAAATGTACAAGTTACCATCATTAAATGTTGGAACGTATGCAGAAAGAGATGCAGAAGCAACGTTTGGTTTATGGCAAGAAATGAAAAAAGAAATTATTGCGCAAGACTTACAATCTATCATGGAACTTGAAACAGATTTATTTCCTTGTCTAGTTGACATGAGATTTAAAGGTGTAAGAGTTGACGTTGAAGCAGCACACAATCTTAAGAAGACATTGATAGGTGAAGAGAACGCTTTGCTAAATGCTATTGAGAAAGAAACTAATGTACGACCACAGATTTGGGCCGCAAGCAGTATAGCAGAGGTATTTGAAAATTTAAAGATAGAATTTGAACGAACTGAAAAAACACAAGCACCTAGTTTTACAAAAAACTTTTTACAAGAACACAAACATCCTGTCGTTAATATGATTGCAAAGGCAAGAGAAGTTAACAAAGCACACACAACTTTTATAGATTCTATTTTACGTTACGAACACAAAGGTAGAATACATGCAGAAATAAATCAGTTGCGTAATGCAGGAGGTGGTACAGTTACAGGACGATTCTCTTATCAAAATCCTAACCTACAACAGATTCCAGCACGTAACAAAGATTTAGGACCAAAGATTAGATCATTATTTATACCAGAAGAAGGTTGTAAGTGGGGTTGTTTTGACTACTCACAGCAAGAACCACGTCTTGTTGTACACTACGCAGCATTATATAAATTACCTTCAGTGTATGATGTAGTAGATTCTTATCAAAACGATGCTGGTGCAGATTTTCACCAGACTGTAGCAGACATGGCAGAGATACCTAGAACACAAGCAAAAACAATTAACCTCGGTTTGTTCTATGGTATGGGTAAAGCTAAACTGCAAGCAGAGTTAGGTGTATCTAAAGACAAAGCTGCAGAATTATTTAATACTTATCACGCAAAGGTACCTTTCGTTAAACAACTTATGGACAAAGCATCTAACAGAGCACAGGACAGAGGACAAATCCGTACATTGCTAGGAAGACTATGCAGATTTCATTTATGGGAACCCAACAGTTTCGGTATGCACAAAGCAATGACACACGAAGATGCGTTAGCGGAACATGGACCAGGGATTAAGAGAGCTTACACATACAAATCTCTTAATAAATTAATACAAGGATCAGCTGCTGACATGACAAAAAAATCTATGTTGGAGTTATACAAAGAAGGAATTGTAGCACATATACAAATACATGACGAGTTGTGTCTATCAATAGAAAATGACGCACAGGCAAAAAAGATTGTTGAGATTATGGAGCAAGCTGTTACTCTAGAAGTACCAAACAAAGTAGACTACGAACACGGCGTTAACTGGGGGAGTATAAACGACTAATGGCTTATTTAAATGCAAACATACCTGTTATAGAATGTTGTGTAAGAGGTAACTATTTAAGAGATCAAAAAGATTCACACGATAAATATTTTGAAGTAGGAATATTTGGTTTTAGTTCTATACCAAACAGAGTGCCTATGTTTCATTTCTTAATGGAAGATGGTGGTCTATGGTGGCGAGCACCTATCTCAGCCTTCTGTACAAAACCTGGAGTAAAAGAACTACCACTTGACGAGTTAGTTATGTGGGACAGCTTTAGTTACAATGTAAGTGTTACAACTTTTTATGAATTAGCTGGTGCAACTATGCAATACATATCTAGACGTAAAGTAAAACGTAAAGGTAAGTATTTATTTACAATTGATTGGTGTGCAGGAGACTTTAACGAATTAAATTTTGGTTATGCAGAGAAACCAGATCAACATAAATGTGGCCATGTATTAGAACTAGAAGACGGTAACTTTGCAATACAGCCTAATAATAGGCTTAAAATGTTTGATGCATCTATGGGTGTTGACCCAAACAAAAACTTGATTAACAGACTAGTTAGTAGTAAAATATACTCCGTAGAAAATTCAGCTAAATGGATTACAGACGAACACGAAGAAGGGAGTTATGACTATCAGCTGAGAAACTTGGAGGAAGACGATGATAAATAAATACAAAGATAAATTCATGGTTTGGCAACTACAAAACAGAACAGAGATTGTCATCGCTGTTGTGGCATTTGTGATTGGAGCTATACTTTTTTAATAAAGGACCTTATGCCTTATGAATTTAGTAGATCTGTTAAAGAAAAATATAGTAATGGTACCGGTAGTTGCATCCGTATTGGTTGGAACGTTTACTGGCGTTAGGTATATTGTTAATCTTACAGACACTATTGATTCTAATCAACTAACTATTACAAATCTACAAAGAGATTTAGAAGTAGCCGAAAAAAATATCACAGATATTAACACAAGACTATCTTCTGCTGAAGCAACATGGCAGATGGCAGAAAATTTATACAGACAACTAGCTGATCAAGTCAGAGAACACGACTATGATATTAAGGATTTAAACAGGTAATGTATGGAGATAGCCAGGATGAATTATTATTTTACAGGTGTTTTAATTATTTTATTTGTTTTGTTATGTTTTATAAGACCTGCACATCCTAGAAATGACTATCTCAATAATGGTACTAATACTTGCAGCACTGGTGATCTTAGCGTATCAGTCGAACAGAGGGAATACGAGTCTAGGTATAGACACTATAATACTGATAATAATTATGATAATCCTTCTGATGATAGGTCAATACGTTTAACTTGGAGACACTACCTAGGTTCAGCCTGCACTGATGATTTTAAAAAAGTACAACAAGAAAATATGGAGTTAAAACAACAGCTAGAGCTGATGAAAATGTGTGGAAAAGTCAACAAAAACCCCACTTTAAAATACAATCCAAACTTCCATTTGCTGGTTGCAAAATGCTCTGGTATAGTAATTCCTGAAAACAAAAAACCTGATGGCAGTCTTTGGGACGATCTAAAAGATGATTATAAAAAAGAAAATCCTGATGTCAAACTTATGGGTGACAAGTTTATAGGACCAAAAAATGATTGATAAATATATTATAAAATTTTGTATTTTTTTAGATAAGTTAGTTGCGCCTATAGACAGAATATTTGAAGATAAAAAAAAGAAAAAGAAAAAGAATGTCAAATAAACCATTAAACATATCGGAGTCGGCTGCAGTACAGATGCCGATGAAGACCGTAGCCTCTCTAATAATTTTAGTTGCAATGGGTGTGTTTGCATACACAGAGCTAACTTCAAGATTGGTATCACTGGAAACATCGCGTGAGTTGTTTACAAATGATTTATTAAAAAAATCAGAACAAGTCCCCGTGGACCAGGAGCAACATTTTTTATTAGAAGATTTGTACAAGTCCGTTGAGAAAATGGAACAGACTCAAGAGATGAATATGACTAACAAAGTTAATATAGAATTTTTAAGAAATCAATTAGAAAAAGCACTAGAAGATATTGAAGTGTTAAAAGATAAGGTAAGACAAAATGGCAACGGGACGTATTAATAGAAAAGTATTGGACCACATCGCACAGATAAACAAAGAGAATAAAGCTGCGAGTCTAGCAAAAAATTTAAAAAAAGAAGTAGAAACTGGAAAGCATGGTACACAAAAATATGTTATCAAGCAAGGTGAAAACAAAGGTAAAACAGTATGACAGAGTTAATTATTGCCCTACTTATGATTGTCAACGGAGAGATCAAGGAACATAGAATACAAGAGTCTATGTCTCAATGTCTAAAAGGCAAACGTGTCGCAATGAGAACTAATAAAAATAATAACATAAATTACACTTGCATAAAGTCGATGGCTGAGCTCGAAAAAAATATCGATGGATCTTTGTCTATAAAAAAGCTAATATTAGAGTAATGAAAATACAGGCAGAAATAGTTAATGGTAAATGTCCCACGTGTGATGAGTTCACAATGTTAGTTAGCTTATCTCCTGAGTTGTATCGATGTATGAATTGTGGCTCAGACTTAGAGCAACATGTTAATGGTAAAATAAGTTATCTACCACATATTGCAAAACCAAAAGACGCAGATCCTTTTGTAAAAGAATGGAAAGATGGCTAAACAAAAATTTACACACTTTATACCCAGAGATAAACCTAAAAAAAGAGGCCCTAGACAACACAAAAAATCTCTCTCAAAGGGAGAAAAAAGACAAAAAAGATTAAAAAGATACAAAGGCCAGGGTTGACATTACTCACATAATATCCTATATTATAGGTATGAAAGAACTAACACAATATAATAAAAGTTTGTTAGAAGTTGCAGATCAAAAATTAAAGCGGTTGATCGAAACCGAGCATGACATAAATCATCCGGGTCCATACTTTGATATGGTTAACAAGCAACTTGATTATGTAAACACGCTTAAAGAAAGGATAAAACTTATAAATGAAAAAACTGACAATAACAGGAAGTAACATTAGTCAGAAACAATGGTCTAATCTTGTATTAGAATTAAATCTGATTAAGAAAGCATGGAAGCCTTACGCAGACATCGAGATCCAGGGAACAGGGATCAAGAAAATTATAGCGTTTGGTACACGTGTTGGAGGTGAAGATGCAAAAGAAAATAGATAATGCCTGGAAGATGTGGGACAAAACTAAGGACCCTAAGTACAAAGAACTTTGGTACAAATTAATTAAGGAGTGGGCTGATGAGCATGATAATACTACAAGACGGGCTATATTATCTTCTCCCGGTGACAAAAGATTTGTTCGTCGGGGTGACTTTACCAGAAACTATTGATCTCTTTAGTCTCTGTGATGTGTTGAGGAATGAGTTAACAACTTATCTCGACCACATAAACAAACATGTTATGAAAGATGGTGGCGGATTCTTTTATGGCTGTATACAAAATTAATGGCCCATTGGTCTTCGTAGCTCTTCGGAGATAGGCGCAGTAAGATGCGTTAGATATAATGCCGGGTGAGACCTACCGGCAGCCACAAAAAACTGAAAGCTCAAGGGCGTCCAAATCTTGCCAATGGCATTTCCCTGTACGTTAGCGATGACCGCAAGGTAGCAACCTGGAGTTTGCTCTGCTGTGAGTACGTGCACGGAAAGCAGCAGGGTTTATATGATCTTATCAGCTTTACAAGAAAACTTAGTATACATTTCGTATTCATCTACTGTTGCTGTAGTCATTTCTTTTAACAAAATACTTGAGTAGTCATAACCAAAATAAATACATTCATGATAAGTATTAAATTCTTCTATGGGTGTAGGTATAGGTTTACATTCATTTCCTGGAATGCCACTACAAACTACCATTAATAATATAAATTTTGTCATTGACACCTGTTGTAATTTGTGGGATATAACCCATATGATAAACAAAGAAAGGAGTATATCACATGACCGATATAACTAAATATAAAAATGTATCACTGAGTCACAAAACATATGATCTCATTGATAAGATAAGGAAAGTAATACAACCAGACACAGTTCTAAGTAGATCACAAACTATTAGTATTTTAGTAAATGAGAAAGCGAGGAAACTTAATGGAAAAGTCAAAGAAAAGTAAAAAAATAATTTGTCCAACATGCAAAGGAAATGGGTTTATTAGAATCCCATACAGATTAGCAAAAGAAGAAGTTACTGCACAATGTGGTGTGTGTGATTCAGAAGGAGAAATAGATGCAGATAAAACTGATGATATTGTTATTGATTCTGATGGCTTCCACAGGTTGCAGTAAACATATGGACTTTAACCCATGGACTACAATTGCAAAGGAGGTATTGTTAAATGGAACGTGGACCCAACGATCTGGAACAACAGATTGAAGATTTAAAAAAACAAAAAGCTTATTTGCAGAAGCAATGTCGAAAGGCAGGTGTAGCAATAGTCGGGCAAGAAGTTATAAATAAAGATCTTAAAAAAGAAATAGATAGGCTGAGTGAAGAAAACGAAAACATAAGGCGTATGTATGGCAAGGAATAATAAACATATCAAGGGCGATCGAGCAGAACTGATTGCCCAAGAGTTTTTTATTGAAAAAGGTTTTTATGTTTTTAATAACATATCTCAACATGGTCCAGCTGACATGGCGGTGATGGACAAAGACGGAAATATTATGCTTGTTGACGTTAAAGCATTGAGTTTACGAACAAAAAACGGTTGGAAAGTTAATCGTGTTCCAACACAAGAACAGGATAAGTTAGGTATTGAATTAGTGTTTGTTAATTTAGATACGAAAGAAGTATTAGATGAAGTGCCTAATGCACGATACAAGGATAATGTAGTTAATTTAAAATGGTATAAGAAATGGATGAAGAATGAAAAAATGGATAGTTGAAAAGATATATCATTACTCAACAGCTTTGACCTCATGGTCATGGACGTGGTTGTACGGTAAACGTAAGGTTGTAACACCTAAAGGTATGTTACGTATGGATAAAATGAGAGTGCATTACTATAAAAGTTTAATTAGTTTTAATAAACATGATAATATAGTCGAACAAATAATTAAAGATAAAATGAGTCATGGTAAAAAAAGAAAAAAATAGATTTAATCAATTACAACAAGAGCAGCGTGATCTTGATGCAAGTTACAGGCAATCTCTAAAAAATAAGAAAGAACGTAAAGATAAGAAAAAAGACGATTATTTTGACAGTAAGAGTGTAAAGCAACTAATGGATGAAATGGAATGAGTTATAAATTTAATAAACTATACGACTATCCTAGATCAATGCGTACATTGGTTGGTGGTAAACGACACTATGATATACGAGAAGAGAAGTTGCCGAGTGTGACGACGATTTTATCTG
>WLWE01002529.1_pt1 | contig 11597 bp, 11 predicted proteins | sample 6718301 | NCBI WGS metagenome assembly WLWE01 (sample SAMN12718691, study PRJNA515312) | sponge metagenome | isolation source: marine sponge | host: Mycale hentscheli | place: New Zealand: South Island, Marlborough, Capsize Point | collected 2003-05-01 | reverse complement strand
GATTGCTTCTTCGATAGGTTTTTCGACTGATTCAACAGGAGACATTTCTACTTCTGTTGGTGTCGGGTGTGCCTCATTCCATGAAGCAATTAAAGAAGTTAGTGTATCGGATGACAAATCTTCGTGTCCCGACATTCCTAATTCTGATGCCTCATCAACAAGAGTTTGACGTGATGCCTCTACTCTTGCTTCTTCTTTTGCCTCAAACTCGCCAACTCTTGAATTGGCTAAAACGAGGGAAGCCTTAAGTGCTTCAATTTCTGCTGCGTAATCTACTGTATTTTCTTCTTCGGTCATTTTAATCACCTTGTTGTGCTTTGAGTCAGATTGTGAATGTCCTATAAAGGTTGCTTCTGTTGCAGTTGCTTCTATTTTTCGTATAGAATCTATTGTAGCCCTTTGATATGCGGGTTTATGTACAATAGCAAGGTGGTCGAACTTAAAATCTTCACCAAACAACATACCATCTTCGGAAGCCTCGACAGGTACGCCGCTACCCCCAATTGACACTCCGTAGTTATCCCTAGACCATAGGCCGGACTCTAAAGCATCGAATAATTCTGTTCTTACAACGTGTGCTACATATCTAACTTCATAACCACCTGCTACGGTTTTATGGAATGATGCACCTTTAATATATCCGACTACTGCTTCTTCAACACCACCATTCATATTTCTTGTAAAACCACTACCATGTTCACTTGCTGCCGGATGATTTAATGTTAGGTCTGCACCTTTCATTTGTTCTGCTACTAACTTTGCACCTTCTTCTGTCAAAGCCCATTTGTTCTTATTCATACCTTCGTGGAATGCTACGCCTCTTATTTCTATAACACTTTCTCCGGTAGATGCTTCTACTATTGCTTCTACCTCATCGAAATCTAAATCTAGTGTGACAGAAACTTTTCTGCATTCACCATCTATCATTTCTTCTCCTATTCCACATTCAGAAGCGTACCCTTTCTTTTTCTTATCATCATAATCTGCTTCTGTTTTAAACTCATGCCCTTCATGTGCAGCCATACATTCTTCTTTAGAATATCCTGCTTCTTGACACCTAGACATATATTCACCGTGTGTTTCAGAATCTTTAGGTGTAGGTTCTGCTGCTTGTTTTAGGGCCTTTTCCATTGAAGGTTCGGGGTCCTCTACATATGCAACACTCATACATTCACCATGAGATGCACATTTTTCTTGTGTCATACAAGAAGAACAAACGTCATATGCTGCTTCTGCCTTTTTCTTAATAGGAATACAGTTAGGTACTTTACGACCATTTTTCATTTTCATACCGTATTGTTCATATCCCGCAGTACAAGGGTCATCGGCATCTTTAGCCTCGACTTCTTCATCATTACATCCACATCCACATGGTGTTCCATCTTCTGCTTCTACTTTTTTTCCGCCTCGCCATTGTCTACAAGACCAATACCTAGCCTTCCATTTTGGGCCGGGTGTTTTACAGTTATGTCTAGCACGAAACGATTTTCTTCTAGCGGGGTCATCTCTTTTGATTTCCATGTTAGGGTCGCCAAACCGTACAATAACTACTGTGCCGCTACCATTTTTAGTATATACTGCAAACTTTTTAGGTCCACCCTTTGTTCTAAAGGGTTTATTGAGACTTACAGTACGGCCTTGATACTCGGCTGCTGAAACATCTTCTTCATCCCATTCTTCGTATGCTACTACTTCGCCACTACAACCGCATCCACACGACATGGTTTTCCAATTTAGGGTTTGTCTTATTAATCTATTCTAGTATGCCGGATTGTTTTAGGGTTTCTATTAAATCTTTATAGATTGAGTAATCAGATAAAGTACATATTGGTTCTATATGTGTATCTCCTATACTATAATTAGCGTATGATTTAGGGCTTACATATACCTTAAAGTCCTCACTAACATAAGTGTAGTTATCTTCTACTCTTACAATAATATAAAATGGTTCTTTCTCCACTATTTCTCCGGTAATACTGCTACAAGAAATCATATTCGGGTCATAAAAAGGACTTGTTTCAAACGCAGGTGTAGCAAAAGGCACAAGAAAAACAGACATCATACATATAGCGATAAACTTTTCTATAACTTCGTCTTTATCCATTAACCCCACTTTTCCGTATCAAGGGCCATAAAAGAAATAACAATAAATAATAGGATGCAACAAACTTCGTTAAGTGTCATAACACTAGGTCATCCTAGTGTTTTATGATTATTTACTTTTTGCCGCCTTTAGTAATTTGAAATGCTTCCATATCTAAAGTATGTTTTTGTTGCATGGCTTCCATATCCAAATCGTGTTGTAGTTTTAATTCTTCTAGTTTACGAGTGTGGTTTTTAGATGCGTTAGTAGATTCTACATCAGCGTTTAGTCTGTCGGGTAATACTGCAATTTTAGCACTTTCTTTACCCTTAAATAAATCTAGTACACTTGTTATAATAAGAAGTGCAGGACCACCTAATAGACCAATAACTGTAAGTTGTGAATCCGATATATCCCTTTGTTCTACAACGCTGTAATAAGAAGCAGCCGCAGCGATTATAACCCACGCCATAACAACACCCATACCAAAAGTTAGCATAAGTGTTTCGTTGGGATTTGACATTTTTGGGCTACTCATGTCTTTTCGTTGTTCGGGGTGTCTTTTAAGTATTATTGCTGCAACAGCACCCAAAGCCGCTAAAACAAGGCTATACACCGCAAATTGTAATTCCGGTATCATATATCTTCCTCACTAGGTGCGCTTTCTTGTTCATTCTCTCTAGGTAAACTTCCTACATTTGCAGGTTGTTCGACCTCTTTCCTTTCATCACCTTCTTTGCCTATTTCCGGTAAGTTTAGAATATCAAGGGATTGATTAAGCGTAAGTAGGCCACCATCATAACCCATTGTGACTCTTTGCATAACATTTAGTGGAGACTCCATATCCATAGCGTCAAACTTAATAGTAGGCAAATCTTGTCGTCTATATGTTATGCCTAATAGGTCTAAGTGCATCATAAATAGTTGCATGGCAGACTCCGCTAGTATTTTGTGCATACGACTGATTGCTTGTACGGCCCAAAGGTTAGCATTAAATGTTGCTGCGAATGTAGAACCACGTTCTTGACCTGCTGCTACTCTTGGTACTTGTAGTACGGCTGCAATATCAGCATTTATACTATCTAGGAAATCTGCACTATTAGGCATTGTATTACCTAAATCTACATGATGTAGATTAACATAATGCGGTAGTACAGGTATTTGGTCGCCTCTTAGACCGGAAAACAAACTAATTACTTCATCCATAATAAATGACAATCTTTGTGATTGTTCAACAGGGTCTTGTATGTGTTCAATAGCAGATTTGTCTATTGTAATGTATTGTTTAGTCATGGCATCTTCTAAAGATATACGATTATTCATACTGTTGTATTTCATGCGTATTGCTTGCTTTAGTGCCGAGAAACGTGATGCACCCCATATACCATAAGTCTTTCTACCTTTGTTATCTGTAAACCAATTAGAACGGAAATCAACCTTTATGTGTAATATTTCTTTTGCGGAAATAGCAACTTCGTAAGGTGATGTTTCCCGCATAATATATGTTCTTGGGTTAATTATAGGGTTATCTTCGTCAGCAACGAAGTAAGAACCTACACCGCCTCTTTCATCAACGATAGTTATTTGTTTGATAGGAAGGCTTTGTAGACCTGTGACTCCTATACCTTGTTTACCTACTATTTTGTTAATGTCATTACCGTAAACCATCATATTACGCATAGAGTTAATCATAATGTCATCAAAGTCAAGAGTATCTTCTACAAGTGTTTGTATAGCGTTTCGTATCTGTGCGTTTTTACCTTTAGAATAATTTATTTCATAATTATTAGCCGTAAGTGATACAGCACGAACCGCACCGTTCAATTCCGGGTCTAACTTCAACATAAGGTCATACAAATCAAACTCATTGTCAAACTTACTGTCTTGTCTTAGTTTTTCGGTATCTCTAACAATATCCGGTATTCCCGCAATCGCTGAAAACTTTTCGTTAGTTGATAACGCTATTCTCTTCGGTTCTACGGGTTTTTCTGCACTTCCGGTTAATCTTTGCCACAAACTTCGCTCGGCCATATAATTACGAGGTTTAGGTCGTTTTATAACACTTTTTGATGTTTTTCTCAATTTTTTTTATTTTTTCAATATATTACAAAATTAATAAAACGCTGTACTGCGCTAATTCTTTCTATTTATTTTATTTCTTCTATAGTATGGATGAAGTTAATAACTAAAAGAGTAATAGATAGACAGGGCCGCCGCCTACCCATACTAAAGAAAGAATAAATTAATTCAGATATAGGCTTTTGGTAATGCGTTTTTTTAATTTTGTTAAATGCTGAATCAATAAAATAAATAAGTATTATAAGACGATATGAGCAGGACAGTACAATGGGAAGGTATCAAGGGGGCTACGACCTCATAGAAAAATACGCCAATGATAGGACTTTTAGGAATAATTCCGACTTTGCTCGGTTTTTGCACGAAGTTGAGCCACAATGCTCGGTAAACAGTTGGAGATGTAGAATACAACGATGGGTAAAACAAGGAAATGACTTTAGGGACACTACTACTACAGAATTATCTGTAAATAAGATAAGAGTTTACTATGATAAAGCAAATGACACTTATTTGACGGTGTTAGATGCTCTAGGTGGTGAAATGGTTGCTATTGATGGCGAAAAACATAGAAACATGAAAAAAGATTATTCGGATGACGGTAATGGTTTGTCTGCAACAGATTTGGCTAGAAAGTACGGAATACCTACAGGTTGGATTAAAGAATACATAAGAGTCAATGAATGGAATCATGGTATGGACATTTTTACCGATGAAGAAGTTATGACAAAGACTACTGATGATTTAGTAAATGAAACTCTTGCTGTTAGGCGTATGCAAGTAGCAGAAAAGGTAGAAAGCAAGCGTTGGGCCGAAATAGAAAAAGATGCCAACGCATATAGGGCTTTTAGCGATACAATTCTTAATGAGTTTCTTACTTTAATCCCAAAAGTAAAAACAACTACGAAAAACAGAATCAAGATGACGGAAAACGGTAATTATGCCGTAGTCATTTCTCCTACTGACTTACATTATGGTAAATATGGTTGGAAAGATGAAGTCGGTGAAGAATATGACCTTGACGAAGCACGTTCAAGACTTATTGACCGCACAAACAATTTAATTTCAAGATTACCTAGTAGACCCGACAAAGTTATTGTGACTGCGGGTTCTGATTGGTTTCATGTTGATAATGACGCAGGTACTACTACAAGAGGAACACCACAAGATATGGCGGCTACACCTGCACAAATACTTATGGGTGGTTGTGAGTTAGCAAGAGAGCATATTGAAATGCTTCGTGCTGTTTCTCCTGTACAAGTAGTATTTATGTGTGGTAATCACGATAGACATAGTAATTTTGCTTTGATGATGTATTTATCTGCACTTTATGAAAATGCAGATGATGTAGAAGTAATAGTCAGTCCTTATCCTCGACAGTATATAGAATACGGAAACTCTTTACTAGGTTTTACTCACGGTGATGGAGTTAGGGGTAATGACTTACCTGCACTTATGGCTACAGAAGAAAGACAGGCTTGGGGAGAAAGAGAACACCATTATTGGTTTCACGGACACCTACACCACATGAGATTAACAGAAAAGGCAGGATGTACGGTAATTCAATTACCTAGTCTAGCCGGACACGATAGATACCACGCTAGAAAAGGATATGTACTTGCTAGAGCAGGTATTTGCGCCCATATTGTAGATAAAGAATTAGGATTAGTAGGTAATCTGTTTTCTCCGGTGGTGCATGAGTAATGTGGGTTTCAGCCAAATGCTACACTTGTGGTTGGGCTACTAACAGAATGATGAAAACAAAAGCGTTAAAAGGTATATGTCCACATTGTAATAAAAAAGATTTACACCCGAAGTGATTATATGGCTACATTCAATACTAATTTTTCTATGGAACGTAGTCGTAATGACGTAGAGTATTTCTACAAGTGGTTAGGTTATACTTGGGGTGAACACATAGGTGAGTGGGTAGATATGTATGGTGATAATCACGACAATTCTTCTGTACACCGTGTTTGTATTATTGCACCGAGGGACCATAGTAAATCAACTACTTTAAGGGTAAAACTATTACACATGGCTCTTTTTGAACAATGGCGTAATAAACCTTTTACTTGTTGGTTGTTTTCTGCTAGTAAAGACCTTGCAGTTAGAAGATTAGAAGAAATAAGAGAAGATATGAAAAGACACCCTCAATTATCTAGGTATCTCGACCCTAAGAGGGGCAACAAACTAGAAATACGTTTTACTAACGGTGCATGGATTCGTGCTACTTCTGTTGGTGCGGCTATTCGTGGAGAACACCCTGCGGCTATTGCATTTGATGACGTACTTGATGATATGGGGGATATGAATTGGAATAACATAGCACAATGGTTTAGAAAGAAGATTACACCTATGTTGAGTCCCGGTACAGCAATTTTCGTTGTAGGTACACCTATGAGTATGAATGATTTGTACCATACAGAAATGCTAGAGAATAAAACATGGAAATCGGGTACATGGTCTGCTATTCCTAATTGGGATGAACATAAGGCTGACCCACTAAATATTAAGCCTGTAGAGTTGTGGGCTGAATATAGACCTATTAAGTTTTTACTAGAACAAAAAGAGGCTATGGGTGAATTATCTTTTGTACAGGAATATTTGTGTAAAGTAGTAGATGATGAGGCTAGTGTATTCCCTAGAATGCTAATTAGAAAAAATATGGATATGGATGCTATATTACAGACTGATAAAATGGATGGGTACAGATATGTTATAGGTTTTGACCCTGCACATGGATTAGGGCAAGATTACAGCGTTATGATATGCCTAAAGCAAGATGATGACGGTTATATTCACTTTGTAGATATGTGGAGAAGAAATGACTTCCCACCGGATAAACAAGCAGATATGTTGATAGAGTGGGCTAAACGCTACGGTAATTGTCCTATAGCGGTTGAGGATGTAGGTTTCCAACAAATGTATGAAAGTTTGCTTGCACAAAAAGGTGCTGTAGTAGATTACAGGGCTAGTAAGGTTAGTAATAGGACATTAAAGCAAGGATTACTAAATAGGCTTAGAGTTTGGTTTGAAAGAGAAATGGTAATATTCCCCTTTGGTAATGACACTACTAGAACAAAGGTAGGTATATTATTACAAGAATTAGAAACCCATGCGTGGCGTGATGGGATTATAGTAGATTTAGGCAGACATAACGATACAGTTATGGCTTTTGCACACGCCATAGACCAATTCACATACAGGACACCCGATATGCCAGTAATTATGAAAACCATGAAAGGCGGCGATTGGTTAGGTGGTGAAACACAAATGCAACGAATAAGCAAGCATGAAGGTCTTGGTGGAAAAATAATAGATAGGAGAGGATGGTAAGTGAAGAAACGATACAACAAACAAAACCCGGAAATAAGAAGGCATGGCCCTAAAAGCAAAAAGATTGTCTATAAGGAATCTATTGATAAAATAATGGATGAAGGATATTTAGACGATTGGAAAACATCAGAAGAAATTGCGTGGAAAGCAAATAAGTATGTAAGTAATTATTGGACACCACTTTCTAGGAATATAGTACCAACTTACTTGAAGCGTACTAACCAAGTAAAATGGCGTAGGAAACCCGGCGCACACAAACTTGAGTGGAAAAAATTGTAAAAAAATATTTTTCAAAAAAAATATAAAAAATCGTAAGCGGTGCTTGGCGGTGTAAAATAACGACCTATGTATGGGTTTTGGAAGAGTAAAAAGTGTGTTTTTAGCCCAGAATCGCACTTTTTTGACTGTAAACACACAATCACACATACTATATAGTTTCACTACATAAGTATTAACATGGGTGAACTAATGTTTCATACTATTAAAGGAGATAAGAACGAATGCCCTCTAGGAGTCAAAGACTCCCTAGAGGTTAAGGGGATTCTCGGAGAATCAAAGACCCTTATCGAGATTGTAAGAACTCTCGGAATTACTACATCAAAGGGAGAAGATTTCAAGAGATATTCTTCAATGATTAAGAAACTGAAAGAAGTCGGTTTTCCTATCATAGATTTACCTGGCAAAGATATTACTAAAATGAATCTTCAATTAAAGATTTTACCGAGCAAATCAAACGCTATTGTTTCATCATACAAATCCGATGAATTAGGTCGAAGTGTAGACCCTTCAAACAAGAATGTCAAGAGATATTCAAAACAAGATTTTACGACACAACCGAGAAAGATATGTTCATGTCAATTCAATGATGAATACCGAGAAGATAAATCAGCGACAGCACCAATATGCTATGCTATCTTGGAGAGTAATACTAACCCCAATGAAATCAAACATATTGGGGTAGGTTCAAAGTGCCGAGGTCATGTAATAAATCACTTCGATTATTACTCACTAGAGACTTACTACACAAGTGCAATTCTTGAAGATTATTGGAAGAGTATTTTACTCCCAACTTTAGACTTCAATAAGTACAATGATTTCACTATGAAGAGAGCGTCTAAATTGAACCTAAGATTCAATCAAGATGATTCACCATTCAAAGAACCATTCTACTCAAACAATCAAGATAATAGGCACTTAGAACATCCACTAAATGAGAATGAAAAAGGTGTTTGTATTGACTGCAATTCTCAAGGTTTCCAATGCCTAACAAAACAGAAAAAGAACGGTACGAAAGAAGTGTTCGGAGAAATGCAAGTAAACACCCTTGACTATTGGGGTTGGCAATCAGAAACTTTTGACATGGTTGGTTTAGAGCAATCATGGAATCAACCAAAGTATTTGATGAGTCTTGATACTAAAGAAATTAAGTCCGTTGAAGAATGGGGTCTTGATGGTTTCAGATGCCGCCCAGTTTGGAGATATACAATTGCTTGCTTCTTAGGTAGGGAGAATCAAATCGGTTTCGGTTGGGTTAAGTTTCAACCAACTGACAAACTAATGAACGCACTAAATAAAATCAATAATGTATCTACTACAAATCTACTCTTTGAAGATGTAGAAGGGGGCTATTATTAGACGCAAAAGGGGTTAGGAGTCTTTGAGACTTCTAGCCCCTCTTAAAACATGACAATAGGGGGTAAAAAACATGAAAGAATTAGTAAAGTGTTCAAGGTGCAATACATACCTTTGGGAATCTTCTCAAATTGTATGTAAGGAATGCCTTGATGAATGGAAAGCAACGGTGATAATATGAGTATGAAAAACGGAGACATAATAATTGTGAGATGGGTTTCTAAATATGATAAATTGAGAATATGGGAATCAGTATTCATTTCAGAAATAACTTACTTAGATTTTATTTGTACTAGAGATGTGATAGTATTGACATCAGAGAGACAACCGAATGTATATGGAAAAATGGCCGAAAGAATGAATGCGAGAAAGTCAAGAAAGGGGGTGATATGAATGACTAACAATATTGAAAATGAACTAAGGAATGAAATTGAAGAATTGAAAACTATTATTTGGCAATTAAGAGATTTGATAATTGAAAATAGAAAGAAACTAAAACAAACTAGGTTCGATTTATGGGAAAGAACATCAGAAAATAAATTAATTGCTCAAGAGGCAAAAGAAGCCCTAGACAGCGAGTTCGGTAGACTTAATTTACCTGCTGTAAATAGAGATTAAATTGGAGATGATGACGAATGACAAATGAATGCGAGAAACTAGGAGACAACCTAGACAAAAACAGTCATGCTAAAGGGGGTGATATAACAATGACTAATGATAAAATAAAGATTGATTCAGAAGAGATTAAGATGCTTGAGTTTATGGAGACAGTTTTCAATAATTGTAGAAACGGAGATACTCATTCTAGTGTAGCAATTAAAGATTTATTTAAGGCTCTGAATATGTGTGGTTTTGGCTCTATATGTGGTGCTTTAGATAATAACTATCATGCGGGTGTAAAAGCCATCTTAAACAGTCCTAAAATGACTAAAATGATGTGTATGGCAGTTGATACTGATAGATATAACAAGATTAGAACAAATAATCTCTTAGATAATCCATATCTACAAGAAAACTTTGAATTATAGATTTAATATCTATAATCGGATTTACGAAAAACTTCTACGGATATATTCGTAGAAGTCAAAATTAATTAGGTCGGCCACCGAATATCGGTGGTCGGCCTTTTTTTTATTTATACAAAACTCAACCCTACAAAATATGACCCTATATTTTTATTTTTAGGAATCAACCCTACAAAATATAACCCTACAAAATATAACCCTACAAAACATGACCCTACAATTTTACAACCCTACAAAAGTCTGAAAGAATCTGAAAGATAAAAATGTTTTCAAAAACTAAGATTCCAAACCCTACAAAAGAATCCAAATTATCCAAAAAAAAGGACATTTCTGCCCAATTTTTTTTTCAAATATCCGCCTCTGATTTTAGTTTTGTCCAACCAAAATCATCACAATAATACATCTGATTACTAATCATTACAATGTCTCCAACACTCATTGAAGTATGTGTCTCACAATCTCTAATCATTTGTTGCCATCCACCTAATTCATGCCCTGTTGATAGTGGGTTTAATTCGTAGTTATTGAATGTAGCAAACAAGGTACTCAATACCCTGTCTGTAGCCTCTCTAGCATACCTCTCTTCGGTTGTTTTGAGTAAATTGTAATGTAGTATAGGATTATCTTGTAGTGCTATTCCAACTACCTGGATTGGTAATTTTATCCAAGGTCTTAGGGTTGTGGAATCTACACCATTGACAACCTGTTCAATGGTAGGGTAAGCATCATCTTGATGCTTCCAATAACCTCTAGGATAGTAGTATATCTCTACAGGGGGCGTTCTAGTGCTTGCATCTCCTAAGTCAATCGTATCTGACATATTTTACCGGACTTGTATTATAGGTATAAATAAGCAACGAATTAATTCTCTTTATTTTGTAGGGTATTATGAGTCATTTTGTATTATTTCTCCCTACAAAACATTATGTATGTTTTTTTATTATGCCCCTCTAAGTAGGGGGGTTTCAGCCCAAAAAAAACAAACCCTACAAAATAATATCTAGTGTATTTTCTACACTAGGTGTTGTGAATAACACCGAATAACCCTACAAAATAAGTTTTTTCTTAAAAAAAACCCTACAAAATAAGGAGATTTATAATAATAGTCTTTATATAGGTAAACAGCATCTCATTACGGGCAAGTGGTTTTGCGAAATTATTTTGTAGGGTCAAAATAACATGGCCGGATTTCACATAGAGTCTAGCGAATAAAAAATAAACCCTACAAAATAAAAAAAACGCTGTACTGAGGCGGTGCAAAAAGTAAACCTACGATTTTTTACCTACAAAATAAAACCTACAAAATATTTCCCTACATTTTCTTAGCCATGATTATTTTGTAGGGTTTTCAAAAGTGAAAAAAATATTTTGTAGGTTGAAAAAGTGCAGTTAGTGTAAAATCTACACCGAGTGTCAAAAAACTCACCAAGTGAGAAAGACACACT
>WLWE01002526.1_pt1 | contig 11609 bp, 9 predicted proteins | sample 6718301 | NCBI WGS metagenome assembly WLWE01 (sample SAMN12718691, study PRJNA515312) | sponge metagenome | isolation source: marine sponge | host: Mycale hentscheli | place: New Zealand: South Island, Marlborough, Capsize Point | collected 2003-05-01 | reverse complement strand
CGACAATGGTCCTGTCGAAGACCGGATTGGGATTCACGACGACTATCGCCATCGGGCCTCCCTGTCCTAGGTAATCGATGTCAAGCGCATAGGTAATCGATGTCACTCCTGTGGTGACGGAAGTCTGAGCCCCTCGAGTGTCATCGGGCGAGGAGTCTCACCCTTCGTTACCAAAACGTGATCTAAGTGCGGCGACGATCTCGGGGACGGGAAGCTCCCCGTTCACCGCATGGTGTGGCACCACGGGAGAAGGCGTAGGAACGGCCGCATCACTACGCCCTGCATCCCGAGCGGCGCCGCGCGAGGCGATCCGCTCGCTCAGGGCCCGTGCACCCGTGTGGATCCAGACGAGCTGCACGGGCTCACCTCCGATGTCACGAACAAACTGCACCCACTGTGCGTCGCCCGAGATCTCCTGCGTGAAGGGTGCAACGGCCATCACGGTCGCGCTCTGCCGCTCGGTTGTCACCGCATCGATCAAGCATTGGTAACGCTGGGCGCGGTAGGTAGCGTTGATCTCCCACGGCGTTGCTGCGGGGTGCTCGTGCAACGCCGTGTCCACGACGTTCGCTGCGACGACGTCGAGGTCCACGATTGCAGCGCCCATCGTCGGCGCCCACGCGTGCGCGAGTGTGGTCTTGCCAGTGCCGGCTACCCCACTGATCACGTAGACCGGATGCGTAGACATCGATGACCTTTCTCCTTGTACGCCGCCCACCAAGGACTTCGCACTAGTGTCCATCCAACCGGACGTTAGACAAAGGTGGTGAATCGCGATGAATCTGCTCTCTGTCCACGGTGCCGAATCAGTGTCGATTGCCAGTGCCCGCGCCACTGCAAAGATCACACTGACCGGTGCACACATCGCGCCGGTCACCTTCGTGTTGGGCGACCGTGAGGTTCAGCCCTACTCCCTGCCACCGTGGCAACCACAGGACTTCCCCGACACCGAGCCGATCCTGTCCCACCTGCGTGGGGACTTCTTCTGTATGCCGTTTGGTGAAACGGCTGCTGGGCCGATCCACGGGGAGGTGGCGAACAACCGATGGCATGTGGATCGCCACGGACCCTCCAGCATCACCCTCTCGATGCGCGCCTCGGATCTCGACGCCGACATTCACAAGACCGTCTCAGTCAACGACGACGATGCGGTGCTTTACCAACAGGTGCGCTCGAGCGGGCTCCACGGGCGATGGAACTACGGCACCCACCCGGTGCTCGACCTTTCCGCGCTCCCGCCCGGGTCGGGCCGGTTGTCCACGAGTCCCATGCAGTACTGCTCGGTCCACCCCACGCTCTTCTCGCTACCCGAACGCGGTGAAACCCAGGTGTTGCAGCCGGGGGCCGAATTCACCGACCTCGCGGCCGTTCCTCGGATGGACGATTCCACCCTGGATCTGACGCACTACCCGACCGAACCTGGCCACGAAGATCTCGTGATGTTGGTCAACGACCCCGAGGCGGGAGACCTCGGGTGGTCGGCGATGGTTCTCGATGGCTACGTATGGATCGCGCTCAAATCGGTCCGGACACTGCCGATGACGTTGCTGTGGATCACCAACGGAGGGCGAACCGCCGACCCGTGGCAGGGACGCCACGTCGGGCGCATGGGGATAGAAGACGTCTGTTCCTACTTCGCCATCGGACCGCAAGCCTCGCTCGACAATCCCTTGATCGACCACGGCATCGCGACGTTCCAGACGTTCGACGACGAGCACCAACTCGACCTGCGCACTGCACATCTGGTCGCACCGGTGGGGCCCGACTTCGACGTGGTCTCGCAGGTCACGACGACCGGCAACGGCACGGTGCGCATCGACGCGGTCTCCGGCGCATCGGTCACGGCGTCGGTCGACTGGGGGTTCGTCCTCGGCTAGAGCACTACCCGACGGCCGCGAAAGTATGCCCGGCATCGAAGGGGCCGATCGCCGCGACGGTGAAGTTCTGGGTGAACAGGTCGGTGGCGACGGCGTGGACGTCGTCGCGGGTCACCGCATCGACTCGATCCAAGACGTGACTCATGTCATCCAGCGGCTCCCCGCTGAGTTCAGACTTGGCGTTGCGAGACATGCGTGATCCCGGGTCTTCTTGGCCCAGCACCATGGACCCCTTCACCTGCCCCTTGGCCCGCTCGAGTTCCTCCGGCGTCAGGCCGTCGCGCGCCACCGATTGCAGCTCGCTCACGCACACGTCCATCACCGTGTCCGCCTTCGATGGCAGACATCCGGTGTAAATGCCGAAGACGCCGGCGTCGGCGAACGACTGGGCGAAGGCGTAGACGGAGTACGCCAGGCCGCGCTTCTCGCGGACTTCTTGAAACAGCCGCGAACTCATCCCACCACCGAGGGCGGTGCTCAGGACCGCCGCGGCGTAGCGTCGCTCATCCCCGCGGACCAGCCCGGGTGTTCCCATCATCACGTGCGCCTGCTCGGTCGCCCGGCTCAGGATGCGCACCGTGTCGGCTTTCCACCGACGCTTGCGTACGGGTCGAGCCGGTGCCGCGTCGACCGACGGCTCCAGTCGATCGGCGAACACCTCCCGGATTTGGCGCACGACCTGGGCATGGTCGACGTTTCCGGCCACCGAGATAACCATGCGATCCGGGGTGTAGGCCTTGCGGTAGAAGCGACGAATCGCGTTCTGCGGCAAATCGGTGATCGTGTCGACGGTCCCGAGAATCGGTCGACCCAGTGGTGAATCCCCGAACATGGCCAGGGCGAATTCGTCGTGCACCAACTCACCAGGCTCGTCGTCGTACATCGCGATCTCTTCGAAGATCACCGAGCGCTCGGCTTCGATGTCGTCGCCGGTCAACGTCGCGTGCAGCACCACATCACACACGACATCGAGAGCCATCGGCAGGTGCTCATCGAGCACTCGGGCGTGGTAGCAGGTGTGCTCTTTGGTCGTGAACGCGTTCAGATCACCGCCCACCGACTCGATCTCGGCAGAGATCGTCATGGCGTCGCGAGAGTTGGTCCCCTTGAACAACAAGTGTTCGAGGAAGTGCGCCGAACCCATCTGGGATGCCGGCTCGTCCCGCGATCCAGCCGCGACCCACACGCCCAGAGCTACCGAGCGAACCCCCGGTACGTACTCGGTGATGACCCGCAGGCCGCCGGGGAGAGTGGTCCGCTTGACCACTCCCCCGTCGGCACCACGAATAAGCGTCGCGGTTTGGGCGCGATTAGGCAACGATCACGCCTCGCTGGACTCATCGCTCTTGTCGAGCACCGGGGTCAGCGACAACTTGCCGCGCTGATCGATCTCCTTGATCTCGACCTGCACCTTGTCGCCGACGTTCAGCACCTCTTCGACGGTGTCGATGCGGTTCTTGTCGCTCAACTTTTTGACCTCGGAGATGTGGAGCAGGCCGTCCTTGCCCGGAACCAGGGAGACGAAGGCACCGAAGTTGGTCGTCTTGACGACGGTTCCTAGGTACCGCTCACCGATCTCGGGCATCGTCGGGTTGGCGATGTTGTTGATCGCCGTCCGTGCTGCTTCGGCCGAAGGACCGTCCGTCGCACCGATGTAGATCGTGCCGTCGTCCTCGATGGTGATGTCGGCGCCGGTGTCTTCCTGGATCTGGTTGATGATCTTGCCCTTCGGCCCGATCACCTCGCCGATCTTGTCGACGGGGACCTTCACCGAGATAACCCGCGGTGCCGTATCCGCCATCTCGTCCGGGGCATCGATCGCCTCGTTCATCACGTCGAGGATCGTCATCCGCGCGTCCCGAGCCTGGGTCAAAGCGCCCGCGAGAATATCCGCCGGAATCCCGTCCAGCTTCGTGTCCAACTGCAAGGCGGTGACGAACTCGCGGGTGCCGGCGACCTTGAAGTCCATGTCGCCGTAGGCGTCCTCGGCTCCGAGGATGTCGGTCAACGTGACGAACTCGGTCGAGCCGTCGACGTCGCCGGAAATGAGTCCCATCGCGATACCCGCGACAGGAGCTTTCAGCGGAACTCCCGCGTTCAGCAGTGCCATGGTCGATGCACACACCGAGCCCATGGACGTCGAGCCATTGGAGCCGAGCGCCTCGGACACCTGACGGATCGCGTAGGGGAATTCCTCCCGGGTCGGCAGGACGGGCAACAGGGCGCGTTCGGCGAGCGCCCCGTGTCCGATTTCGCGTCGCTTAGGCGACCCGACCCGACCGGTTTCGCCGGTGCTGTAAGGCGGGAAGTTGTAGTTGTGCATGTACCGCTTGCGGTTGTCTGGATTCAGCGTGTCCAACAGCTGCTCCATGCGCAGCATGTTCAGTGTCGTAACGCCCAGAATCTGCGTTTCTCCGCGCTCGAACAATGCAGAACCATGGGTCCGCGGCAGGATGTCCACCTCGGCGCTGAGCGCACGAATGTCGGTGAGTCCTCGTCCGTCGATACGGACCTTGTCGCGAAGGACACGGTCGCGCACCGCCGTCTTCGTGACGGCTCGGAACGCCGCGGAGAGTTCCTTCTCCCGGCCTTCGAAGTTCGCGGCCAATTCGGCGACCACGGTGGTCTTGATGTCGTCGAGACGCGCTTCCCGAGGAGCCTTCTCCACGATGACCAGCGCGTCACGCACGTCGGCGATGGCCAAGCGCTCTACGGCGTCGTAAGCGTCGTCTTCGAACTCCAGGAAGACCGGGTAGTCCGCAACGGGCTTCGCTGCCGCATCGGCCAACTCCTGCTGCGCGTCACACAGTGCACGAATGAAGGGCTTCGCGGCTTCCAGGCCCGCGCCGACGATCTCCTCCGTGGGAGCTTGCGCACCCCCGGCGACGAGGTCGATCGTCTTGTCGGTGGCCTCGGCCTCGACCATCATGATGGCGACGTCGTCCCCGGCTACCCGACCGGCCACGACCATGTCGAACACGGCCGTCTCGAGCTGCTCGTGCGTCGGGAAGCCGACCCACTGACCGTCGATCAGGGCGATGCGCACACCGCCGACGGGTCCGCTGAACGGCAGTCCCGACAGTTGTGTGGACGCGGATGCCCCATTGATGGCAACAACGTCGTAGAGGTCGTTCGGGTTGAGCGACATAACCGTGACGACGACCTGGACCTCGTTACGCAGGCCCTTCTTGAAGGTCGGCCGGAGCGGACGGTCGATTAGCCGGCAGGTGAGAATCGCGTCCTCGGTGGGGCGGCCTTCTCGCCGGAAGAACGATCCGGGGATGCGACCCACGGAATACATGCGCTCCTCGACGTCCACCGTCAGTGGGAAGAAGTCGAATTGGTCTTTCGGGTTCTTCGATGCTGTTGTAGCGCTCAGCAGCAGTGTGCCGCCGTCCAGGGAGACGGTGACTGATCCTGCTGCCTGTCGAGCGAGTCGACCGGTCTCGAAGGTGACGGTGCGCGTTCCATGCGCACCGTTGTCAATGACGGCCTCAGCCGTCGCGATCTGGGTACCCGACACGGGTGCCTCCTGTTCTGAAATGGACAGGGGCAACCACGGCAGACGTCCGGTGGCGGCCTTCGATCGAGGCCCTCGGGGATTCATCCCCACGGGAGCCACTACCGAGGACCGACGACGATGACGCTTCCGTAGCGCCCCGGATCCTTACTGGTCAGTTATTCGGTTGTGGTGTGCGTTCGTGCATGTTTCGCGCACGTACGCGTTTGGTGAATGTCGACCCAGCACGGGGCTGAGTAGACGCCTTTTGGTTGGGACCTAGCGACGGATGCCGACCCGCTCGATGATGGAGCGGTACCGGTTGATGTCTGTCTTGGTCAGGTACTTCAGCAGCCGACGACGCTGACCGACGAGGATCAGCAAGCCGCGACGGCTGTGGTGGTCATGGGGGTGGGTCTTCAAGTGTTCGGTCAGCTGGCTGATGCGCTTGGTCAACAGCGCGATCTGCACCTCGGGGCTACCGGTATCGCCGGGGCCGATCGCGTATTCCGCGATGATCTCGGACTTGGTCTTGGCGTCGAGCGACATTCACGTTCCTCTCGGGCGCGCCGGGCAGCCGGCGATGGCCGCACCGTGCGGCCTAGTCACGAGTCGCTGAGCGCCCGCCCAGCAACCGTCGGACTTCAGGGTATCAGGAGACCTCTGGAGCCTCCCCGCTCGCCCGAGCGGCTCGGATATCGGCCTGCATCTGCTCGATGAAGGCCGCTTCGGAGTCGAATACCTGCTGTCCGCGCAGGCGGGTCAGGAACTCCACGTCGATCACCTGGTCGTAAAGGTCCAGATCCTCCTCATCCAGCACGTGCGCTTCGATCCTGCGTTCGGTGCCCGCGTACTGCGGATTGCTTCCCACCGAGATGGCGGCCGTCATCGATGGGCCGTGGGTGCCGGGCAGTCGAACCTTGCCCGCGTAGACACCATCGCCGGGTGCAGCGCGATCGGCGGCGATGGTGATGTTGGCCGTCGGCACACCCAGCGTGCGGCCCCGGTGATCGCCGTGGACAACGATGCCGCGGTAGCTGAAGGGGCGCCCGAGTATCTGCGTGACGGTGGCCAGGTCACCACCGAGCAACGCTTCTCGGGCGCGGGTGGACGAGTAGGTCTGTACGTCGCCGCGCAGATCGACGTCGTGCACCGAGAACCCGTAGGTTCCACCGAGTTCTTCCAGCGTGTGGACATCACCGAGCGCTCGGTGCCCGAAGCGGAAATTGTCGCCGACCACGACGGCGTTCGCGCATGCCCGCTCGTGCACGAACTCGCGGACGAATTCCTCCGGTGTCTGCTCGCTGACGGCTGTGGTGAAGTCCACGACGAGGACCTCGTCGACGCCTGCCGCGGTGAGACGCTCGATCCGATCGTCGATGCCGCCGAGCATCAGCGGCGCTATGTCCGGCTTGACCACGGTCAGTGGGTGCGGGTCGAATGTCAGCGCCACAACGTCCCCGGCTCCAGCGAGAGATCGCGCCTGCTCGATCAAGGCCTGGTGGCCGCGGTGCACGCCGTCGAAGACGCCGATGATCGCGACTCGTGGGCTCACGCCGCAGAGCCTATTCACCCCCATCCCGGGGCGAACATGATCAACGGTGCTGGATCGGACACCTCACCGCAACAGCCGGGTAAGTTCACCCCATGCGCAAGTGGCTGCCGATCATCGTGCTCGGGTTGGCGAATTTCGTCATGGTTGTCGATGGCACCGTAATGAACGTCTCCATCATGGTTGTCGTCGCTGATCTGGACACCACCGTCAGCTCGATGCAATTGGCCATCGCCACATTTACCCTGACGATGGCGGCCCTGATCCTCGCCGGTGCGGGTCTTGGCGCGCGTATTGGCCGGCGACGCACCTTTGTTATCGGTGCGATCGTCTACTCGCTCGGCTCCTTGATGACGGCGTTGGCCAGCGGCTTTGGCATGTTGTTCGTCGGCTGGTCGATCATCGAAGGCGTCGGCGCCGCGATGGTCATCCCGTCCATTACCGCCCTCGCAGCCATCAACTACACCGGTCGCGACCGCGCCGTCGCCTACGCCCTCCTCGGTGGCGTTGCTGGTGCAGCGGCAGCAGCCGGACCTCTCATTGGCGGCTGGGCAACCACGTATCTCAGTTGGCGCTGGGTGTTCGGGGCGGAAACCATCATGATCATTGCGCTGATTCTTCCGCTCAGCGGCAAGATCAAGGACCTGTCGACGACGACGAAGACCGGCCGATTCGACATTCCTGGTGTTGCCCTTTCGGCCGTCGCTATGGGCATCACCGTGCTTGCCCTCGTCTCTGCCAGCACCTGGGGCTTCATCAAGCCGATCAACCCACCATTCACCGTTGTTGGATTCTCGCCCACTATCCCCATGGTCATGGTCGGCTTGCTCCTGGCATGGGCATTCGTCGAATGGGAGAGAACAGCAGCGGCACGAGGCTGGACCCCCCTCGTGGGTACCGATCTGTTTGGAATCGGCACCCTTCGAGCCGGGCTCGCATCGCAAATGATCCTCTACTTCATCATCGCCGGCTCGTTCTTCGTCCTTCCTCTCTATTTGCAAACAGTCCTCGGTCTGGACGCTCTCCAGTCGGGCATCCGAATGCTCCCGCTGTCCGTCGCGCTGTTCCTGATGGCTCTGATCGGGTCGCGATTGGCAACGCGCTACCCACCCAGAACGCTTATCCGGCTCGGCATCATCATCGCCTGCCTCGGGCTTCTGTTGCTGATCGGTGCGATCACCCCGGACGCGAGAGGCACGCTCTTCGCAATCGCGATGACCGCTATCGGTGTTGGAGTCGGGCTCGCCATTTCACAGATCGGCAACGTGAATCTCTCTTCCGTCGACGAGTCCAGAAGCAGTGAAGCCGGTGGTTTGCAGGGCACGGCGCAAAACCTCGGGCAGTCGTTTGGGGTGGCTTTGGCCGGAACCGCTGTCTTCATTGGTCTCGCCTCATCGTTCTCCGCCGCGGTCTCTGACAACCCGGACATCAATTCCACCCTGCAACAAGAAGTCGTCAACGCGACCGCAACGGGTGTGCAAATCGTGACAGTGCAGCAGGCTGAGCAAGCCCTCGTACAACAGGGAGTGTCAGCCGAGCAAGCGGAAGCAGTGGTGGATGACTATGCCGCGAGCAAGCTCCAGGCCCTGCGCCTCGGCCTGGGCATCGTGTTCTTAGTTGGCTTGGTAGGTCTGCCCCTCACTCGGGGTCTGCCGCGCCAGACCCTGACGTCGGCGGAACAACCCGAGACGGGATAGCCGGAAACACCGCGGTGATCGAGTACTGACCGCCGCTGGCCGTCCCGTCCACAACGGCCACAAGGTCCTCCCCCGGTCCGATGAGCGCGACCGTCGATGCCCCGGGCACGTCGACACCCACGCGCGCGCCATTCCTGACGCGGACAACCTGGTCATCGTCGAGATCCGCCGCCGGCAGGTGTCGCCGCGCGAACACTCCCGGTGCACTCACGTGCTCGAGATCAGCGCCATCGAGGTCGATGCACTCGGTAACGTCGACCGTCCCCGAGCGCGTTCGTCGAAGCTCTGTCAGGTGACCCCCCACACCAAGTTCCTCACCGACATCGCGGGCGAGCGAGCGGATGTAGGTTCCTGCTGAGCAGCGAACGCGCACATCGACATCGATCGCTGTGGAACTGGCAGCGTCGCCGTGGCGAATATCGAGGATCATGAACTCCTCGACGGTGACGGCCCTGGCCGGAAGGTCGACCTCTTCCCCGTCCCGCACCCGCTGATACGCGCGTTTGCCGTCCACCTTGACCGCGCTCACCGCACTCGGTCGCTGCTCCAGCGCGCCCGTGAAGTGCGCAACGGTTTCGGCGATCGCGGCGTCGGTGACGTGCTGGATGTCCTGCGCGCTCGCCTGCGCGATCACGTCTCCTTCTCGATCGTCGGTGGTTGTCGATGCACCCAGTCGAAGGGTTGCCGTGTATTCCTTGTCGTGCCCTCCGATGATTCCCAACAATCGAGTGGTGGGTCCCACACCGATGATGAGGACTCCGGTGGCCATCGGGTCGAGGGTCCCGGCGTGACCGACGCGCCGCACACCGAGACGTCGCCGAACTCGATCGACAACGTCGTGGCTGGTCAGCCCGGACGGCTTGTCCACACACAGCACGCCTGCAACGGACGGATCGTCCTTCGCACGACGTGACCCTCGCCCCACGTGCCGACCGCTACTCGTCGCCGTCTTCTCGGGGATGCCGGTACGGGTCGGCCTCCCCGGCGTAGGTGGCGCCCACTGCCTGCTCGTGGACGTGGGCGTCTGCCTCCGCCGCTTGGGCGAGCAGTTCTTCCACGTGTCGGGCGTTCTCGGGAACCGCGTCCGGGATGAACTCCAGCGACGGCGTGAACTTGATGCCGGTTTGTTTCCCCACTTCGCTTCGAATGACGCCGGTGGCGGAGGCCAGCGCTTGCGCGCTCGCTTCCTGCTCTTGGACGTCGCCGTAGACCGTGTAGAAGATGGAGGCTTCCCGAAGGTCAGGCGTCACCCGAACATCGGTGATCGTTACGAAACCCAACCGCGGATCCTTGATTCGCAGTTCGAGCATGTCGGCCACGATGTGTCGGATCCGGTCGGCCAGTCGACGTTGCCGTGCAACATTCGCCATGTCTTTCTCCTGACTTTTCGTGCCGTGTCACCACGCGATGCATTCGATGGGCTGATTAGGCCGGACGCTTCTTCTCTCGCATCTCGAACGTCTCGATGACGTCGTCCACCTTGACGTCCTGGTACGAGCCGAGGTTGATGCCGCACTCGAAGCCCTCGCGCACCTCGGTGACGTCGTCCTTGAAGCGCCGAAGTCCCGCGACGGACAGGTTGTCCGCCACCACGGCGCCGTCGCGAATAAGTCGAGCTTTCGCGTTGCGCTTGACCTCGCCAGACTGCACCAGGCAACCAGCGATCGTGCCGAACTTCGAGGACTTGAAGACCTCGCGCACTTCCGCCGTTCCGAGCTGCGCTTCCTCGAATTCCGGCTTCAGCATGCCCTTCAGCGCCGCCTCGATCTCGTCGATCGCCTGGTAGATCACGCTGTAGTACCGGACGTCGACGCCTTCGGTCGACGCGAACTCGGCGACCTTTCCTTCGGGTCGAACGTTGAACCCGAGGATGATCGCCTGGGATGCGCTCGCCAGCGTGACGTCGTTCTTCGTGATCGCACCGACACCTCGATGGATCACTCGAAGGTTGACGTCCTCGCCCACGTCGATCTTCATCAACGCGTCCTCGAGGGCCTCCACCGATCCGGACACGTCGCCCTTGATGATGAGGGTGAGCTCTTGCACCTCTCCCTTCTCCAAGGACTCCAGGAAGTCCTCGAGCGAGCGCTTGACACGGCTCTTCGCCAGTTGAGCGTTCCGCTCCCGGGCCTGCCGCGTTTGCGCGATGTGGCGTGCCGTTCGGTCCTCTTCCACAACCAGGAACGAGTCGCCTGCGCCGGGCACCGACGTCAAGCCGAGCACCTGGACGGGCGTGGAGGGCCCTGCTTCCTCGACGGAGTTGCCGGCGTCGTCCAACATGGCGCGAACGCGACCGAACGCGTCTCCCGCCACGATGGAGTCTCCCTGACGCAGAGTTCCGCGCTGGACCAAAACGGTGGCCACCGGACCACGGCCGCGGTCCAGGTGCGCTTCGATCGCCACACCCTGGGCATTCTGATGAGGGTTCGCCTGCAGTTCCAACGCCGCGTCGGCGGTCAGCAGCACCGCTTCGAGGAGCGGTTCGATTCCCATGCCCTGCAATGCAGAGACATCCACGAACATCGTGTCGCCGCCGAAATCCTCGGCAACAAGCCCGTATTCGGTCAACTGGCTGCGCACCTTCGTGGGGTCAGCGCCTTCCTTGTCGACCTTGTTCACGGCCACCACGATCGGCACCTGCGCCGCCTGGGCGTGATTCAAGGCCTCGATCGTCTGCGGCTTGACGCCGTCATCCGCGGCGACAACCAGGACCGCGATGTCGGTCACCTCGGCACCACGCGCACGCATAGCCGTGAAGGCCTCGTGACCCGGTGTGTCGATGATCGTCAACGTGCGGTCGCCATCGGGGGTGTGCGCCACCGCCTGGTACGCGCCGATGTGCTGGGTGATGCCCCCGGCTTCACCGCTGACCACGTTGGTTTTGCGGATCGCGTCGAGCAGTTTGGTCTTACCGTGGTCGACGTGACCCATCACGGTCACCACGGGCGATCGCGCCTCGAGATCGCCAGCCTCGCCCTCGTCCT
>WLWE01002525.1_pt1 | contig 11610 bp, 30 predicted proteins | sample 6718301 | NCBI WGS metagenome assembly WLWE01 (sample SAMN12718691, study PRJNA515312) | sponge metagenome | isolation source: marine sponge | host: Mycale hentscheli | place: New Zealand: South Island, Marlborough, Capsize Point | collected 2003-05-01 | reverse complement strand
GTAGAGATTTATATTATGTAGTTAATAAAGATGACTGTTGGTTGCCAGTTATATATGGGCAAGAAGCATTGACTAAACATAACATAGATTATTTGAAGATGACTAATAGATTTTCATTTGAATTAGAGAGAGAAGAATTATAATGTACTTTATAATTTTTAAAAAGAAAAAAGATAATGAGTATAGATTGTTTACAAATACTATTTTCAATCAAGAAAAAAATGCTGAAGAGTTTGGTAGAAAAAGTATGAAGAGAACTGAAGAATTTAAAGTAGTGGAATATACACACGAGAACTTAGATGACTATTGGTATACTAAATAGATAATTAGATATGTTAATATTATTATTATTAATAACCCTAAAGATATTATTTATATACTTATACCACAGATTTTTATATGTATAATAGAACATCTAATATGTGTGATGTTATGTCACAGTCTACTGTTAAACTAATTATGGTTAAACATAATGCCGACAAGAAACTGCCTAAGTTTAAACACAATACTTTGGTAGAACAATAATACAACTAAAGGAGTAATATGTTATTTATTAAATGTAAGATACAAGGTGACCCAATGTTTACAGTTGATGTAGCTTGGACACAAGAGGAAGCAGTCGACTTGTTAAAAGAGTACAGAGAGGATGACCCTAACTCAAAGTATTCTCTATCAGATACAGAGGGTCAAGAGGGCTTGACTAAAACACCTTTCAATAAAGATAGGTTTAATAAATACAAAGGAGTAAAGTAGTATGAAAACAATTAAAGAAATTAAAGACCATTTCAGTAAGGATGAAATAAAAATTCTTATTGAAATCATAAGAGGTAGACAAGACTTTGATGTTATGGAAACTGCTATCAAAGATTTTTATGAGTACGAACCTAATGAAACTTCTTATGATTATGATAAAGAAGTATTGTTAGAACATTTAGAATTTGATTTTGAAATGGGAGGATTAATATAATGGAAAAGAAATATAGAACTAAAGTAAAACCAGATAGAAAGAAAGTAGGACAGTTAGCTTATGATAAACATTGGAGTGTAGAAGGATTAATCAAATCGTTAAACTATAAACAAGAGGAGTTAGATAAATGGCTAAAGTTAAACAAGCAATCATAGATGTTGAAGAAGAGGTAATGGATATTGTAATGAGTAGGACTAGCTTAGAGAGAGGACATGAAACAGTTAGTCTTCCAGAAGTACAAACTATTTTATTTAAAAAGTATTTTCATAAAGCAGATACTGGATACTTTTTAGATGAGAAGGTAGTAAGTAAAGCATATAACAAAGCAGTATATGAAAAAGAAAATGAGGAGGAGTATGATGAGTATAGATAAGCAAGGAGATTTAAGAATAGATAGTTGGTTAATAAAAATATTCTTAACTAATGGAACAGAGAAAACAATAGTTGAACTACCAGATGAGATAAGTCAATCAATAGATGACTACTTATCAGAGATACAAGAGGAGTTAAATGTTAGCTAAATTAAATAGGTTATATCTTTATTACAGAACAGAATTAATTTGGTTTGTAATAGGATTTATTATAGGAGTAATAGTAGGATGAGTAATTGTTATGACCATGAATTAAAAATGAATATGTTAGATACATATTATTGGGAAGATAAAGTTGAAGCTAAAAAAAATTTAAGAGAAAACTTAAATGAGTTAGATGATTGGTACAAAAATGAAAAGAAAAAATATGAGAGAGCAATATGGCACTTTGATAATTGGTATGAAGAATATACAGGTCAAAGTTTTAATGAAATGTTAAAGGAGAAAGAATGAAATATTGGTTGTGTGAATTTCACGAACAAAATGGTGAGCATGAGTATACATTTAGACATATATACAATGACAAACAGTTAGATGATATTGGACATGAAGGTGATGACTATGATTATAGAATATTAAATCATTTCTTTTATGAAAATATAAGTAAGGATGATGAAGAAGGTGGTGGTTACTGGACAGGAGATGGATGTAGAGTAGTTAGATTTGATGGTATGGAGCAATGCTATAAGAAAGACTTTCAAGTTATGCAGATGTGTGGTGTATACCGAGTAGGTGGTAATGACTTAAGATTAAAATGGAATGAGACTAATAAATGTTATGATGAATACTATGAAAAGAAAAAGAAAGGAGCAAAGAAAAAAGTATGAATGAACAAATGATGAAAGAGATACTTGAAGACTGGTTAAGTTGGAAGTATGATATACTAGATATGAACAAGAGTGAATGGAATACTAGAGATGAAAGTAAATTACAAATGATAACTATTATCTTAGAAGAAAAACTAAAACAACTACAAGGAAAAAATAATGACTGAACAAAACGAACAACACTTTGAAGTGATTGATAGAAATAAAGATAGACTATTACAACAAAAAAGAATGGCAACAATTATACAAGTAGCAGGTTTGCTTGGAGTAGATGAGTTAACTTATATCAAAGGTGAGATAGGTGATATGATTGCAGACATAGAGAGAGATAAGAATGATAGTTAAACCTTCAATGTTTCATAACATTAAGGAAGAAATTGTATATGCTACAGCTTTTATAGATGCTGAAGGACATATAGAATTTAAAACAAGACTAAAGAAAAATGGAAGAGGTAAAATATATCCTTGTAAATCTATTAGAGTTGAAGTTACTAACACAGACTTTAAACCTGTAGAAGATTTACATACTATATTTGATTGTGGTTCTATCTCTTATCCTAAACGAAGATTTAAAAAGAATGGACAATTAGGTAAGCAACAAATAAAATGGAATGCTTCTCATAGAGATTGTTATAAAGTAATGCAAATGATTTTACCTTTTCAAAAATCTGAATCAAGAATAAAAACAGCTAATGAAATTATAAATTATTATGAGCAGAAAAATTAGAATAAAGAATGCAATCTTTGGTAAGAAAGTTTTCAATAGTAAAGTTGAACTACAATACTATAGAAAGTATAAACAAATAAATTTAACAAAGGAGTTAGTAATGGAAACACACGAAGCAGTTGGTATAGCTGAAGGATATATACCTGCAGAGACAGTTGAAGAAGAGTTAAAAGCATGGCAACATTTAATTGATACTGGAATGTGTTGGCAATTACAGGGTTGGTTTGGAAGACAAGCAATGTTCTTAATTGACAATGGATTATGTAAGAGTAAGGTAGTAAATTAATGCTTGACTTTAAATTTAAACCTGCTATAATAGTATGATGTTTATAAAAAAATTAATAGTAAGGTTGCGAATGTGGTATGCTGATATTCGAGGACATCATGGTAAGCGATGGAACTATGAGCCTGGAGATTGGTACATGGGTCAACATAAAAAAAGGAAAAAGAAATGAGTGATAAAAAATATATAGTGATGAGTAAGTTTGACCATAGTGATAAGTTTATTATGGAACGAGGATTTTCTACAAGGAAAGATGCAAACACTTATGCTAAACTTATGATGGATAGTAAAGACTATGACCATATACAATACTATTGCTTTGAGCAAACGATGGATTATAATTTTTACTATGATGTAAATTTAGAAAAGAAAGATAATATAGATGATGATGGTATTCCATTTTAGAAAGGAAATATGTTAACACCAAAACAATTAAAGCTTTATAAATTTTTAGAATCTTATAAAGAAGAAAAAAAAATTATGCCTAGCTTTGAAGAGATGAAAGATTACATGAATGTTAAATCAAAAAGTGTAGTATATAATATGATAGGATACATAGAATGGAAAGGTTACATAACAAGAATACCTGCAACAGCAAGGTCAATAAAAATAATAAAGGAGATAGATTGATGGCTAAGAAAAAGAAAAAAGAATCACATGAAGATTGTGGACATGAAGCTGATAGTATAAATAATGTTTATATGTTTCATAACTTAAAATTTAATTTGCATTTGTTTATTAATGCAATGGATTTAGAAGATGCTATGGGTCAATTTGATATGTGTCAATTTGAAAATAGAAAATATTGGAAGGTGTTCTTAGAAACTGGACATCAACCATCATAATATTAATACAACTTACACTAGAAAGGCAACACCTGATACCCTCTAAACTACTGATATTATTAGATAATATTTATTTTTTAGAGAGGTTGTTAAAGCAAAAGTTATATTGTATAATAGATATACTGTCTTTAAATAAAAGACAAGAACCTTTTATCCAACACAACTTTATAGACAGGACAAACCAATATGAGCAATAAATTCTTTTTAAAAAAAACATGGGTCAATGTAGATGTATGCGTTGAAGACTATTATAATTCAGGCACTACACTAGCACAAGTTAAAGAGAAAATAAATTGGAGTCCATATTCAAATATAATTAATAGAGAAGTGAAACATAGTAGACATACAGTAGAAGAGATTGATGAAGAAACATTTAAAAATAAAATCCAGAAATCCAATAGCGAAAAGTCTACAAACAAAACAGTTTCATTCGAAGATTATAAAGCAGAATAAAAAGTCTTTATTAAACAAGGTGTTTGATAAAATGAAATATGATATTGAACAGTAGTATAACTTCAGGACAAGGTGAAGGCAGAGCAATAACACCAGATATTTTATTGTATCGTAGTGTTATAGTTAGAGCAATTATGGATGCATTGGATGTAGATATTCATGCATGGGGTAATGCTAGAGAAAATATAATCCAAGACGCAAGGGCTTGGTTTTCAAAACAAGACTCACATTTCTGTGAGATATGCGATTACGCAAACTTAGAACCAACATTTATAATCAGGAAGTTTCAACAGTTAGATAAAGCTAATGCTAAAAAACTATTTAAGAATAAAAATCTTAATAAGTTTTTGACCCATTATATTTGTAGCTTTCATCAGGAGATACAATACTAATGGCAACAGGAAAGAATACTAAGTTTGATATAGACTTAAAGTATGGACAGATAAGAGAGAAACGAGTAGCTGATTTACTTAAAGGAAGTAAAGTAGAAATAAAAACTGAGAGAGCATGGTGGAGAAAGACAGGCAACATTGCTATTGAGTATGAGTTTAGAGACAAACCATCTGGAATAGATAAGACAGAATCTAAATGGTGGTTTCATATATTAGAACTTGATGGTAAAGAACATTGTATGTTAGTCTTTAGAGTATCAAGATTAAAAAAAATAGTAAAGAAATATAAGAAGACACACACTAAAAGTATTGGAGACTATCGAGCATCTAAGTGTGTAGTGTTGCCTTTGAAATTATTATTTACTGAGGAATGTATAGCAATATAAATGTCTAAGAACGAAGATATAATAGATGCAATAAGATTATATAAAGAACAAACTATTTGGAAAAATAAAACAGATAAAGATTTGGCTATACATATAATACCTAGTGTTGCTTTAAATCAATATCATATATTTAGATACGAAAATACTGGTGTTGCTTATGGTTTTACTAACTGGGCTTTTTTAAGCGATGAAGTACAAGAAAGATTTAAATTAACAGGAGAGTTAAAAAAGTTTGATTGGGATAGTGGTAAGACTTGTTGGCATATTGATACCATCAATAATCATTGGGGAAAAATAAGAGAGATATATCAATGGACAGCAAAACATTTATCAACATTAGTTAGTGATGATGAATATGTACATTGGTTAAGATTAGACAAGTCTGGTAAAAAAGTTAAAAGAATTAATAAAATAAAAGGTAGTGAAGGTAAAAGAAAATTTTTAAAATGACAGATAAATCTTTATTAAAAGAATACAAGTCAACAATCTCTGATTTAACAAAAGAGAAACAAGAATTAAATGATACTATCAATCAAAAGGATAGTAAGATTAAACAAATTCTAATACAATTAGAACAGGCTAATAATGATATTCAATCTATGGGTTCTAAGATAGGTGAACTTCAGGAAAAGCTGAACAAGAAACAAACTATTAAACTAAACATCGATAAGAAAATAGAAGAGATGCTTGAAAATAAAGTTGAACCAAGTGTTGACACCGATGATGAAGTATGATAGTTATACAATAATAATTAACAATAACAATAAAGGAAATACATATGGCAATAATTGAAGGCACAGCTTACTGGGCTTCTCTGACACGACCAAACGAAAAGTTTGAACCTATGTGGAGAATTGATTTAGCAGTTGATGACGCAACAGCCGAAGATTTTAGAAGTCAAGGAATCTCTGTTGGTGAAACTGTAATTGATGAGCAAACAATATCTAACATAGTTAGATTTAAAAGAAAAGTATCTAAAGCTAATGGTGATAAGAATACACAACCAACATTAGTTGATGGTGCTAAACAACCACTCGATAAGATAGTTGGTAATGGTAGTAAGGTTAAAGTAATGTACAGACCTTATGACTGGAACTTCAAAGGTAAGAAGGGAAAGGGCTTGGACTTACAAGCTGTACAAGTCATGGACTTAATCGAGTATACACCTAAAGAAGATTTTGATATTGAAACTTCTAATGGTGCAGGTGTTGACATCAAGGAAGATTTTTAGTATAACATCTCATAAAGTGAAGGACATATAGTGTGTCATCATTTTTTACTCCTAGAAAGAAGTCGGCTTGTAGTAGAGTCGGCTTCTTTTTTTTTGAATTAATTAATCATAAGGGCGACTATGGAAGAAATAAATAAAAATGGATTTGTAAAGTTTCACTTACCCTGTCCACTATGTTCAAGTAGTGATGCAGTATCTGTGAATGCAGACAACTCTGCTTATTGTTTTTCATGTCAAGAATATATAAGGGAATATGATATGGAATTACAACCAACAACGAATAGTAATAATGAGTATGAAGTAAAAGATTATATGAAAGATTCTAACTATGCAGAAATTATAGATAGAAATATTTCAGAACAAACTTGTAAGAAGTTTGGAGTGACAGTTAAGATGGATAACATGGGTACTATAACAAACCATTACTATCCATATCACGATACGCAAGGTGCAAAGATTGCGACTAAGACTAGATACACAAAGCTAAAAGAGTTTAGTATACAAGGTAATACAAAAAACTCTGGGCTGTTTGGTGAACATCTTTTTTCTAAAAATAAATACTGTATAATAACTGAAGGTGAGTTAGATTGTTTATCAGCTTATCAGATGATGTTAAAAGGAAACTACCACACACCAGTAGTTAGTATTAAGAATGGTATCTCTTCAGCAGTAAAAGATATTAAGACAAGTTTAGAATGGTTAGAAAATAATTTTGATAATGTCATTATAAATTTTGATAATGATGAACAAGGTAGAGTAGGTGCAATGAAAGTTGCAGAGTTATTTTCACCAGGAAAATGTAAGGTCATGCATTTACCTGAAGGATTTAAAGATGCTTCAGATTGTTTAACAAAAAATAAAATACAAATATATAATAAAACATTTTGGGATGCTAAAGTATTTGCACCAGATGGAATTATAAATGCTAATACATTATTAGATGCTGTATTAAAACCAATTACTAAATCATTTGTTCAGTATCCATTTGAAGGTTTAAATAAAATTACTTATGGACTAAGACCTTCAGAGTTAGTTACCTTTACAGCAGGGTCTGGACTAGGTAAGACACAAGTAATGAGAGAGGTAGTACATCACATTATAAAATCAACCGAAGATAAAATTGGTTTGTTAATGTTAGAGGAGACACCAGTTATAACTTCAAAAGGTTTGATGAGTGTTGAAGCTAATCAAAGATTACACTTACCTGATGTTCATGTAAGTAAAGAAGAAATGAAAACATACTTTGATGCAACAGTAGGTACTGGTAGAGTATTTATGTTTGACCATTTTGGTTCTAACTCTATTGATAATATTGTTTCAAGAGTTAGGTTCTTAGCTAAAGGTTTAGATTGTAAGTATATAGTCATTGACCATATAAGTATTATTGTATCAGACCAACAGCATGGTGATGAGAGAAGAGCATTAGATGAGATTATGACTAGGCTTAGAACACTTGTTCAAGAGACAGGGGTATCTATGATAGTTGTATCACACCTTAGAAGACCAGATGGTAAAGGACATGAGGAAGGTGCAGCAACATCACTATCACAATTAAGAGGTTCAGCTAGTATAGGACAGCTAAGTGACATGGTTATTGGGCTTGAGAGAGACGCACAGAACGATGACCCTGATATAAGGAACACCACTAGGATAAGAGTATTAAAGAATAGATTCTCAGGTATAACTGGTCCTTGTTGTGACTTAAGGTACGATATAGATACTGGTAGACTTAATGAGGTAAAGTCAGATGACTTTTAATAAAGTTATATTTGATATAGAAACAACCATGACTGCTGATAAGATATGGTGTATTGTTTGTAAACACAATGACACTTACTATCAGTTTAGAGAAGATAACTTACATAGGTTTGAAGAGTTTATAAAACAAACTGAAGAAGTAATAGGTCATAACATATTAGGATTTGATATACCAGTTGTCAATAAAATATTTGGTTATGATTTGTTTGCTAATTGTAAGAAGACAGATACATTAGTACTATCTAGATTATTAAATCCAATGATAGAAGGTGGACATTCATTAAAAAATTGGGGTACAAAGTTAGGACATAATAAAATACACTTTGAACAATTTGATTTTTTTACTGAAGAGATGTTGACTTATTGTAGGAATGATGTAGAGTTAACAGAAAGATTATATAAATTTTTAATTAATAAGACAAAAGACTTTGGACAATCAATAGAGTTAGAGCATAAGGTTGCAGAGATAATTCAGAAACAACATGATACAGGATTTAAAATAAATGTTATTGATGCTTATGAATTACAATGTAAGTTTCAAGAAGATATGAATGACCTAACAACTAAGGTAAGACAAACTTTTCCTCCTTTAAAAATAGAGACAGAGTTTATACCTAAGTCTAATAACAAAGCAAGAGGTTATGTAAAGGGAGTACCCTTTATTAAAGTTAAATATAAAGAATTTAATTTAGGTTCAAGGCAACAGATTGCTGAACGATTAATGTTACTTGGGTGGAAACCTAAGAAGAAAACAGATAAGGGTCATGTAATTGTTGATGAGAAAGTATTATCTCAAATACATAATATACCTGAAGCTAAATTAATAAACAGATTCTTAATGCTACAGAAAAGAATTGCTCAAGTCAGTTCTTGGATAGAAGCTATTAAGGAAGATGGTAGAGTGCATGGCAAAGTTATTACCAATGGAACAATAACAGGAAGGATGAGCCATCAGTCGCCCAACATGGCTCAAATTCCTGCTGTGTACTCTCCTTATGGCAAAGAATGTAGGGCATTATGGACAGTAAACAAAGGTTATAAATTAGTAGGTGTTGATGCTTCAGGACTTGAGTTGAGGATGTTAGCACACTACATGAATGATAAGGATTATACACATGAAGTCGTTAATGGAGATATACACACTACAAATCAAATTGCTGCTGGTTTGGCATCAAGAGATGAAAGCAAAACTTTTATTTATGCATTCATCTATGGAGCAGGTTCAAAAAAAATCGGAAGTATCATTGGAGGTTCGGAAAGAGATGGTGAAAGAATTAAAGAAAAATTTCTTAGAGCAACACCAAGTCTTAGAAGCTTACGAGAAAAGGTGGAACGAATTGCTAGTAGAAGATGGGTCAGAGGACTCGACCAAAGAAAAATAATAATAAGATATCCTCATGCAGCATTGAATACTTTACTTCAAGGAGCAGGTGCAACTGTTATGAAGTATGCGTTGACATTGCTAGAGGAATATGTTAAGATAAAACAAATCAAAGCACTACCAGTAGTGAATGTACATGATGAGTTTCAATACGAAGTCGAAGAGAAAAGAGCAGATGAGTTTGGAATGTTAGCAGTACAATCTATTGTAGATGCAGGTAAACAATTAAATGTAAGGTGTCCACTAAATGGAAAATATAAAATCGGAAACAACTGGTCAGAAACACATTAGTACTTTAGCTTCAGACATTAAACATTTAATATCTGAAATATCTAATGGTAAACCTGCCAACATGACAGAAGAAAACATGGATGTATTCTTAAAGAATATTAAAGAAGCTATGTTAGCTTGGAATACTCCACCAGTAAGGACAGATAAAGAAGGTAAGCTTAGAATGTCAGTACTAGGTAAACCTGCTAGACAACTATGGTATGATAAACATAGTCCTAAAGATAGAAAAGATGAAGACGCAGGATTAAATTTAAAATTTTTATATGGTCATATCATTGAACACTTAGTACTTTACTTAGCTGAACTTGCAGGTCATAAGATAGAAGACCAACAAAAGAAAGTAGAGATTGATGGTGTAACTGGACATATAGATAGTAAGATAGATGGTGAGATATGTGATGTTAAGTCTGCTTCACCATTTAGTTTTAAAAAGTTTCAGTCAGGTGAGATAGTAGGTGATGACCCTTTTGGTTATCATGCCCAGTTATCAGGATATGAAACAGCTATGGGTACTAAAGCAGGTGGTTTTCTAGTTGTTGATAAATCAAGTGGTGATATATGTTTTTATAAACCTGAAGACATGGCTAAACCTAATGTTAAATCTTTAATTAAAAATTTAAAAACTACATTACAACAAGATACACCTCCAGAAAAATGTTATGAATTTAAAACAGAAAAGAATGGTAACAAAACTTTAGCTACTGGTTGTATGTTTTGTCCTCATAAATGGGAATGTCATTCTGATACTAATAATGGTAAAGGTTTAAGAGTATTTAAGTATGCTAATAAGAATGTTATGTTAGCTGATGTTGTTAAACAACCTTTAGTAGAAGAGATAACATATGAATATGAAAAACAATTAAAAGATTATAGTAAAAGAAAATGAAATGTTTCTACTGTAATGCAGAAGTAAGATGGAATAATGATTTTGATACTGAAGATACACATCCAGAGTCTGAACATAATATAGTTAGTATGTATCAATGTGATGAATGTAATACTTGGTATGAAGTCTTTCATCAAAAGAAAGAAAACAAATGAACGCAAAACAAATGAAACCAATAAGAAGAAAAGCTAAACATATATTAGTAGCTTGGTTGCATACTTTAATGACTAAAGAAGAAGCAAGTAAAATTAATTATAAAAATGTATTTGCTTTTATGCCTAATCAAACTCATTACTATGATGGTGATACATTTAGACTACAACCTTGGTCATATAAATGGATAGTTAAAAAATTAAAACGCAACCCAGAGTTGACAATCGATGATTTAAATGCTATGTTACAACCAACTAAAAAACAATTAAGAAGAATGGATAATATATTATAATGACTAATAAAGATATGTTTAAAAGTACTACTTATGATTCATTAGATAAGCAAGTAAGTGGAACACACTACAAAGGTATGAAGATACAACCTGCTCATTTTATAAATGAAAATCATTTAGAGTTTGCAGAAGGAAATGCTATTAAATATATTTGTAGACATAAATTAAAAGGAAAAGCAAAGGATATAGAAAAAGCTATTCACTATTTAGAAATGATATTGGAGAGAGACTATGACTAACGAATCACAGATAACACAATTAGAAAAAAGAGCAAGAGGTTTTCGCAGAATTATCTCAGCACTAAATGATTTACCTATGTATGGAATTAATCCACACTTAGATAAAATACTTCATGTTAAGATTGATG
>WLWE01002513.1_pt1 | contig 11642 bp, 4 predicted proteins | sample 6718301 | NCBI WGS metagenome assembly WLWE01 (sample SAMN12718691, study PRJNA515312) | sponge metagenome | isolation source: marine sponge | host: Mycale hentscheli | place: New Zealand: South Island, Marlborough, Capsize Point | collected 2003-05-01 | reverse complement strand
AACAATTAGAAGAAGAGTTAAAACAGAAAACAGAAGAGCTTAAACAAAAAGCTGGTAATGTTATATTAGATACGTCTGATAATGTTTTTACAAATGCAGAGTTAAAGAAGATTAGAATATTAGAACTATGGGCAGTGTTAGGTCCTATAGCTGGTATTATAATCGGATTAATATTAGGTTAATATTAGAAACAATTAAAGGGGAGCTTGCCGTAATGGTTTGCTCCCCTTTTTTTTATTCCATGTCTTCTGCTTTATAACGCAAAAACTTGTTATTTAAAAATTCATTATCATTAAGACCTGCTAAATAATTTGATAATCCACTTGCTGTGCTTGATCCTGGTGCTTCAATTTTAGTATTTTGCATTAAAGCTTCAGCATCTTTAACTGATTTATCAAAAATAGATACATCTTTTGCAGTATTATCTGGAGTTATAACAGTTGGATCTTGACCTTTTTTAAAACCACCATGAACCTCTTCAAAGTTTTTAGGCATAGTCTTAGTACCATATGGTTCTTTACCAGAAGAATCTCCACTACCTACGCCAGCTTTAGCCATATCTACAAAAAATTGTTTACCGCGCTTTCTACGTTCATCCATAAGACCAAGAGCCTCTTTTCTAGCAGCCATAGCTTTTTTATTATTTCTAGTTCCATCTGAATTATATAAAGAACCATCACCATACTCACCAAAACCTTTTTTAGCCGCTAATCTATCTGCTCTTCTATTTAATCTTTCTTCTTTATTTTCTCTTTTTCTGCTATACTTTGCATCAAGTTTTTTTACTTTTGCATCATTTGCTTGATTTTTAGCTTCATTTTTAGAAGAAGATTTTTTACCTATACCAACAGGTTCAAAACCAGGTATGCTTGATTCAGTAGTAAAATCATCATCTGATTTTTTCTTTTTACTTTGGTTTGCACCATATGCCATTCCGTAACTCATAATTAACTTACTTGTTTTTCTACTTTGTTTGCAGCAGCTTCCCAAGGTAGCTTGCTAGACCCTTCTAAATATTTCCTTCCTTTATATTCTATTTTATTACCAACTCTAGGGTGTTTATCACCTTTATAATAAACAAAATTATCATCATAATTTAACTTACCTGATTTCATATCAGCTATATGTTTTTTTTCATGAGCTATTACTTTTTCTTTTTGTTTACCTTTTAATTTAGGATCTATTTCAATAGTACCATCATTATTTGCTCTACCTAAAACTCCATTAGGTAATCCTTTGTTTAAACTAGATTTTCTTTTAGATTTATTTTTAGACTTGTTTTTAGATTTGCTTTTAGAACCTGATTTGCTTTGAGTAAATTTATTTTTAGAAACTCTAGCAGGAAATTCTACGCCAACATTATATGGTGACCATCCTAATGATAAAAATACAGATTGCCAAGCTTCAGTACTATCTTGTGAAGCAGCTCTTAAGTTTTCAACTTTTTTAAACAAACGATCAACAGGTAAATTAGTTAAACCAGATACATAATTGGCATAGGCAAAAGCCTGATAAAATGGATCATTTTTGTATTGTCTCCATGTCTCAAACTTTTGACCTTCAATTATATCACCTATCTTTTTACTAATAGGCGGAGATATAGTAAGGCCTTTTTGTATTAATCTTAAAGAGCTATCTCTTACTGTTTTACCTTCGTCTCTTCTTTGTTTTTGAGAATAATATTCCATACCCAAATTTTTAAGAGCAGACACCACAGCACCAGCATAACCCATACCTCTTAATACACCATCAACAACATTGTTTACAGCATACATTGTTTTTTTATTTTTAGATTCTTTTTCTTTTTCATCTTCATCATCGCTTCCTAATAGTAAAGAAAACAAACCTTGTTGTAAAGCTGTAAATATTAAATTTTGAGCAACACCATAATAAATTATTTTAGAAGCATTTGTTTTCCAATCACCTCTTCCGTTAACTAAATCTAAGGTTGCTTTTCTAGTTTCACGAGCATATTGCAATGGTGTATTTGCAAAAGCTAATATAATTCTACCAATATCAGATGCTTGTTGTCTAGATATTTTATCTGGCCTAGAAGATTGCTGAGCTGTTTCAGAAACTTCCTGAAGTTCTAACATAGCTTGTGAATCTGCTTCTGACTCAGACATACCTTCTTTAATTAATTCATTATATCTATTACGATACCATGTAGCTCCACCAAAAGCTATAGCATTACTATCACCCCATTGCGTAGGTTTAAAACCAAGTTCTAAAACTTTTTTGTTTAATCTTAAAAATATATTACCTGGATTAGAATCTGCAATATCAGCTAGATTAACTTCAATAGCCATACCTCCTCTTCTTTCTTTTAAAAAATCAGAGTTTAATATTTTAATATAATCTTTTCTAAACTGAGGTACATTAGCCATAGCTAATCCCATTTTAATAGGATTATTAAAATTCCAGTTCATGTAGTTAACTGTAGACAATTGCTGTAATATAGCTGATCTCATGTTAACTGCCATTATAGCTCCAACAGATTGATTAATCCAATTCATTGCAGAATTAAACTCTTTGTCTTTACCTTTTTTACGGTTTTTACCCGTTTGCATCCTTTCAAGAATATTACTAAGCGCATCAGCATAATCATTGCCATATATTTGCTTAATAAGCTTCATGTTTTGATCAGAAAATATTTGATTTTTATTATTAGTAAACTCTTGTAAAAACTCTTCTCTTTGAGCAACATTAGAAACAACAGCCATGTCAGTAGCTATACTACCGCCTAGCCATTGTTCTGGTATAGGTGGATACCCAGCATCTAATTTAGTTATTTTAGATATTTCTTCTGCATAAGCTTTTAATTCTGCATTACCCTCAACTAAAGCTATTAAATCTTGAGTATCTGCTTTATTAAGCCCTAAATCTTGACCAGCTTTATCATATAAATATGCACGCACAGCTTGTTCATTAGTATAAATATCACCTAAAACTTTTTTACTAAGTAGTTTTCTAAACTTAGAAGGTATACCAAATGATCTATAATTTTTAAATCTTTTATTTACTTCTTTAAAATCATTAGCTAGTGAAACTTTAGCTGTTGTGTATGCGCTTACACCTTGAGCAAAAGGTGTTAATAGGTTTTCTTCAAACCATTTCATTTGCTCTTCACCTAATTTACCTTTAGCTTGAAAATATTTTAATAATCCAGCAAAGTCATCAGCGCCTGGAGGTATGTATATATTATATTTACTTAAGAATTTGCCTATGCTAGATCTTTTCTTACCTCTTATAAGTGAATCCATTTCATCTTCAAGAGATCTTTGACCACTTTCTTTAGCTTGTTGTACTCTTTTAGTTACACCTAGGTTATCTAACATCCTAGACACAGCATCAACATTAGCTTTAGAGTCATCAGCAAAGAATACATCGTTATAACCTTCAGATACTTTTTCAGCAACCCACATAGCTTTAGCACCAGGTTTACCATTAGCAAGTCCACTTATGTTTTGTAGTGGTATACTTATACCTAAAGTAGATCTTAAAAATTCTTGTATAGCTTCAGCTGCTTCAGCAGGCCTAGCTGTTAAGACAAAAACATCTCTATCACCCTTAGATTCAGTAAAACGCTTAGCAAGTGTAGCCAGAGGCCCTTTACTACCATCTTTTACTTGGTTAAACTCTGAATAATCAAAAGTTGCTCCCGCTTCCTGTAACTCATTATATTGTTCAGCAAATTGCGTAGCATCTAAATTACCTTCTGTTCCATCTGGAAGCGTGTAGAGTACCTTAGAATTAGTCTTAGCTAGTGTATCATCAAAATCAAAAACTCTAGCTTTTTTCTTAGGAGCTTTGTCATTAGATCCTACTACTTTAGCTTTTCTAAGTATGTTTAATTTATCAACAATTTCATCAGTTGTTAAACCTTCTATTTCTATACCAAACTCTTTTAATAAAGCTTCGTCAGTTTTTCTTGATTGTTCTTGCACTTGAGCAACACCTTTTTCAGAAAGTATTGCTAACTTAACTTGTGCAGGATTTTTTTCATTACGTACTTCTTTAGTGTATTTAGTTACAAAGTCAGACCATTCTTTAGCAGACATGTAATCTTTAACTTTTTTATAACCATCAGCTATTGCATCAGCTAAAGCTTTACCGCCTTGATAAGCTAATTTAGTAGCTCTTAATCCACCTATAACTATATTTATTGGTACAGCACCTAAATTTGTTTGTAATGTACCTTCAGTTCCAGTAAGCTCTGTTAACTTAGCTATAGCTCTATCAATTAAGTTTTCTACTTGATCTTCTGTTTGTTCAGATATAGATTCTTGTTGTAGTTTTTTAACATCTGGTATAACAGTTCCATCAAAACCAACATTAAATTCTTCTGCTATAGTGTTGCCGTTTTTTAATATATAGTCGTTTGGATTTATACCTCCGTTTTGAATATTTGTATTTTTATTAAAATATCTAGCCCATATATTATCAGAAAGTCTAAAACCAATAGGAGTTTGGCTTTTGTATGAAAATCTTTTTCCGTCAGGTCCTATTCCAGATAACTTATTGTCATCAACATCTAATAAAGGTCCTTGAAAAAAATTATTTTTAATTAAATTAAAATTATTTTTTACTGTTCCATTGACAGCTTGTCTAAATAAATATTTAGCAACAGCCGAAGCTGGTAGCGTATGCTCTTCTGTAAATAATTTTTTTCCATTTGAATCAAATGCTAAAAAACTATTTTTTAAGGTAAAACCTATTGGAGATAGTTTCCTAATAAAATGTTGTTGCCATGATGAAGATGATTTTAATAAAGCTCCTACTAAGGCAGCTCGCTCTGTATTCAATTCTCCATTTTCTAACATAAAATCTTGTAAAGTAACAAATATATCTTCTAAAGCTATAAGCTTATTATCTTCTTGTTTTACAAAGTTTTTATCTTTAAAATCTATTGCTAATACTGGTTTTCCATTAACTTTTTTAGTATATGACGTGGATGTTTTTACAATTGCACTGTATTCTGTTTTTTCTTTTGCAAAGTTTTCTATACCTACACTGTTTATCCAAGCATCAGCCTCATTAACATTTATAAAAAATACATGTGAATCATAGTCTCTTTCTAATTTAGGTTTTTCATTTTTAGGAAGTTTTTTATATTCATCTAACTTAATCAACTTACCTGTTTCAAGAATCTTTACATAGTCACCAACAATTATTCTGTTACGAATTTTTTTATTTGCAACACTACCATCTTTATTATAACTTTTAGCTTTACTAGTGCCATTAAAATTTCTAAAAAAGCTTGCTGGTAATAATTTAGTAAGACCAGTAGAAACCAATTTATCTAAAAATTTTTCTCTTTGAGTTTTATCATTTAAATTAATGTTTTCAACACCATATTCTTTAAATACAATATCCCAACTAACATCATTTTCTCTAAAATCTTTTCTACTTCCTTCAAAAGTTTTTTGAAAAATATTTTGAATTTTATCCGCAGTTTTTTCAAATATATTTCTTTGATCATCTAATTTTTGTTGCTCAGCAAACCTTTGTCTAAACTCAGTGTCGTTTTCTAATAGATTAATAGCTTCACGTGCGCCCATAGAAACAGCTAATGCTTCAACTAAATGCATCTGTCTATCTGATCTAGTGTTTTTAGCTATATTAGGATCTGTTATATAATTTAATATACCGTCAACGCCTAATTTATTTAATGAAACTTTTTCTAAAACTCCATTAACATCTTTTAAAAAACCAGCTTCTACAAAAGGATTTATACCACCTTTACCTCTAGCTTTACGCATTGCCTCAACTGACATTGCATCGTAAAAAGCCGATGGATTTTCTTCTATAGCATTAGTTAAACCTTTATTTGTTTTAGTATCTTTTAGTCCTAGCTTTTGTTTTATATCAGTATATAAAGCATCTTTAAAAGTCTTAGCTATATCTGATTTAAATTTAGTTGCATCTACTTTTTGTTGTGTGGTTAACAAAGATCTTTTAGCAACATTTTTAATTGTTGTTAATAAATCGTTACTAATGTTCAAAGCTTTAGCTGTATTTATATTTTTAATTTCTGGTGCAACTTCTGAATCTTCTTCAGCTATAATACTTTGAACAGCATTGCTTTCTAAATCTTTATTAAAAGTTTGATTAGATATACCTTCTAAAGCTCTAGCACTTACTGCTCTTTTTCTTAATATACCTTGAACATAAGCACCTAAAGGTATAGATCTATTATATGTTCTTAATACGTCTAATAATTCTGTTTCTAAATTACTTTCATATTCAGCTTTAGTTCCTCTACGTAAATCTTGTGGTATTGCGTTGTAAACTTGATTTGAAAGTTTTTTTATAAAAGGCTTTTGTGTTTTAATTATAGCTTTAAAAGCTTTGTCTGATATTACGTTTTTACCATCTTTATCTTTTGTTATAGTGCCTTCTGTTACGCCATCATCAAAAGCTTGTTGTAAATCTTTTGACGCTTGAATACTACTTTCCTTAACGCTTTCAACACTTTCATTAACTTTAAATACTTTATTTTTAATGTCGTTATTTTTAGCGGCATACTCAGATGTTAATCTAGTAAAATCTGCTTCATATTGATTTTCTGATATTAAACCTTCATCAAGCTTAGCTTGTAAATCAATTAAATCATTATTTAATTTTTCTTGATTTGTTACTTTACTTGTAGCTGGCTTTATAATGCTTAATCGTATTTTTTCTAATTCGTTTTTATATTCTTCCGTAAATGAACCATCTTCATTTCTTATATTTTGTGTAGATTCATCAGCAACTCTAGTTAAAACTTCAGATATTTTTTGATCTGCTTGTTTTATTTTTAATTGAAAACCATCTCTAGACATTTGGTAATCAGTATTGTCTAAGCCAAATTCTTTTTGTTCTTCTAGATTTTCAATTTGTTCTTGAGCATTTGTTATTTCATCATTAGCTTTTATAACAGTATCAATATCTTTATCAGATAATTTTCTAGCAAGCTTATTACCTCTTCTTAATTCTGTTTTAAGTTGAGATTCAACAACATTAATAGCATCTTGCATGCCTTGTTTAACATCAGGATCTTTAGTCAATGCTTGTCTTTGCTTTAAAACGCCTAAGCTAAATAAAGAATTAGATGCAGTACCTTGAGTGTGAACAGGCGCATGATCTCTAATTATTCTAGCTGCTTTTCTTAATTGAGAACCACCTGTTATAAATAATCTACTTCCAATAAAAGACTGTGCTATTACCTCAGGAACTTGATCCCAAAAGTTTTCTGAAATATAATCTGTATATTCATCTCCTTTTAATTTTTTAGCTTCAGCTTGATTAATTAATTCTAAAGGAAGTTGAAAAATTTCTGTAAGAGTTTCTGCAGAAGCGCCCACAGTACCTGGCGCAGCTTTAGATGCTTTTGCTAATAATCCATTTTTACCAAATCCTGCAAGCATTGCTTTTGCATAATTTTTAGCACCTTTAGAAGCTAATTTACCAGTTAGAGCTCCACTAAGCCCTTTAACGCCAATAGTTTCTAAACCAGAAGCAGCTCCAGCTAAAAGCATAGGTGTTGCAACTTGTTCTTTATTCTCTTTAAACATTTTAGCTATGGCTTCTTCCTCAGGAAGATTAGGATATAATGCTTTAGCATTTTCTACATTAAAATCAACATAAAATTGAGGAGCTAATTGTGTAGAAAAAATAGTTCCAACTGTTGCTATAGTACCAGCTATAGGTCCACCAACTGCAGTACCAGCGGCCCCACCAATCATAGCTGGAATTGCCGATGTTAAAACGCTTGCGAATCCATTAGCCGCACCTCCAACCATACTAGCAACGTCTCCTTGTTTAGCTCCTTCTACAAAACCTTGACCTGTTGTTTTTAAATTTTTTCTTAATTTCTGTAATTCATTAAATATTTCTATTTTTTCTTTATCAAAAGCATTGTTTATTTTTGCAGCTTGTTCTTTTTTTAATTTTACCTGCTCAGGAGTGTCTAAAACATTGGCGCCTATGCCAAATCCTAAATTATTAACACCTATTTTACCAGCCTCTTCAATTGTTTGATACTTTAGAGCATTAAAATTTTCTATTGACATATTAAAAAGAGTGGGAACGTTTTCTATTATAGCATTTTTAAATGCTTCTAAACTACTTAACTTTTCTCCTTTTTCATTAACGGCTATTTTAGTTTTTTCACCTAGTAAAGATTCGTCGATCTTGCCTGTTGACTTATATTTTTCATAAGCCTTACGTTGATCCTTTTTAAAATAACCTTTATCAAATTGAAACTTAATTGATTCTATATCAAAATCTTCTTCTACAGTATTAGGTTGTGATTCCGACGAACCAAGATCCGATTGCGATTCCGTAACGACGGTTTCCGCCGTTGCAGGTGCAATCTCGTCCTCTACAACGGCTTCTGTCTTTACTTCTTCTACAAATGTATCTGGTGGTGGAGATGAAAGAAGTTCTGCTTTCTTAGCATCTACAGCAGCTTGTATATCTTCATTTGAAGCATTTTGTGCTTGCATAGAAGCAACTAAAATATCTAATTCTTGTTTTTGTTCCTCTGTTAGCATATCGTATTAGTTGTAATTAAATTGTTGTCTAACTCCTGGGTTAGCTATTTGAGCAGATCTTATCTGATTAAACTGCATTGTATTACCGCTTTGTGTATATGTAGTTCCATCTTCACTATACTGTCCTTGAATAAATCCTGAAGCTAAATCTTTAGCTTGTGTTTCTGAAAAACCTTGAGCTATAAATATTTTTTGAAGTGCAGCTTGTGCATTTTCTCCAGGATTTAATGTTATAGATTTTTTACCATCATTACCAGGCATTGATATTTTTATATAGTCTGTTGTTCCTGGTTGAGTAACCTCTCCAGTATCTTCATTAATAATAGCTTCTGCTCCAAATTCTTCAGTTTCTAATCCCATTTTACCTAATGCTTGTTTTAATTGAGGATTTAACTTAGTGTTATCATTAGGATCTGTTAACTGTAGTTCACCAGAAAATACTCCTTTGTCGTTTTGACTTAAACCTAAGTCACCCAAGTTTTCAGTAACATTTTCAAAAGCAGTAGCAAGTCTTTGATTTTCTTGAATTTGTTTAACTTCATTAGGATTACCTTTATTTACGGCACCCTGCAATTTTAATCTATTTGCTTTAAGAATTAACTCTTGATTTTCTTCAGCTAATTGAGCTTTTCTACTATTTATAAAAGTACTTTGACCCATTTCAACATACTTTTTTTCTAGTTCATATTCTAAGGCATTAGCGTAGCTTTCATTACCTACTTTATATCCAGCGTTATCATCATTGGTAGTGTTAGCTAATCGATCAACTTGTTCATTACTCATTCCAAACCAATCAACAGCTAAAGCTTTTATACCATCATTACCGGCTCCATCAGCTAATGAAGTAAAAGAATCTTTATAGGCTTCTATTAAATCTGGATTATCTGCTGTAGTCCAAAGGCCTCTGTCATATCCTTCTTTATTTAATGTTTTTAGATTTTTTCTTGGATCTGGTCCTTTTAATAATAATCTAGGCGAACTTTGATCATACTTATTTAAAGGTATACTTATATCTTTATTTTCCGTTACTGTTTTACCTTGTAACATCATGCTGTTTCCTTCCATACCTACACGAACACCGTTGTTTGGTGTTATAAGTGTATTATAATAATCTAAGGTATCTGCACTGTTAGCACCAGAAATAGTTCCATCATTAACAGCTTGCTGATAAGCATTTGCTTGATTTATAATAGTTTGTCTAGAAGCTTTTAAACTTCCAACTTCTTGAAGCAACTGAGCTTTACCCATTGCTATTTCATTTTGAGATAATCCACTAGTTTCTAATGCAGCATAAGCATCTGGAATATACGAAGCTGCTTCTTGAAAATGATTTTCTATACTATCATATCTACTATCTTGAGGTACTACAAGACCAGTATACTCTTTTAGCTTCATTTGCTGCATCGCATAATTTTCTAAAGACATCTTACGTTGACGATCTTCTTCTGCGCGCATGCGATCCATTCTAGCTCTATTCTGCCCTATGGCATCTTCAACTGCAGTACCAATTCTTTTTGAAGTGTCTGCGTAATTTCCAGTGCCATACATTTTGGCCCACTCTCCTATTGTTGCCATATTATGTGTTTTTACCTAATATTTTTCCTGCAGCTGTTTGTAATTTTCCAGCGCCAAATAAACCACCTGATGCCGCAGTTAAACCAGCGTCAAGTATACCACCTATACCACCAACTAAATCTGCTGTGGCTTGTGATCTTGCATCTTTAGCAGCTTGATATTGACCGGCTCTTCTGTTTAATATATCTTGTTGTCTACCATATTGCATAGACTGTACACTCATATCTCCTTGAGCTGCTAATTCTGATGCTCTTATATCTGTTTGAGCAGCAAATCGATCTGCAGCAACCTGTTGACCAACATTAAATTGTTGACCTTGATTTTGTGCTGCCATATTAGCTAATGCAAATTGATTGCTAGCGCCAAATTGTTGTTGCGCAAATTGATTACGTGCAGCAACATTGGCTCTTTCCATTGCATTATCTGCACCAAACTGAGCTAACGCAAATTGATTAGCTGATTGTGCGCCAAACCTTGCGGCTTGATTTTGAGCTTGAGCTCCAAACTGTGCTGCGGTATTTTGTGCACCTACATTAAATTGACCTTGACTTAAATCAAATTGTGATGCTACGTTGCCTTGCGCTAACTGTGCTCTTTGTAATTCTGATTCACCACGAGCTCGCATCATTTCATTAGACTTAACTTGTCTATCAATATCAGCAGATATACCTGCTTTAGACTTTGCTGCGGCTGCGGCTAATGCGGTAGCTCCACCAGCTCCAGTACCTGCTTGTGCAGCAAGATCTTGAGAAGCTGCTAATGATTGATCAGCTTCTTGAGCTGCTAATTCTGCACCAGCTGTTGACACCTGAAGATTATTCATTGTGTTTGTAAGTCCTGTTGCTGCTCCTCTTGCTAAACCTGCAACATTTGTGCCTTGCGCAGTATATCCTTGTGAGTCATAACCTTGTGAGGCTCCCAATCTTGCTACTTGACCTTGTGCCGCAGGACCTAATTGACCTACTGCTGCTGACTGTGCGTTAAAAGTTCCTGGATCATAAGATCTACCTTCAAGTCCTGATAATGCATTTTTAAATTCAAATTTTTCAACATCTCTTTCAGCTGCTTCAAAACCTCTTTTTGTATCTTTCTCTGTTTGACGTCTTTTCCTACCTCCAAAAAGTGAGGCTACGCCTTTTGCTACTGCTCCCATTTAGTATTTCATTATTAATTCGTAAGACGGAGTTTCATCGCAATAATACTCCGCTTGTTTATATTTGTCTAATAACATACCTTCCTTTGCCCAAGCAAATGCGTATTTATAACCCATGTCTTCAGCAAAATCAGTTGTAAAATCTACTAAGAGTTGCAATGCATCACTTCTGTCCGTGTCTTGATAAGATTTATCACTAACTACTACAGCTGGAATCGCAGTCTTACTGTTTGTCATCCATAGCCACATGGCTGCAATAGGATCATCTCCTTTGCAAACCATAAAGCCACCTAAGCCTTGTCTTTTTTCTTCTTGTTCGTCACCTACTCTAAAAGAACCAGGTAACATATCACGAGGGAAGCCTTCGGCTTTATAAG
>WLWE01002511.1_pt1 | contig 11660 bp, 13 predicted proteins | sample 6718301 | NCBI WGS metagenome assembly WLWE01 (sample SAMN12718691, study PRJNA515312) | sponge metagenome | isolation source: marine sponge | host: Mycale hentscheli | place: New Zealand: South Island, Marlborough, Capsize Point | collected 2003-05-01 | reverse complement strand
GTGAATCCGTGGGTCTTGTTTGAGCAAAGTGTGCCATGCCGGTGAACATATTGTATATTAAAAGAGCCACAAATACACCCACAAATGGCACGAACTGAAGAAAACGGCACTAGGACCTTCATTGACGGGACAGTGCTTCAGATGGTCGAAATAGCTCAACCGCACGGGCTTTCTCGAACTGGCTACATCAATTACTTGATCCAGCTTGGCCTTGCCGCTGAAGCAAAAAACTACCGCTTAAGCAAGGCGGACAGTGAAGAGGTCGCATCATGAGCACGACCCGTATCTACGACACCGAAGGCGTTGAAGTCACCGGCAGCGGCATTATCCGTGGCGGCTACAGAGTCGAAACCATTTACGAGAGGCAATGGGGCAACTGGAGGCTGTTTAAGTCAGGGCACTTGCAGTTGGGTAAAGACATCAGCCGTTGCATTGACCTGAAAACATGCACGGATAGCGCTGGAATTTTGGACTGGATCTTTCATTATCGAGGCCGACTTTCTCCTCAGGACACGTACGACTTGCTTGAAGCAATCGATGATGTGCTGTATCCGTGCAAAAACTATTGCAGCTGGGGCAGCAGCAAGACACAAAACCCCAAAGAGCTCATCAACAGCTACTGGAAGACGACTGATGCCAACACCTGAAGATCTCGCTTACGAGCTTCTCCGTTGGCAGGCTCTGCTGCCCGTGGCAGAGTTTGACGAAGCGTTTCCCTACGCTCAGCTTCAAAAGCAAAGGTCTGACGCAGCGTTAGACCAGTGGGACAAAAACAACCCATATGAATCCAGCCCCGAACTGACAGCGTTCAGGGAGCTGGAACAGATGGGCCACTACACCCAAAACGACTATTACTCGCCCAGCAAAGCCGCCGATGGATTTTACACTGAACAGCTCAAGCAACTCGGACAACGAGTTGACCGAAAACAAGAAAAAGAAAGCAGACAAAAACCTGCAGCTCCTGCAAGACCACATAAACGTCGCCGCAGAGCACACTAAAGACTTAGACATTGCGGAAGCTCTTGAGTGGACAGAGGACTACTTGTCAAACGTGGGAGTCGCTCTCCCCTCAAAGCTCTCGTCATTTCTAAACAAAGCACGCTCAAACGATGACGTAAAAGAGCCTTATCAAGGCAAAGAGCTTTCACTTCGGTCAAGTCTTGGTGCTTGGGGCAATCTGCTCGCTGCCGACGCATTCAATCTTTTGGTGGCGATGCCAAAAGTTGGAAAGTCAGCCCTCATCGTTCATGTGTTTGCTTGTGCAAAGCGTGGTGACGAGACCTGCCTTGGCGCTCCGATCCGTAAAAGATGGGACAAGTTGATCATCAGTGGAAACGACATGATCGCTGGCGAGTGGGGCAAGATCCTCATCCGCGAAGGTTTGGCTGTTGCCACTGGTGACGATCTCGACAAGTTCTTGCCACACGAAGACGTGATCATGTGGGACATAGAAAACCCTGCACGCATGACTGAAAAGGGCATCAAAGCCATGGCTGACAAGTGTCTTGAGTACCCAGACTCATTGCTTGTTATTGATTCACTCCGATCAAACACTGACTCAACTCTTGACGAAAACAAGGCGGAGATTCGCGAGCCAATTGAACAGATGAAACTTGGCCTTGCCAAATGCAAAGTCACCACTGTCCTGATTCATCATGCGAACAAAAGCGTTGTCGGTAGCACTGCTGTTACAGCCGCCTCTGGCAACAACGCAATTTCTGGCTCGTCTGACAACACCCTGCTGTTGAAGCATCTCAAGCCTGATCATGGCGTTGGGCTTAGAACTGACGGTCGAATCGTGGCCACTTCATCTGGGCGATTGCAGTCAGACAGTTTGTTGGTTGAATTGACAAACGAAGGCACTGGCCGCTGGGAGGCCCGTGGAGACGCTCAACAGGCATTACTGGAGGAATACATCGCTGATGTTGAGGAACGGCTTCCACCGCGTCAGAGAAACGTCTTTGATCACGCCGAAGAGTTAGCGGCTGTCAACGTCCACTTGACAAGCAAAGAGGTTCAGAACCATTGCAACCTGACACTGGTTCAAGCCAACAAATGCTTGAAGGCCTTGGAACGGAAAGGCTTGCTCAAGAGATGCGGAACCTTGTCAACAGGCAAAGCTGGCAACGAAGCAATCCTGTATGCGCCAACGTCCTCCAGCCTCGCCCGCGTGGGGACACACATAGATGGGGTTTCAAAGGGTTCAATGGTATTAATCCCTGAAGCAAATGCTATTGAAACCATTGAAACCATTAATACCCCTTCTACACATATCCCCCCGCGAGGAGAGTTGAAAGCCTCTGTTACCCTCCCGCTAAACAGTCCTGTTGAGATCAACAAGCCCAACGGATGGCAAAGCGGCTACCTCCTAGCCAACGGCTCTGACCCTGACAAAATCATTGCCGTCAAGACTGGCAACCTTGATCAGCGCATTCACAACCTCCGTTGGGGGATTGACGTGCGCGCTTGCGCTTCACCTTTCCCTGCCCCAGCAACTTTCGACGACATCGATTTCTGAACCATGCCAAGAGGTCACACCTGTCAACACTGCGGATCCATCAACACCCGCGTCCAGTCCACTCGCCAATCCAAGTCAGGCGTCACTACCAGGATCAGGAAATGCAACGATTGCCACCGTCAACTGTTTACTGCTGAGTTCCCTGTCACCGCTGATCAGGTCACTTGCTTCAAGTGCCACTACCATGCCAAGCCCGATGTTGTTGAACCTGTTACTCGCTTCCTTGAAAAGAATGCGCAGTACTATTTAGCCCAAAGAACTCAACCTTCATGAGTAAGAAATCAGCGGCTGATTCTGAAGCAACAAAAATCGTTGATACCCCAATCAAGATCGACTCGATTGTTCCTTACACGAACAACTCCAGAAACCACCCAGAGCAGCAGATCACTGCTTTGATGGCGTCAATCAAACGGTTTGGCTTCACTCAGCCGGTGATCATTGACGAGAACAAGACCCTGCTTGCCGGTCATGGCCGCTTAGAAGCCGCCAAACGCTTAAACCTTGAATTCATACCAGCACGCATCATTGCCGGCCTTACCACTGACGAGAAGCGTGCCTACGTCATTGCTGACAACAAAATTGCAGAGCAGTCTGAGTGGAACACCGAAAAGCTTCTCAGTGAACTGCAATCCATCGAGGACCTAGACCTCGGCTCTGATCTCAACGCTCTGCTTGACCACAACACCTTCGTCCACACCAAAGTCGAGCAGGTGCCCATCAACAGCCTTAAGCCTCACCCCAAGAACTACAAGACTCACCCTGAAGCTCAGATCGAGCACCTCAAGCAGTCAATCGTTGAACACGGCATCTATCGCAACATCATCGTGACCAACGACGGCACGATCTTGGCTGGTCATGGCGTCCATCAAGCAGCCATAGCACTTGGCCTGACTTCATTGCCTTGTCTCCGTGTCAACCTTGATCCGTTTGACGTAAAAGCACTCAAGCTTCTTACTGCTGATAACGAGATTGCTCACATCGCAGACTCAAACGCACGCGAGCTCACAGACATCCTCAAAGAAGTCTTGGTCGAGGATGATCTGCTTGGTACTGGCTACGACAAAGAGAAGCTCGAAGCACTGTTGCTTGTCTCACGTAGCAAGGATGAGCTACTCAATTCCGATGAAGAGTGGGACGATGACATTGACTTCTCTCCACTAGCTCCAGCTCTCAAATGCGTCGTAAGTTTTGAAGACGAAAAGGATCGTGCTGATTTCTTCAGACAGCTGAACGTTAATCACACAGATAAGACAAACAAAATTTGGTGGCCAATAAAGCAACGTGAAGTGCTCGCTGATAAGATTTGGCTTGCAGAGGACGACATGGATGTCTGAATCATTCTTCGATATTCGAAATAAAGACGCTCTTTACCGCATACCGCCAGATACTGATCCTGTTGCTTGGGATGACTACATCTCAACGCAGCATGAAGCTGAACGCTTCACTTCCACTCCATCAACCCCGTTACAGATTGATGTAGAGCTAAACGGCAGCTGCAACATGGCCTGTCCGTTCTGCATTCATTCCACTGGCTCGCCAAGGGCCAAGCAGAACCTAACGTTTGATCAGTACGCCAAGCTGATTGATGAAGCGGCTAAGAACGGGACGCGATCACTCAAGCTCAACTACATCAATGAGCCGCTGTTGCGATCAGACCTTGAAGATGCCATCAAATACGCCAAAGACGCAGGCATCGTCAACGTTTACTTCGTCACCAACGGATCCCTGCTTACTGCCAAAAGACGGAAGTCTCTTCTGGCATCCGGTTTGACCAAGCTATTTGTCAGCATTGATGCGGCCACTCCAGAGACCTACAACAAGCAGCGACGCAACGGAGCATATGAAACCATCGTCAGCAACGTTAAGGCGTTTGTAGCTGAACGTGATGCGTTACAGCAATCGTTCCCTGTTGTTCGCGTGTCGTTCCTCAAGAATCAACTGAACATCCACGAAGCTGATAAGTTTGCTGAGCAATGGCACGATCTCGTTGACGTGATCACTTTCCAAACGATGAATGAAGTGCCAGGCATGGACACTGGCCTCACACTTGAACAGCATGATGATCTCAAGCCCTGCAGCTTCCCCAATAAGCAGCTTGTCATCGACAGTGATGGAGACATCCTCCCGTGCTGCAAGCTGTACGGCAAAGACTTAGCTATCGGCAACATTGAATCAATGACCCTGCAGCAAGCTTGGGACTCGCCAGCAATGCAAAGCTTGCGAGACGCTCATCAAAGCGAAGAATGGCAGTCGATCCCTACCTGTAAAAAGTGCATGCTTAACCAATGAACCCTCGCTACCCCATCTACATCCCATCGCATGGCCGGTCAGAGTCCATGCTGCTTCCACCAGTACTTAAAGAATTCAAAGTCCCTTTTCATCTCGTTGTTGATGAGACACAGTGGGATCTGTATGCAGCCAAGGGCTATGAAGAATACATGTTAAAACTTCCGTTTAAAAATAACGGCACATCTTTTCCGCCTAGAGTATTTATAACTGAACACTCTCGCGCTAACGGTGATCATCGACACTGGCAGATTGATGATAACATCCGAAGCATTATGTACATGAACGGAAAAGTCAGAATAAACATTCACCCAGGCACAGGTTTACGCATGATTGAAAATATCTGCGATAAGTATTCCAACGTTGGCATATATGGCCCAAACTATGACACCTTCGCTATCCCACGCGCTACCCCCAAGCCTCTACGCAAAAACGTTCACGTCTACAGCTGCATGTGCATGCTCAACAGTCTTCCCTTCACATGGCGTGGACCATGGAATGAAGACGTTGACCTCTGTCTACAATCCCTCTCTCGCGGATTTCCCACCATTCAAACTCAGTTCGTTGTCGCCAACAAAATGCCTACCATGACCACTAAAGGCGGCAACAGTGATGCGTACCAAAACTTAGACTCCAGAGCTTACGGCTCACGCACTCTCGTCTCCAGGTGGCCTGGTGTCGTTGAACTCACCAACAAGTACGGCAGACCTCACTTTCATGTCAAAAACAACTGGAAAGGCTTCAAAGACGTACCCCTTATTCGTGATCCCGACTACATTCCAGAGGACATCAAGATCAAAATGACCAAAAGGGAGGTCACCTGATGCCAAGAGAAAATAAATCTACCCAAGCCGAAAAGCAGTGGCGTATTGGACGAATTGCTGCCCTAAAAGCACGCAACACCACCAACTCTGAGTTGGTCTCCTATATGTCAAGAGAGTGGGGCGTTGGGATTCGTCAGGCTTACCGTTACATCACCTGGGCAGACGAGGTAATCACCAAAGATTGGGACATTGATCGTCGGCAATTCACTGCTGAACTCATGTCCCAGCTTGCGACACTCGCTCAAGACAGCCGTAAGTCCAATCAACACAGCGTTGTACTTGGAGCCATCAATACGCTGGCCAAAATTGCCAAGATCCTTGAATGACTACCACTACTTTCACCACCACTGAAGACGGCTGCGTTCAAGTCACTGTTGTCAAAGACAACTTCACTGAAATCGGCTGGGTGTCATCTATGCACTTGGCCTATACCAAAGAGCAGCAACTCATTCGAGTCATTGAACGTAAGGCTGCTGCGATCTTTGCTGAAATTAGTGACCTGGAGAATGAGGCCATGAGCCCAATCCACGACGCATGAGCATCCTCGCGTCTGCTATCGGCGGAATGGTGCTGGACAAGCCCAAGCCAGTCAATCTTGCCGTCAGTGAAAAAGACACAGACGATCTACGCAAGCGCTTACTGGAAGGCTGCCTGCCCGCTCAAAAAGACTTCATCACTGACACCACTCATCGCATCACTGGCTATATCGGTGGGTTTGGTAGTGGCAAGTCTTACGCCTTAGCACGCAAACTAATCTGGCTTGGATTGATGAACCCAGGCACCACTTTGATGGCTTGTGAGCCGTCCTTCCCGATGATTAGAACCGTGTTCGTCCCAGCCATGGATGAAGCGCTTGATTCACTTGATATCCCATTCGCTTTCCGATCATCGCCACAGCCTGAGTACGACATCACCCTCCCGACAGGCTCAATCAAGATCCTTTGTCAATCAGCCGAGAACTATCAACGCATCCGTGGCCAAAACATTGCTGCAGCAGTCTGGGATGAGTGCGACACCAGCCCAACCGAAACGGCACAGAAAGCTGGGGAGATGCTCCTGGCAAGGATGAGGACTGGCAAGTGCAATCAACTTGCAGTGGCATCAACCCCGGAAGGATTCAAGTGGGCGTACAGAACCTTCGTTGAGCAAGACGGTCCAGATAAACGCTTGATCAAGGTCAAGACCAAGGACAACCCAAACCTGCCTGATGAGTTCATTGCCAGTCTTGAACGCAACTACCCACCGCAGTTAATCGCGGCTTATCTCGACGGTGAGTTCGTCAACCTTGCCAACAGTTCGCTCTATCCTTCGTTTGACAGGTCCCTCAACTACACCGATGCGAAGCCGGAAGCGCTGGACACGATTTATGTGGGAGTTGACCTTAACGTTGGAAATTGCGTTACGCAGCATCTTGTTAGGCGTGGAGATGAGTTTCATTTCTTTGCTGAGGCTGTGTATCGCGACACCATGCAGATTGCGGCAGGCCTTAAAGAGCTTTACCCGAGCCACTTCAAGGCGAAGCAATTAGTCCTAATCCCTGATGCTGCGGCCAAGCAAAGATCAACCGCAGCAGCGCAAGAGTCTGACATCGGAATCCTGAAGAAGGCTGGGCATCAGGTCAGTGCACAGCAGTCCAACCCACTGATCCAGGACAGGATCAATGCCGTCAACGTATTGATTGAAGACCGGAAGCTCAGAGTTGGTAACGGCTGTAAGCACTTGATCCGCACGTTGGAGCAGCACGCGTATGACGAGCTTGGAAAGCCCGAGAAAGGGGCTGTAGGGATGGATGATCTGTCCCACAGTGGTGATGCCATGGGATACGCGGTCTATCGCCTTGCAGCAATCCGTCAGTGGACTACGAATCAGCGCCGAGGACGCAGAGTTTGGTAACTTGGCTATATGGCTATCCAGCGATTCCTACAGCACATCAGCCTTCAGCGCCAATTTGAGCGCAGGCAAGAGGCATGGCGGCCCAACATGGACATCGTGCAAGATGATCTTTATCTGGTTGATGGCGTCTTGATGCAGGAATACACGCCACCCAGCGCCACCAATGAGCACACGATGGTCTGCTTCAGCCCACAGGCTTGGCAGGAAGTCATCCACGAAAACGAATCTGATTGCTCATGAAGCGGATTGAATACCCAGGCAATGGCTTGGGCTTTTACGCTGAGTACATCCGCACTAAAGAGGGGCCTAATCGTTGGGTCGTGCTCTACAAAGACAGCTGCACGATGCACTTTGACCCTAAAGAAGCATGGCGCAGGCTAGGCGCGGCCAAGTTCACGGCCACATCTCAAGAGTTCAAGACCTGGTGTCTAGAGCTCCATGAGCAGTACGGCCAAGACACCAAGGAAGGAATGGCTGATCAATCTTTCGCATCAGACACAAAGATGATCACCTGAGGCCTTCCTCAATAAAGCCACCCATCAACGACTTAAATGCAATCTTTTGCTTCTCTAACAAGTCGATCAGCAACAAACAAGCTGTACGTAGCTCTTCAGGATCATTTACCTTGTCCAGATCATGCTTGAGCTTTGCGACCATAAACTCATGAGCTAAGTCATCAGTTCCCAAAACGCCAAAGCGACTAAGGTCATTCTGACAAGGCTTAGACTGTCCTGAGATGTAGTGCCTGAACAAGATAAATGGCAACTGGTAGCCAGCATCCTTACTCGTCGGGCATTTACCCCGCTCAGACACCGCCTGGCTATGCGCCGTACAACAAGCCCAATGATGAAACAGATCAAGGCTCGATCGGTGATGATCCAAGCTTTGAATCAAACGCCTATCTAGAGATGAGTTCGGCTTGGATGCCGATTGATTGCTGCGTTGGTGGTACTGAATATCTTCGCGTCAATGCACGCACCTTCCTGCCGCAGGAACCCGCTGAGCTTGATGATGCTTGGGAACGTCGCGTCAGCCATTCAACCCTCACCCCATTCACTGTGAGGATTGCAGAGCAAGCTGCTGGCCTGGTTCTGCGTAAAGGCATACTGCTTTCAAGCAAACAGCAAGACGCAGATGTTGACCCTTACTGGGAAGAATTCTCTGAGTCTGTCGATGGACGCGGCACTTCTCTTGCTGCTTTCGCTCGACGCGTTGCTATTAGCAGCATTCTGTACGGTCATGCTGGGACACTGGTTGACTATCCCACAAGGGAGCCAGCGCCAAGCCTCCAAGCCGAAAGACTCGCGGGCATGCGCCCGTACTTCTCGTTAGTTGACTGCAAGCAGATCATTGGCTGGCGGTTTGACCAAGAGGATCCACTCGCACCAGTTCAACAGGTAAGGATCAATGAATACGTCTCAGTGCCGTTCGGAGAATTCGGAGAAAAGACAGTACGGCAGATCCGAGTTCTGGAGGCTGGCTCTTATCGCGTATACCGTCGCAATTCGGATAGCGAAGCGACTGCAAGCGAAAGTGATGGCTGGTACATCCATGAGCAAGGCCAAATAAGCCTGCCTGTCATCCCTCTGGCGATCACTTACTCGCAGAAGGTGGCGGACATGATCAGCGTGCCACCGCTGCTGTCAATCGCCAATCTGAACATCAGCCACAGTCAAAGAAATGCTGACCTGCAGCACAGCCTGCACGTCTCAGCCATGCCGATCATGGTGATCAAGGGCTTCGACGATACAGTTGATCCTGTTGGCTTATCGGTCAACAATGCGATTCTCCTCCCGCCAGAGGGGGATTGCTTCATGGTCGAGCCTGCTAGCCAGTCGTTTCAAGCGCAGCAGGATTACCTCGACAAGCTTGAGGAGCAAATGGCAAGCCTCGGCATCTCAACCCTCTTCGCCCAGAAACAAGGTGCCGAAACAGCAGAGTCAAAACGGTTAAGCCGTACCGATTCTGACAGCTTGCTATCGGTGATCAGTAATGATCTTGAGTCGATGCTGCAGAACGCCTTTGAGATGGCTGCTGCTTACGTCGGCAAGGAAGCGCCACTGGTGCAGCTTGATCGTGACTTTGACCTGCAACTGCTTGATGGTGCCCAGGTTGGTCAATACATGCAGCTGTGGATGAACAACGCCATAACGCTTGACACTCTCCTCAACATGCTGAAGAAAGGCGAAGTGTTGCCTGACCTTGATGTGCAAGAAGAAGTGGAGCTTGTTCAGCAAGAAGCTCTTGACTCAATGTTGCTTGAGGCTGTGCCTGGTGAAGCTGCACCACCATCAGACGCTGAAGGCCGAGAACAGCGTGATTCAAATGTCAGGGGTGCAGCGGTTGAACGAATGCAACGTATGACTAGAAGACCTAACGATGATGAAGACGAAGAGTAAATTAGACTGAGCACAATCAGACCGCGTAAAAGACATTGGCTGGCATATCCACTGCACTCGTAAGCTCTAGCGGAAGACTGCTTCTTGAACTGGATGACGGCATCATTATCGATGCTGGCCGAGTCGTTGGTGGTCAAGGTCCAGCTGGAGAGCGAGGGCTTGAGGGTCCACGCGGAGCGAATGGGGTAGACGGTCAAGACGGCGCTAATGGCGCTATGTGGCATACGGGCGTTGGTGCTCCTGAGCTGTCCTTAGGAGAGAATGGCGACCTATACCTAGATGTTGCCAATTCACTGCTGCCCATCTATCAGAAGGTAAATGGTGATTGGCTTCTCCTCTGCAACCTCAAAGTCCCGCCATCTGGCGGTGGAGGTGGAGCCGGTGGCGGCGCAGCAGGTGGCGGTGGCGCGGTCATCATCTACCCGAAGCCTGACGGTGGATTGCCCCCGGACAAGGACAATGACGGCAAGCCCGTCGACAAAGGCGACATCTGGCTCGACACCAACAGCGGTTGGCTATGGGTCTATAACGGCAGTGTCTGGCTGCCTGTTGGCGACCGCCCGCCCGTCAGCATTTCACCCACCCCACCACTCTGGAATCCTGCAGGCGATACCAACAACCGCTACCCGATCGTTGAGGGTAGCCTCTGGTTCGATTCCGAGCAACTTGCGCTCTACGTCGCTGCCCTCGATGCCGATGACGATCTGGTCTGGGTTATCGCCACACCAGCCGACCGCACCGCTGTAGACGACGAAGTTAATACATTCGTACTACCCGCCAGCGCCACCGACCGCCAAGAGGAGTACAACCCTGTCTCCGACACCTGGTACGTCTACAACGCACCCAAAAACCAGTGGATTGACTTCCACCCCAACGATGATCCCTGCCTGGAGATTTACGGGTACACCCTCAACTACAACGGCAACACCACCACCAACACTGCATTCGCAAACGTCACCTCTTTTGCGTTTTCGATTTACAGCCGCACTGACTACCCCGACAACCGTTACAACGATCATTACCTCGATGCTGGCGATGGTCTCGGCTGGCAAAAGGTCGAGGATATGGATGCCGCCACTCTTACTAAGTACGGCATTGTCAATGTCAGCCAGTGGCAAGTAAGCTTCTCCGGTCCACTCGGAGGCCATGCCAGCTGGAACAATCAAAACGTTGATTTCCCTGACGCTCAAGTCAAGGGCATCGCTATCCAACTGGATGCTGACGGCAACGACCTTGTTGACGAAAACGGCGACGTAATCCAGGTCGAATCACCCGAGATTCGCATCTACGACGACCCAGCAATCAGCATCGACGAGCGTGACCTCCAGCCCGTCATTGCATCCTGTGGTCCGGGCCAATCACCTGCCAAGCGTTACCTTCTCGCCCACGGCGACACTGTCGACGACGCCGAAGGTGACGTCACCTACACCTGGAACGAAGGCGTAATCATCCAGTCAGAGCAAGACGGCTTTACTGGCGTAAGGCTGGAATCATCCAGGTCCAAGCTGTCAGTCTTTACGGAAGATGGCGAGGGCGATGTAAAAATTGAAGCTGATGACACCTTCTCTTCTCAGTCGGGATCGAACTACCTTTCGTCAACATTTGGCACAACGATCAAATCAACTGGGTCTAATGTTAAGCTCGAAGCAAGTCAAGGTAGCATCAACCTAACAAGTAAAAGTGCTGAGATTACAGCTACTCAAGGGCCGCTAGATCTTGAAGGCGGCAACGTCACTTTGA
>WLWE01002509.1_pt1 | contig 11664 bp, 8 predicted proteins | sample 6718301 | NCBI WGS metagenome assembly WLWE01 (sample SAMN12718691, study PRJNA515312) | sponge metagenome | isolation source: marine sponge | host: Mycale hentscheli | place: New Zealand: South Island, Marlborough, Capsize Point | collected 2003-05-01 | reverse complement strand
TACCCTTTGTTTTTTTTCGATACTTTCTTTTTCTTTTTGTTTTTCCTCTTTTTCGTCTCTTCTTTCTAGTTCTTTTTCCCCCTCTTTTTTTTTTGCTTCCTGGTTTCACCGACTTACTTCTTGGGTTCACAAGTTTCCTTCCTGGAAACCAAGGATTTTTAGCATTTATTTTAGCTATATTCAAAGTGATAGTGTTGCCTGTCTTTTTTAAATAATCCCACCGTACTGCTTTGTGAAGTACCATTTTCATCTTTCTTTTCCTTATTTTTTTCTTCTCATATCTTAACTTCCTGAATAATTGGACGACATCTATTCCTCTGCTTCCTGCCTGTTGTACTGAATCTACTATTTGACCCATTACAATACTATCAGGAGGGGTTTGAGCATTTTGTGGGTCGTCGTTTTCCGGTAAAAATTGATCAAAGAGATTTGATGCAGCTTCTTCCATCACTCTATCTCTCTCTATTTCTTGTTGTTGAATTTTTGCAACCTCTACGGCTTGACTTGTTTTACACTTATCACTTGATATAGACGAACCTGCTCCAGCACTGTCACCACGAGAAGCGAAGAATGGATTTGGCATTTTACTACATTCAGTGTTTATATGTGCAATTAAATCAGTAAACACATAATCTTTTCGTAGTAATATTTGATAATTGTCAAAATAGTCCTGATTGTATGGTTTCTTGAGAGATGCCGCAACTTGAAAGCCGTGCTCTAAAGTGGCTATGTGTCCATTATTGATGTGTTGCAACTGCTCAACAGTTGCACGACTTGTTTTTGAAACTGCTTCTTGTATTAAACTGTTAAATGCAACCCTGTTTTCTGCGCTCACACCCACTCTACCAACATCGTCCACAACTACTAATTTTATTAATGGTATAAGCCATTGGTTTTCATTTTGTCTAGTATTTATATCAGTACCTTGTCTAAAATCTATTTTAGTTCTACTGAAGCCCCTTGCAGGTGTCGCCCCCTGTTTAACTTTTTCTTTTCCACTATTAGGACTTGTATAAACATTTTTCCCTACGTAGCCCTGCAAATCCTGTTTTTGTCTTTGTTCGTTTACTCTGATTGTTTCCAGCCCTGTTTCTCGATACGCCCTAGCATGACCACCTGCTTCCTCCATCGTTTTCTCCATCATTGATTGTGACCCGGATATTTGATCTTGTGATTCTCCAGAATAAGTACCTGCCTTCTTTGCCTGTGCGCTATCTATTGTATTCTGAAGTGCTCGCGTATACTGCATTTCCCTTTCCACATATGGGAAAATTTGAACTTTCTTCGCATAAGATTTTCTTAAACCAGATATACCACTTTGTAATATTGTAGCTACCTCTTCAATCCCACAATGTTCTGTCATTAAAGGATTCCAGCTTCTCATTATTTTAGATAACACATCATTTGCTTGATTCATACATTGTAATAACCTATCTAAAATAACATTTTGCAGTTCTAAATAGGATATCTGACTAGAATTTTTGTTCATTTTAGCAGAATCAGATGTCATACCACAACCGCTTTCATATAATTTAGGATTTTTCACACCAGGAGGCCTCGCCCCCCCACCGGTAATATATGACCTAAAACCTCCAAATGGCTTTGCCCCTAAAATTCCTGGAAGAGACATTCCAGGCCATGTAAGAATACCTTCATCATCACTTCCTATAAAGTCTGCCATCAATAGTAATTTTTGCCATAAATCATAATTTGGTGACCATATCTTTTCTCCTTTAAATTTGCGATTACATGGACCACAAGTATTTAAAAAACCTAAACTTTTATCATTTAATCCTAAAAGAGTATTAAATATTAGATTTAATATATGGTCAACATCATATGACTGTGAAGCTGTTGCAAAAGTTGGTTCATCTTTCCAGTGCCCTGGGTCTGCTGCTGAAGCAGATTTCTTTGCTATAATTTTAGAACAAACTGCACAACATTGTCCATTTCCTACTACATAAGGGGTTGGGTTATTGGTGGCCGACACTGTAGAAGTTGCTGACATAACATTTAACTGGTTTCCTTGATCACCATACGATTTATATGCTCCTCCTTCATCTAAGGCTCTCAATGTAGTTTGTGCTAACGGTTTCCAATTAGCAATTTCTAAAGGCGCATTATGTTGTTCAATATCATAACAAAAGGTTGGACGCATATTACTTCCATCACTGTAATTAACCAAACTTGCCTCAACGATCTCTCCAGCGGTCGCTATAGCTCCTTGAGTAGGAATCAATAAAAAATTTGGCAATAAGTTTTTTGATAAACTATATTCTCCACCTGAATAAAATTGTAGTGGATTTCCTGCCCTATTATTAACATTATTTGTTAATTGTTGAACAATTATTGGATGGATATCAGGATTCCATACTGTATGTACGAGATCAGGATTGATCATCCAACTATTTGCATCAATTGTTATTCTACTTTCCTGCAATTTTGTTTTAAAGTCTTTACCTGCTTTTGATATCTGCCAGCCTGGTGTTTGTGCCTGAAAAAATTCAACAGCATCATCATAGGCTCTGACAGCTGCGTCTGATGCTTTCTTCTTTTGAGCCTGAGCACTTGCAATTGTTATTGCACTTTTTCTGAACCTATCATTAGGACTAACTATTTGACATAATTGTCCCATAGTTCTTCCGCCTATGGTAACAGGCAACCAACCTATTAATCCAGTATCTCCATTTAATAAACAAAGATTCGCAACATCGCCACATGTTAATGGTCGCGCTTCCGTTGTATAATTATCTAACATATTTTTTAAATTTGTATTATATATAAGACCTATATCAGTGCATCCTTCAAATGTTCCTATCCTATTTCTGGCATCAACTATTGCGTCAAATCCTTCATGTAACATTTTTATAAAAATAATTAATTTTCTTGCATCCTGTTTTGAATAATATCTTTCGAATGTTCTCAAATTCGGTATTTGTTTCCAAGAATTTGCCATAATATATATATAAAATATAGATATATTATTTCTAAATAGCAGAAACTTCTTCTGCTTCTTGTTTTGTTTTTAACTTTTTAATAGCAAAAAATCGTAAGTATTTCTTTTTCCCTTCTTTTGTATAACCATTACTTTTCCTTATTGGGTCCATTTTATAATTATTACTTTTAAGTATTTGTCTCACAAGATTCAACAACGGCCACTTTTGGTTTTCCATTGCATTTTTTTGTAGGGAAGTCAGTGATCCACTACTATATAATTTTTTCATTTTATCAATATCTTCTTTTATAGATTCATATTTATCTTTTGAAAGTAAAACATCTCTAGGAACTAACATGCCATCTAATTGCGCATAATCATCGAAAACAATTGAACATTTATTCAAAAATTCTTTTATAATATCTTCACTATCTGTCATTTAAAATTAAGTATTAAAAAATCTTTAAATTATTTTTCTGTAAAGTACTTAAAAAAAGGCACGACACTTTTTTACATATAAACTTTCCCCATATATTCAGAATTGGACATTTCAGAAATGTCCAAAATGCTAATTTTCATAAAAGTTTTTTCTGAAAAATTGCGTAAAAATTGCAGAAGAGCATATTGTAGGAAATTAATAGAGACTAATATTTTTTTTGTGACTGAGAATTTTTTAAGTATTTTTATAAAACTATTTAGGGGTTTTTTTTGTTATCATATATAAAATGAAAAATGATAACGAAAAAACCCAAAAAACCCCAACAAAATACTACTGTAAAAAATGTGACTTCTTATCGTCTAATAAGAAGGATTTTAATAGGCACATTTTGACACGCAAACATAAAAAAACCCCAAATATTGGGGTAAAAATAAAAAATGTTGAATTTAGATGTATATTTTGTGACAAATGTTATAAATATAAGAGCGGATTGTCTAGACATAAGAAGAAATGTAAGGAAGACCCTGAAAATTTTTGTGGAGAAAATGGTAACGTTACCCAAAAGTTACCATCTGAAGCCAACTTAAAAAAAGGCACGACACTTTCTGAAAAAAAAGAAAAACAAGACGATGAAATTTCACTAAAGGACATTCTTATGCAGCAATTAAAGCAACAAAATGAAACAATTGAACTATTAAAACAATCAATTGAAACAAATACGAAAATGATGCCCAAAATTGGCAATAATAATAACAATACAATTTCTATAAATTTGTTTTTGAATGAACAATGTAAAAACGCAATGAATTTAACTGATTTTATAAATCAAGTTCAAGTATCATTAGAAGATTTACAATATTCAAAAAATAATGGCTTCATAGAAGGTGTAACAAATATATTTACAAAACAATTAAAGGATTTAAAACCAACAGAAAGACCTATTCATTGTAGTGACAAAAAGAGGTTACAATTTTACGTAAAAGAGGACGATAAATGGTCTAAAGATGCAAATAACGAAAAGTTAGATGAGACTATTTATAATATAAAAATGAAACAAACATCAAAACTAACCGACTGGGAAAAATTACATCCTAATTATGCACAGGATCCAAAGTTATTAAATGAGTGGCAGCAGATATTAAATAGTATGACTGAAGATATAGGGCATCGGGATAAGGTAAAGGAAAAACTAAAGAGAAACTTAGCAGAACATGTGCAATTAAAACAGGCATTAACAGATTCTAATAATCAAAATATTTGAATTAAATAGTAAAATAAATTATAATCGAAATTTATTTTATATGGATGTGTCAAGTAATAATATTGAAATGAAAATTATTGAAAAAAGTTTAGAATTATTAGATATTTCAAACATACCACAAGAGGTAAAAAAAAAATTAAGAATTAGTCCAACAGCAGCTAAAATATTTGAAGTTGATACACTTGACCCAATAGATATGTCTGATGATGAATTAGAAGATAATTGCGAACTATCTGGCAAATATCATAAAATATCATATACAAAAGTAAGGAATAGTATAGATACATTATACTACAAGGAATGTGAATATTATTCATCTGCTATGGATATTTTAGCAAGTTATGTTCGTGGTCAAAAACTAATTTACATGGAATCAAAGTATTATAGAAATCAACAGTTAAATTATTTGATGATGCCTGCAATGGCATTGTCTTCGTTAGCTACAGTATCTTCTACAGGAGTAGATAATGTTTCGTGGGGAGCTTATGCAATCGCCGCACTAAATGCATGTATTTCTTTTTTATTAGCAATTGTTAGTTATATGAAATTAGATGCTCAAGCAGAAGCTCATAAAATTTCCGCACATCAGTATGATAAATTACAATCTGTGTGTGAATTTCAATCGGGATTTTACCTTATGTTTGCTGCAACACAAAGAGAAGAAAAAGAGAAAGAGACAGAAGATGAATTAGATTTAAAACAGAAAATTAAGGATATTGAGACAAAAATTACAGAAATAAAGGAAACAAATCAATTTATTGTTCCTAGAAAAATAAGATATACATATCCTAATATTTATAATATTAATGTATTTTCCATTATTAAAAAAATAGAAAATTGTAGAAAAGATTATTTAACTAGAATGAGAGATATTACGAATAAAATAGGTTATTTAAAACAAGAAAAAGATTTAGAGAAATGTGAAAAACAAAGAAAAATCAAACGAGCTTATAAAAAGAAAAAAAGAATATTAACTACTATATTATTATTGGGAACTGCTTTTTCTATTATTGATCAAATATTTCAACAAGAAATATTGTTAGCTGAGGATAAGAAAAAACGATATTGTAGTCGATGTTGTTACAGACCACCTAAATCATTGAGGGATACTAATGAATTCATATCATTTATAATGGATCCGTTCCAAATGTGGAAACCAGAAATGGAAATAATGAGTGATGATGATGAAGATGACTTGACTTGTCATAATGCTCCAGTTAAAAATGTATGGTTAAAAAAGAAATCAATACACGAATTAGTATAAATCAAGACCAAGTTTATATGAACCCTAATATTTCATATAAATTTACCAAGTATCTGAAAATTGAAATTTTTTGTTTCTGACATCAACCCAACTATTCCACACCCAAGCAAATACAAACTGTCGTTACAAACACAAACAAACCAAACAAACTCTATACCAAACACTATGTCTACTGTTATGAACATCATCAACCAAAAAGCTCTCGTAGCTGCTCTTACCGAATTCGGTGAACGCCTAGGCGAACAGTTAGGCGATGCCTGCTCTAGGGATACCTTCGAACTGGCTCTCGCTGAGTGTCTCAAGGAGGCTAACCTACCACAGCAGAAGGTCAAGGCGACTAAGGCTAAGGTAGCAAAGGGTCCAACCAAGGCTGCACTGAAGAAGGCTGAACTGTTGGACCAGCTAGCTGAGCTAGGCGGAATTGCTCCAGAGGATGATAGCCTTAAGAGTATCCGCCAAGCAATCAGCGCTCGCAAGAAGGAGATTAAGGCAGAGGAGAAGGCGACCAAGGCATCCGAGAAGAAGGAAGCCAAGCTGAAGGCAGCTGCGGAGAAGAAGGCGGCCAAGAAGGCAAGTCCTAAGAGCAACGAGTATACCGCGCGTAGACTCAACGATGCTGATGGTAACGCTATCCTAGGCGAGAATGGAAGCTCGTGTCGTGTCAAGATCCATAAGGAGAATCGCACAGTCCTTAAAGTCAAGGAAGATAACTGGACTGATGAGGCACACAATCGCTATGCTGAGCTGTTCCCAGAAGGCAAAGATGTCAAGAAGGAGAAGACGCCTAAGGCTAAGGTAGCTAAGAAGTCAAAGATCACAAAGAAGATTAAGGCTGCTCCAAAGAAAAGTGCCGACGAGAAGCTAGCCGAAGAACAGAAGGCGCTTATTGCAGCTATGGTAGGCGATGCAGCGGCGAATAAGCTCGAGGAGAAAACTCAAGATTCCAAACCGCCTGCTGATGAGAATAAAGATTCCAAACCACCTGCGGTTGAGGAGGAGGATGAGGAAGAGGAGGAACTCGAAGAACTCGACGAGGAAGAGTTCGAGGATGAAGAGACTCCAGAATTCCCAGGAGAGGAGAATATTGAGGAGTTCACTCACGATTCCCTATCACAGTATGAAGGAGTAGACTTCTATGTTGATGAGAACTCCAATGTATGGGACGAGAACATGACATTTGTAGGCAAGTATGACCAAGATGAAGATGCTCTCGCGATTGTCGAAGGCTACGAGCCAGAGACCGAAGAGGACTAAGTGTCCTACCGCTAGCCATATACTAGGAGGCTAATAATATCCTAGCTAATTAAAAATCAAAAAAATCAAAAAAAAACAACAAAAATAAACAAAGGCAACTGTATATAAAAGTCCTTTTTTCTTAGACAACTCAAGTATTTTTAAATGTCTTGATTAGGGCTTTCTGAATTTTTTTCAAAGATATCTGAAAATTGAAAATTTTTGTTTCTGACAAGGTTTCAACTATTCCCAAACAACTCAAGAACAAAAACAATTTCAAATCGTAACTCAAATACCAAAACACTACAAAATATGTCTGCCTACACCGCTGAACAAATCAACGCTGCTATGACCGCACCAGTCGAAATGGTGACAGGTCCTCGCACTGCTAAGCTTATAGCTAAAGCACGCATTGCTGCCCCTATCGCCGCCGCTGAGGCAGCCAAGGAGCGCAAGCACCGCCTAGCAGCTGAAAAGCGCGAAGCAAGCGAACAACGCAAGTTGGACCGAATTGCCAAGAAAGCCCAAAAGGCTGACAAGGCTAACAAGCGCAAGACTAAGGTTGTCAAGCCTATGACAGCAGTAGCAAATGATGCCGCCAAAGCTGCGAAGACTCGTCGTAAGAGCCTCACAGCACAGAAGAAGGCTCACAGCACCTTCAAAAAGGAGCTCAAGACTACTCGCCGCAACCTTATGACAGGGTGGAAGGAGCAAGCAAGGTCACAGAAGGAGGTAAAGCGCGCTGTAGCCCTAATCTTCAAGGCACAGGAGAAGCGCGAGAAGAAGGAAGCCAAGGAAGCCAAGAAGCTAGCTAAGGAGGAGGCAGCAGCGGCCAAGAAGGCAGCCAAGGTAGCTACGCCTAAACGAGCTAAGCTTACTGACGAGCAGAAGCTGTTGAACAAAGCCAAACGAGCATATGAGACGGAGAAGAATCGTCGCGCAAAATGGGAGCGAGAGTTCCAAGCCAAGTTCAATGGAATGATATCGATACAGTATCAGCCCTGGTCTGAGGAGCCAGAACTCGAAGACGGATTTGTCTGCTAAGCGCAATACTAATAGCCATATACTAGGAGGCTCATAATATCCTAGCTAATTAAAAATCAAAAAATAACAAAAACAAATAAAAAATAAAAAAAACAAAAAAGGCAAACTGTATATAAAAGTCCTTTTTTTCTTGACTTGACAAAAAATAATTCAAGATATATGAAAATTGAAAATTTTTGTTTCTGACAAGTTACAACTATCATAACCAAGTCAAGAAATAAAATACAAAATCGTTACAAAACTCAAATACAAAACGTTACAAAACTCAAATACAAAACATGCCGCAACTAGTTTGGACCCGCATATCACCAAAAAAAGAAGTCGCAATTAACGATTTCAAATACTTTGAAGAGGAAATAAACACCTCTGGCGAAGGACACTGGGACGGAGATAAATATAACAAAGCAGTGGTAGGAGATACCTTTGCGTTTGTTGTAGGACCAGTTGATTCTGCTCGCCTCGAATTTTATACAATTGCCCGGATTGGAGACTCCAGTGAAAGATTGCATCACTGGTCAACCGCGCCTCATCTCAAAACCCGCAAGGTCGTTATACTGCGACCCGTCACCGGTAACTCAACAAAAACATACAATTTCAAACAGTTTGTTTCACAGGTGTATAAATCAAAAAATTATGCACGAAAATTTCCAAGACAGACACAGCGAGTAATGTCGCCTCTTCCAAAAGATATTATTTTGGGAGAACACAAGACCAAAGAAACTTTGACCCGTCAACTGGACGAAATGACGGAATTCATATTGAAACTAAAAAATAAAAACTAAAAAATACAAAAACAAAAAAAATACAAAAAGGCAAGTTGTATATAAAAGTCCTTTTTTATTATGCTTTGTCAAGTCTTGACTTTTTTCTTGACTTTTCTTGAATTTTTGAGTATGATTTCGCACTAATGTATTTTGGCTGAAGCACCCTATTAGAAAATTGAATTTTTCATTATCTGACAGTGTAACCCTATACCTAACACTAACAACCAACTACAAAATACAAAAACCTTAAAGAATGTTCACCGCTCCCACCGCCACCCGTGACTTTGCTCTCAAGGCTGTTGCTGCTGCTGAGCGGGCTATGGATAGGCAAATCTGCTGTAAGAGCCAGTTCAAGTTCAAGTGCTTCTCCTGTGGCGAGATGATCAACCGTGGAGACAATATCACGAAGTGCACCGCACCCCACTGGGACGGGATGAGGCTCCGGTTCAGGGGTGCTGACGCCCGGAACGGTCTCACTATGGAGGAGACTGCCTTTTATCTGGCAGAAACCGGAACCCGAACATGGGTCCATATCGGGTGCAACCCTTGCTACTGGGACTCTCTACCAGAAGACAGCAACGAGTATTCTCCGCCCGCCCTCCGTTCTGTCTATACAGACTGGGGTGCCAAGATTTCATATGAGTTCGATGAATGGCGCCAACTCACCAATCACTATGATATGGAAGAGTTTCTGGAGAAACACGGGTATCCTCAGGACAAGTGGATGAAAGACCGCATCAACCACGCGGTGACCAGGTTTCAGGCTATCTGGCGAGGATACCTCTACAAAAAGGCGTATCCGTTGGCACTCGAACAAAGAAGAGCCAAGGAGTTGACGATTTGGAGGGAGTTTCTGGCATGGTGTGGTAGTTTGCCGCCACAACAGTTCCGGTCTTTCCCCCTCTTCTGTAAGTTGAAAGGGATTCATACGGTGTACAGCGGCATTCAGCTGGGGCAGTACGCCGCGGCGGCAGCAGCAGCAGCACCAGCAGCAACAGTAGCAGCAGCAGATGAGGAGGAGGAGGTTGAATCGGCTCTTGCCTACCGACAACAAACTTGCTGGGAAGAAGAACAAAATGCACGGTCCCGCAGCGGATTCCTCTATAATAATTGTTTTGGAGCACACATGGAGATTCTGTTTGATGAAAAACGAACCCGTGCCGCTATTTATAGCGGTGAAGTAATAAAAATACAGGGACAGGGCGGCGACGGTCTATACTACTGGGTAAAATTTCATCACGATGGAGAGGTGCGAAAATACCACTGGAAAAGACTTCTCAACCTGAAGCTCGAATGTGACACTTTCAAATCAAAACACGGCATACTGGCGGAAATTAAAGGCAAAATTTCCGTCTACCGCTTTATACATGGAGCATCTTACACTACGAAGATTTACAAAAAACAAATAATAAAAAAGAAATAAAATCAAAGTCAATAAAAAACAAATACAATGTGTACATAATCTATTTTTTTATTAGTTTAAATTTAAAGATAAGAATATTAATAATCCATATATGAGTAAACAAACTATATGTTTGAATATGATAGTAAAAAATGAGTCACATATTATAGAAACAACTTTAGTTAACATTTTAGAAAATGTAAAAATAGATTACTGGGTAATATCTGATACTGGATCAACCGATAACACAGTAGATATAATTACATCTTTTTTTGAAAAAATAAATATACCAGGAGAAATATTTCATGATGAATGGAGAGATTTTGGATATAATAGAACAAAAGCAGTTGAACACGCATATAACAAAACAGATTACCTTTTTATTTTTGATGCGGATGATTTAATACACGGAACTATACCTTTTCCAGAAATATTAGATAAAGAGGAATATGCTATGAATTTTGATGGAAGCGCTTACTCACGAAGAATTTTAATATCGAATAGGAGAAAATGGAAGTATGTTGGGGTGTTGCATGAAATTTTAAAAAGGGCTGAAGATAAACCATATACATATGAATATTTACGAGGAAATTATCACATAGAATCTAGACGATTAGGTGCTAGAAATCATAATCCACATAAGTATAGAGATGATGGTATTGTGTTGGAAAAAGCGATTGAAAATGAGAAAGATAGGGGATTAAGACAGAGATATATATTTTATTGTGGACAAAGTTATGAATGTGCTGGTAGTGACTATAATGATAAAGCAATAAAATATTCAGAAATGGATTTGATAGAAGGAGATTGTAACCAACATAAATTTAATTCATGTATTAGATTAGCTAACACATATAAAAATATGGGAGATATAGGTAAATTTTTATTATATAATAATAAATCTACTTTGTATGATCAAAATAGATTAGAAGGTATCGCTTCTAATATGCAGTATTATTATGATAATGGTATGCATTTACAAGTAAGTATGTACTATAATTATTTTAAGGACTATAAAATAGATAATAAAAATTTAAAGTTGTTTTACAAACAACACAAATACAATGATTTTTTCTGGTTAAATTCTATTTCTGCAAGCTATATTAGTAATAAAGAATATAAAAAAACGGGATATGATTGTTGTAAGTATATATTGTTGAATAGTAATTTATTCGCGTTAGGTAGAAAGCATCAGACTATATTAAATTTTGCTTTTTATCAAGAATTTTTTGCAGCTGATGAAAATAATAATGAATTAATAGAATGGTTTATTAATTATATGAAAAATAATTTTATTGAAGATGAAATTAGAGTAAAAAAAA
>WLWE01002508.1_pt1 | contig 11670 bp, 5 predicted proteins | sample 6718301 | NCBI WGS metagenome assembly WLWE01 (sample SAMN12718691, study PRJNA515312) | sponge metagenome | isolation source: marine sponge | host: Mycale hentscheli | place: New Zealand: South Island, Marlborough, Capsize Point | collected 2003-05-01 | reverse complement strand
CGTTAAAGTTTTCTTGAGATATTTCGCCTAGCTCTAGTTTATTTTCTAATACTTTAATAGCTTCATCAACGGCAAGCTTAGCGTCGCCATCGAATTTCATTTTCTTACCTTTGTTATTAAGGTGAAAAAGTTCTTCAAGAGGAGCCAGAGCAGCGTATTTAGCGCCGCCGCTTGTAGGCGCTAAACCTATTTGTTGATCTATAAGAGGTTGATTTATTATAATATCTTTACCAATCTGCATGGCGTATACAGCAGGTTGTATTACCTCACCTGTTTCAGGGTTTATTTCGCCTAGTAAACCAAGCTTGATAGCAGCTTTATCAGTTTCATTATATTTTTTTAACTCTTCGTCTAAGTTTTTATAATCTAAAATAGGTATACCTAATTCATTATTTACTTCTGCAGTAGCGCTTATAAAATCACCATCACCCATTTGGGCCATAGCTATTTCATTATAAAAATCATTAAAACCATACCAGTAAGCAGCGTCTGCATTAGCAAAGCTATCTCCTAATTCCTCAGAAACTTGTTTAGCTTTTTGTCTATTAGCTCTTTCTTTTGAATTTAAAATCTCTTGTTGTTTTCTTTCTATAGCAGAAAGCTCTTTGTTTATTTCAGCTTGCTTCTGCTCTTGAACTTTAGATCTTTCACCTGTTCTACCAAGAGAAAACATTTGCTCTTTTAACTTACGTTTTTGTCTATTTAAATCCGCAACCTCTTCTATTTGAACAGGTGTCATATACCTAAGTTTATGAAGACTGACAGCATCATTTAAAGCAAGCTCTTCTAATATGTTTCTTTTTCTTTCTCTTATAACTTTAGCGTCTTCTGTACTAGCAGGTATAGCCTCGTTTAATTCAATTAATTCTACAGCTAAGTTTTGATTATCTACTACTTCTTGTTTAGTTCTAAATTCATTTTTAATAATGTTAACAACATTACCAGTAGTCTTAGGAGACATAATACCAAAACTAGTAACAGCTACATTAGCAAAAAAATCTTTATCTAAACCATCTATTAAATTTTTGTCTTCACCTAAAACAAACACGTCAAACATGTTGTGACTTACTTGCGTAAGTGTCTCTTCCATTTCTTCTACAGCAACACCTTTAACCAAAGGGCTTAGACCAGGAACTGCTTTACTTATGATGCCAGCAGCAAATGTAGATGGCTTAGAATAAAATTCTTTTTTAGCGGCTTGAGTACCTATGTTTTTAGCTAAAGCTTTGCCGCCTTGTATAAGCTTTAAAGTACCAAAAGTTTCGGCTAGTGTAGCTGTAGTTCCATATCCAAAAGAAGTAAAGGCTTTTTGAAATAAAGAATAATCTTCTACAGATTTTAATTCTTCAATTTTATTATAAATTTTTGTTCTATCTTCTAAGCTTTCAGTATCGTTTAGTTGAGATTGTAATAAAGATATTTGTTGTTCTCTATCACCTTCTTCTGTTTGCAGCCTACCATATTGACCACCTGTTTCAGCAACAAAGAAAGCTGTTTGTAATGTTCTTTTACCAGCCAACCAAAGCTTTTTTTGGTTTTGTAACGCGGCTTTTTTAGCAGCGTAGCTTCCAGTTTTAAAAGCTGCTTTAACACCAGCAGCACCTTTAGCTGCTAAACCACCTGGTATAAAAGTAGTAGCTATAGTCGGAGAGTTGTCTTGCATGGCTACAGAAAACCAATCAAAAAATCCTATATTATTTTCACCTATATCGTCTAACGTTGGAGCTGTTGGAAGTTGCTTTCTTTTAGCATCCATTTCTAAGTTATAATTTTTATTGTTCTGCTGAACAACATTTATAACATCGTCTATAGCTGGTCTATACTCAGGTTTTAACGCAAACTTAAAAGCTTCTAAACCTATTTCAGCACTAAGATCTAAAACGTTTCTACCACTTTGTAGAAAAAACTCATCAAAAGCTCTACCAACTCTAGCAGATGCAGAGTAATCTTTAGATATAGCTTCTTTTAATAATTCAGAATCTACTATTTTATTTCTACTAGTATTAACTAAGTTAATATAATTTTCAGCTTCTTGATTTATTACTCTTTCTTGAGATATTAAACCATCGTATAAAACATTGAAACCTCCTTCATTATATTGGTTTAATAAAGAATTTCTTTGTTCTATTAAATCATTATACTGCTGTATACGTTTAGGAGAGTCTAAACCTCCTACTTGACCAGCTTCATAAAATTGTAAACCTTCATTAGTTCCGCCTAAATCTTTTATAGTGTTATCTATAGATTTTATCTCATCTATTAATGGAACAGCATTTTCATTATAAGCCTTAACGCCTTCAGCATAGTTGACTCTCATTTGACCTATGTTGTTTGCTAATTCATCTATAGCAAATTTTTGTTCTTCCAGAGTGTTACCACTGGCAAAAACAGGACTTGATGTCATATACTGCTGCACATCTTCAGGAACATTATACAGCATGTCATTACTTATTTTAGCAGATATTTGATTTCTAGCATCTACTTGTAACGATCTTAATTCGTCTTCATTTTCTTGAGTACCATTAGGCGTTATAGAACCTGTTTTATTAAACTCTAAATATTGATTATACTTATCACCTAGCTTATCCTTTAAATAAGTAGTATAATCTTCATCAGATTCAAACATAGGCTTAGAAGATTGGCCCATACCATAAGCACCTTGATAGACATAATCCATTTTATCTCTAGGGGCTATACTTGGTAAATCAAAATATATGTTTGCTTGCTGCGATTGTATATCTTTTTGAGGTATATTTTCTTGCGCTGTTTGTATTTCTTTAGTTGCTAACCTAGCCTCTTGTTTTTTATTTTCTTTATTTTTTTCAATTTGATTTTGTCTACCTTGAGCTCTTATACTACGCCTTGGTTGTGATTCCAAAGAAATGTCTACCGAGTCTGATTCCGTACTCTCTGGTTGAGCATCTACAATCATGGATGCTCTGCTTGGAGTTGTTACTGGTGCTACAGCCGCATCCGTTTCCACAGCACCGTTTGTCTTTCCCTCATTTGGGGTTGTTTGTGTTTCGTCTGTAACTTCTACAGTTTCCAAACCAAATTCGTTTACATATTCATCAACAGAAAGATTAGAACTTTCAGCAGCTGAAGTAACTTCTTCTAATGAATATTCAGTTCCATTTAATTTAAACATAATATATTATTTTTTTGTTGGCAGTGGTCTTTTACTTGTTACAATTTGTTTTAATAAATCTTTTACAGTATCAGGATCTGTATCTTTTGTTATTTGAATATCGCGCTCTTTACCAGATAAATCTGATGTAACTTTTATTACTGTTATTTTTCCTTCTTCGTCTGTAACGTCCATTTTAGTTGAGAAACCTTTTTGTCTTAGCAGCTCATTAGTTTGTTTAAGATTTATTTTAGGTTTAACACCAGCTATAGCAAACCTATCTCTAATAGGATCTGATATTGTAGGTATTTTTAATTTTTCTATTTCTTGTATGTTAATTTTTTCTTGACCAGCTTGTTTAGCTTCTTTTCTTTCTGTAGCTGTTTGCTCTATAATACCATCGTATTCCGCTTCGTCAAATACAAATTCTTTTGGCGGAGGAACTAATCCACGTACGTAAGAAAGCGTGCTATCTTGAAATTTAGTTTGATCATTTACGCTAAATGGACTACCGTTTTCGTTAGCAGCATCAGCATCTGGAATCATTTCATAATTAAACACGTTGTTACTTATAGCGTTTATTCTACTGACATCTGGACTTGTAGTAAATGGTGTAACTAAATTATCTGTAACAGATTTTTGGTATCTATCAACAAGAGCTGTTTCGTTATAATTATACTGAACATAAACCTTACCTGCTTTTCTTGTTATTTTCTTTGGACTTGAAGTGTCATAAAAATTAAGATCATTAACTTGCCCATTTTTACCAACTAAGTTTACCCCGTTTGGATTGTCATCAGTCTTAGCACCAAGTATTTGAACGCCTGTTGTTTTAATATCTGGTATTCTGCCTGGATCGGACTGTAAAAAATTTAAAGGATCTACAACTATACCTTCAAACTCTTCATCTTCTGTAAATAAATTTTTATTTTGTTGTATTTCTTTACTGTTAAGAACCATAGACAAGTCTTTTTCATCGCTGTCTTTGTCCCATATTAAACTTGAAGAGCTACCAGCTGAAGAACCTTGATAAGCCGAAAAACCAAACCAGTATTGGTTGTTCTGCTTTCCAGCACCAGAAAGTGCTATACCACCTGGTTTTCCGTTGTTTGATGCTAAAGAATCTTCACTGTAGGTTTTAAGAGCGTCTGGAGTTTCTTTAATAACTTGCGTCAACTTACCATAAGCTAAATTAGTTTTAAATATATTGTTTTCAGCTATCTTAGCATTTTCTGAATCATTATTTCTTTTATACATAGCAAGTAAAGTTTCTTGCTCTTCTAAATAATCTATCATTTCAGTACCTACTCTAGCAAACTCTTCATTTTGAGCTAAGCCGTGCTCGCCTAATGATTTAGAATACTGTTCTCTTTTAGTAGTTGCGTTTTTGTTTATACCATTCAACATTTTTTTTATAGCTGCGTTCTCTGCGCTGACAGCCTGGTTCTGTCTTTCTATAAAATTAGCAGTAATATTACCTACATTAGATATTGTCTGAGCTATGATAGCACCAGTCTTAGTATCTACAGGAGTCACAGGGTTTTCATAAGCTCCAGAGCGGGTATAATTTCTTGAAAATTTTGGTAGTGCCATTTATTTTTTTTATTTAAACAACGGATTTGTAACTTTAAATTTTTCCGTTAATTATGAACTTGTATATGTAGGTGTAGGTTTTACAGAATTTTTTCCTACCTCTATTTTCCCACCGCAGAAGATGCTATATTACCAACAGCACTTACACCTGCACTTATAGCAGCTGCACCATCAGATCTAGCCTGCATTTCAGCTTGTTGTTGACCAGTTATTTGAGCTTGTAATCTATTTAGCTGCTCTGTTTCTCTACGTTCTGTCTCGCCATAAACAAATTCTTTACCTAATACATCTGTCTCTTGCATTCTAGCAGCTTCGCCCATTAAAGAACTTTGAACTCGCTGCGCTTCTGCTAGTTTTTGTTGTTGTAAAAACTGTTCACCTTGCGCTGCAAGTTTTTGATTTTGTGCCTCTTGTTGTTCTATGTTTGCAGAAACTCCTCGTTTACTTTGTAAAGCGGCCTGCGCCAAAGCAGTAGCTCCGCCAGCGCTAGCACCAGTAGCAGCCAAAGTATCTAACGTGTTTGCTAAAGCTATATCAGCTTCTTCTGCTTGGAATTCAGCAGCTTGCGTGGCAACGCCTACATTAGCGTAAGCATTAGATAACAAATCAGTATTATCTACAATCATATCAGCTAAACTAGTTACATCAGCATAAGGATTTATCACATCTTGTCTAGACTCTTCAGCCGCTTTAAATTCTGCTTGTAAAGCTCTTTTTTCTTTAGCAGCTCTTCTCTCTGCTTTTTTTGCTCTACTCGCGCCAAACACAGCTCCACCTATACTTACCGCGGCGCCAACACCTACTGCTATAAAAGTCATAATTATTTAGTTTTTTCTTTAAATTTTTCTATATCAAAAGATACTATTTCTTTTTCTAATTTTTCTATATCTTTAGTGTTTGAAGGATTCTTATGTACATTTACAAATATAGAATCTTCTAAAGCATATATAAATCTTTTTGAACCTGGTTGCGACACTGTATAGCAAGGGGCTATATGCTCTATTTTTTCACCATTGTTATTTATTAAAACCCTTCCTTTCATTAAAAACCAAGCGTGCAAATGGTTGTGAATGGCACCAACAACTATTTGTCCTTGCTTCATTTCCATTTGTCTAATATATATTTGATCTGCAAATAAATGTTTAATAGGTATTTCTGGTATATTAGCAATGCTTTTACCATCACCAACACTAATATCACTATTAACAATTATATCTTGTATCTCGTCTACAGATAAATTTATATTTTTTAATTTCATTTTTTTTTAATAACTTGATTCTACGTAATTAGAAGAAACAGCAAACAATTCTTTTTTACCGTTAGGATCTGTAGTTGAATCAGTAGATAATTTTACCGTAACTAAATAACCTTTAATACCAGAAACACTTTCACCGTATAAAACTTCTTGTGGTTGTGGTTGGCTATTGTTTCTAATAGCAGACATATACTTGTTTTCTTTTCTATTAAAACCGTATCGCTGTACAAAGTAACCACCTGATATTGTTAAAGAATCCCAAGAAGAATCCAAAGGAGTAACTATAGTAGAACCGTTTATTACGTATTGACCTTCTTCATAACTAGCTATAGGTATAGCTGAATCTGCGAAAGCTGTAGGAGTACCTGAAACCGTATCAAATTCAGTAGCGTCAGAAACAATACTTTCTACTTTCCAACCGTTAGTACCTTCGTAATTAATAGTGCTAAAGTTTTTTGACATTGAAACTTTAGGGTTAAATATTAAAGTTACTGTAGCTGGTTGTGATATTCCATAAAAGTTATTATAACTACCAATATAATGTTGGTATATTTTGTTACCATTAGTAGTATAAAAATTATTTTTTAAACTAAATATTTGGCTAGGCTTATAGTTATAAAAACTAATCCAACCTTTAGGTCTTTCGTCATATGCCAAAGTTTTATAATTACTATCGGTGGTTGGGTTTAATTCCCAAGGTTGAAAGGAAGTTACATAGCTTTTAGCATGTATGTCCCAGCCACCTTTTATAGTTCCTATCTGACCACTGCCACCATCTAAATTATTAAGCTCATCTCTAAAAAAATCACGCATACCGTAAGAAGATATTTCAGTAATGCCATCTTGTGACAATCTTAATACAGCGTTTCTTTTTCTATCAGTAAAATATTTTCTATAACCATAAACAGCAAAGCTGCCAGGATCTTGACTTATACCATACTTACCAGCGTAAGGTACTATTTGGCCTATAACCATAGCTCCTGAGGTTGTAATAGCAGAACCTTCAGCGGAATAAATCGCGTCTTTGTCTATTAAAGCTTTACTAACTTTATCTTCTTGAAATATAGTTAGGTTGGTATTTTCAGCATACAACTTTTGTATAGATCCGTTTTGTGGATCTAAACTCCTACTAATATCTTCACCTGCTGGAAAAACATTTGTATCATTTACACCTGTTCTAGAGTTAAATATACCAGAATAAATAAGAGAATTAAACCTTATAGAACCTGTGTTGTTTTCAGAAACAAGATAAGCTCTTGGCCCAAAACCTACAGACACACCGTTAAATCTACCTTTAATTCTAGACTCTTCTATTATCCAGTTTCTAGACGGTGTTGATGTTGACGGCTTGTATGCTGGTACATCTGTTGTGCCTTCAACAGTCTTTCTTAGTAAGAAGGAATTAAAATATTTAACTTCTATTGTAGCAGACATATATATATATTCACCTATTTATTTAGTTATTTAACCCTATTGAGCTACGCGCCATATTTGAACGTAAGCACCATTGTCATTTGTATCTATAGCTAATTTATTATTTGCTAAGGTTCCAAAGCCACTACCAGACATATCGGCTAACGTAACAGCAATAGATTGCGTTGAGCTGTCTTCGTTGGCTATGCTGGAAATAATAGTATTTATTACAGTATGATTGCTGTTTGAAGAATTATCAATAGACATGTTGTAGCCTGCCTTACCATCGCCACTATCGTAATATTTTATCAAAGGGCCGTTAAACCTTAAAATAGCTGACGTGTTGCCATTTATATCAAGTCTACCTGTCTGGCCACTGTACGAGCCATTTGAAGCGGTAGATTTACCAATCCAACCTGCTCCAGGCGCTTTTAAAGTAATATTACTAGCTTGTACAGTTCCGTTAGTTACCTCTACATCAAAAGTAGCATTAGTAGAAACACCACCAAGTTGATTCATTTGACTTGTGGTATTTCCATTCCAATTTTCTTGTATAAGTTGTACATTTTCATAAGTGCCGTTAGTAATACCACTACCCGCATTATCAATAACCCACGGGCTGGTATTAGCACTAGTAAAATTACTTTCAAAATATTCTTGGTTATAATATTGAGTACGCATAACGTCAATGTTAGGGTTCCAACTACCGCTTAAATTTGAAAAAATTCTTCCTGCAAAAATTAAAACAGGCTGGTAATTGCTAGTCACTATTGTTCTTACGTCTTGAGCGCTAATAGCCTTAGTAGTATTGTCTGCTAATAAATCTTCTAGCTCGTATTGAAATTTAATATCTGTTGTTGAACTCATTTTTTTTTATTTTATATATCGAATGCTGTTGAGAAAGCGTCTGAAAATTCTCCTGGTTCTACCAATAAATCTATTGATCTTGTATCTGTTGCTCCACCGGCGTCTGTTAAATTTATAACTATAGTTAAATCACTCCAAAAAGCTCCAACAGACTTGCTTAAAGCGCCTGTGCTTCTATCTATTTGTATAGTAACAGAATCAGAGGTTCCACCACCTCTTGTTATTAAAAGCGTTGCGTTGTTGCTACCTGACGGATTATTGTTAACTGTAAAAGTATAACCATCTGCTGTTATTGCAGCTTGAGTGTTTGTAAATCCCCAAGTTAAATTTAAAGTATTTTTACTTGTATTAAAACTACCATTTTTACCCAGTACAGTACCTGTGAAAATAGGCATTGTAGAGTATTGAGGTGTTATTAAATCATAAGTTTCTATAGTAGGATTTATATTACTTAAAGCGCCTGAGGTTTGAAGATTAGCAAATGGAGATTTTATATCTAAAGATACACCGTCGCTAATTGTAGTTGGGTTTGTTAAATTAAACGTAGCTGTTGTATCACCAGGTTGCCCACCAGCTGTAACAACATCTATAGTACCTATTGACGTAACACCGTTAAATACCTCCATGCCTGGAAAAATACCGTTGCTAGCAGTGCCATCTACTAAATTATCTACTACAATGGTTGTAGAATTACTAACATTACCATTAACATCTGCCGTAGCATCATCTTCTTTATTTCTAACTTTCATACTGAAAGTATACGACTCTATTGTTGACGCATTAGGTCCAAAATAAAAACCGTGAGGTGGGCTTGGTGGTACTGGATTTATTTTAATTCTATAACGATCATCACCTTGAGTTTGATCTAATTCTAATGTAAATTCGCTAGTCCTATTATTTCCACCACCATCTGAAACCGTAAAGTTTGTTATTTCAGAAGCGTCTATTTCAATAGCAGAAGAATCTATAGGTTTAAAAGAAGCGGTAACATACCTAGAGTCTTCCGCACCAGTAGTTGTACCTGTACCGCTTGGGTCTTGATTTTCACGTTGTAAATAATTTAAAGACGTAAACCCAACTGGTGAATCGCCACCGCCTTGAGCTATAAGCGTGTTTAAATCAGATATTAAACCAGTTGTAGATGTTTCATAATATATATCTATATTAGATACAAATGGATCTGTTTCAAAAACTGTTAATTGAAAATCATTATTATTATGATACTCGACACCTAAAGTTTTTGGAGTTGCTAATTTTACCACAAAAGGATTTGTTTCAGCTTGAAAAATAGCTTCATCATTTGTATTAACACCCATGTCTTTTAGTGTAGACAATGTTGTAACAGTGTTGTTTGTATTTCCAGGAAAACTTTGAACGTTATAAGTGCCAGGATTATGAGCTCCGGCTTCATCTACCAAACAGTATAAAAGTGTATCACTTCTAAATTGATTTTGATTACCACTAGTATCGAGAAGTTCTTTAGGTACTTTATTTAAACTGTCAGATATTAGAGTTGTAAACGCAACCCCAGTATCTGTAGACAAAGCGTCAATTTGACCTTTAACAATACCTGGGGTATAAACATTATAATACTCTTGCTCTGTTTGTTTTACAACAATCTTATAGCTATACCAACCTAAAGGATTTGTAGAACTGTATAAACCTGGTTGTCCAGTTGGCGTCGAATTTCCATATTGTAAAGGACTAAACACACTTGTTATAGGATCGTTAAACTGTAGCTTTATAGAATTGCCTACATCACTTAAAACATCGCCAATAGTATTGTTATCTCTATAAGGAAAATAAAATGTAGAAGCTCCAAAAGAATTAGTTAAATCATTAGAAGCTGTATTGCTGCCAACACTAGACAGTATAACATCAGATTGCCTTCCATATCTGTCCATAAGAACGACACCAACCTGGTAATTCCTATTTCTTTTTAGTGTACTTTCTGGATATTCTTTATCTATACCGGTTCCTACAGAACCTTCTATTTTTTCACTAGCTGTTACCTGGTAGTTTAATTTACTAGGCGCAGTATATTTATCTACGTAATTACCATATATAATTCTATTACCTGAAACTTCTTGCGATAAGGCCTTAACCGGCGTTTTATCATAAACTCTATTAGCTTCTGAAGAAGGTAAAGTTAGTATAGGTTTTCTTGATTGATACTTATAATTGTAAAATGTATCATTTGAATGATTAGTTTCTATGTCTTCTAAAGAAATAGTATCTAATACATACAAAGCAAGACTATCAGATTCTTGATAAATAACATCTATTTCTGTTATTTTAAAATCAGAATTTAAATTAGCGCCAGTAACCGAGTCTGGAAAATTTATAATTAATTCTATGAAGTTTACTTTGTTTTTCATAAAAGCAACCTCACCACTAGTGTAAGAAGCCTCTTCATCGCCAACTAAAAATCTACCGTCTTGCTGTGGTATAAAAGCTGTTTGCGTGAATGGAGCTATTATAGAATATTCATTATCTTCAAATTTAAATCTATAACTAAACTTAACAAATTTGTCTTGTAAAAAAACCGGATCACCAGCGTAGTCATTTATAAAATCTGGATTTGGAGAAGTAACAATAACATCATTAGCTTCTATAGGTGTTGTTACGCCTACAGCAGTACTTGTGTTTAATTGAGTATCTGTGCTACCACCAGCTACAGTTGTGTTAGCTGGTATTTTATCTTCATTTGGAGGTTGCAATGTTATTACGTCTCCTTGTGAAAAACTTCTATACACGGTGTTGATTGGTATTACGCTAGCGTTACTAACAGCTGCTGTTGCATACGCTTCAGCTCCGTCTATAGTAGATGCTGACACAACATCCTTCATTGTACCAGTGTAAACACCGTTATCTTCTGTGACTAAATCTATAGATTTATAAGGTGCATATTTAGCTACTGATATAGTATCTTCTGTAGAATAATAAAGACCATCGCTTAGCGCCTTGTCTATATTTATTTTTCTAGGTTGATTTCTGTTATCAGTCCAAAACAATAAACCTTCTAAAATATTAACACCATAAATAGGATGTGTGGTCGAAAAATTTAAAAATCTTCCAGTAACAAGAGTCGTAAAAGTATTAGCGTTATTTTTAACGTCTAAACAAACTATAAAAGATACGCCTTGATTAACAGCCGCTTGATTATTAGTTAAATTAGTTGGAGAAGTATCAGTATAGCTTGTTAAGAATAAATATATTTTTTCATTTATTTCATCTACACCATAGCCTATAACAGTAAGATTAGGATCAGACGACGTGGCAGTAGCTATAAGCGTATTACCTAAAACATTTTCAAGCGCACCTACGTCGCTATCTTCTGATTCTGAAACAGCTATATTAAAAGCGTTTCTGTACTGATTATTTGGAACTAATCTAGAGTCTAAATCTTTATTCA
>WLWE01002507.1_pt1 | contig 11673 bp, 10 predicted proteins | sample 6718301 | NCBI WGS metagenome assembly WLWE01 (sample SAMN12718691, study PRJNA515312) | sponge metagenome | isolation source: marine sponge | host: Mycale hentscheli | place: New Zealand: South Island, Marlborough, Capsize Point | collected 2003-05-01 | reverse complement strand
ACCGCTTTTCAAAAAATGATGAAAATGGTTAGGCTTTGTCTTCGATAAAGGTAATTGCGTTACTCAACTCGATAATAGAGTGCTCAAGTTCTTCTTTTTGAATCATGAATTGGCTGATTTCTTTCCGGATTTTAATATTATCACAATTCAGGCAACAGAAAGTAGGTGAAAAAAATCTTACTAAAACTAAAAACATTTCTTACACTTTGTCGGTTATATCAATCTCTGAATTAACTCACATGACTAACGATGATACAGAAATTATCGGAAAAAACGTCAAAGACATGTACGGAACATTCATGGGCAAAGTCATAGGTACAATAACTGACATCGACGGCAGCATTCAATCAGTCGGAATTGATTGCGGTTCTCAAGGATTACAGCAAATCCAATTTGAGCAGCTCGTAGTTCAAGGTGAAGTTGTTATATTTATTCCAAAATGGAGACTTGATTCCCAAAGATTAATTCGTGAAAAGCAATTGACTCTACGCCGTCTAAAGGCACTGATTGACATTGTTTCAGAAAATGACGACATGAAAGCAGATGCAGAAATCATTCATGAAAAATACAAGTCCAAACTTGTATCGTTAGACGAAACAGAAAGTGAAATCAAGGCCATACTTGAGGTTAGGCTGACAGAGTTGGATGCCCAAATGAAGTCTGCAAAAATGTTATCATTTGATGCAAAAGTACAATACAAGAGCAACGAAATTCCGGATGCAACGTTTGAGACTGTGAAATCATGCACAACCGAGGTAATTGAGCATGTGACTCACGAGGTCGCAGAAATTGCAAACGTAAAGAATAGGATCGCTGATCTTGAATTGGAAGTGCAGGAGATAACTGCCACATCACCGCCAGACATACAAGAATCTGCCGTTACATATCTGGACACGCCTGAACGAGAACAAGTCGTTCAGACAATACTTCCAGAAGCACCAACAGAACCGGTCGTCACATCTTCAGAACCTATCGCAACTGAGGCTCTAGCTATGCCAGGACCTACAGCGTCTGATTCTGAGGTAACATTTGATATCCCGCAACCACCCCAACAGGTGAAATCAGAGACTTCAAAAGACAACAATGATAACGATTGGCTTGCCCGAATGGAAGCACAATAATTTTTTTAATCTATTTTTTAACATTTAGACATATCCATGTTCATGCACTTTTTTGTTTAGGGGTATGGTCAGTTTAATGATGCACAAGTGCTGTTGTTACGTCGTTGTATGTTGATGATGACATTTATCTTATTTTGTGATATAACGCGCATTGATAATTTATTTATGTCAATCATCCGCACTGTCTAAATACAATTCTGAGGTATACAAAACAAGTGTTGGAACTGTCGTCAAAATACAAAATAGTTTTTGATCTTAAGATCTAACATAATTTTTATTTCATACTGACAATCTAATCCACAAATAATACTTTATTGTGATAGGTGCAATTACTTGCATGTCCTTAGAGATACTATATTTAGTTCAAACAATATTTTTATAATTAAAATTTAAAAATATTGTGTGATCCAAATCGGATAAGATTTACCCATTAATATGGGGGTAATTTTGGGCACAACTGTTGAATTCAAATCTATGATGTCTAGATTGTCTCTAGCAAATCCTATTTACATCTAAATTGATATTTTTTTAGGATGCCAATTACACCAACGGTGATTTGTATTTTGGATTGTTTTTAAATATCACATTTCTAAAATTGAAATCTAGGTCGTTTAATTTTATTTTACGTATGGGCAGACGGTGTAGCTTTGTTTGCAATTGATCTTAGTTTGGCAATTTACTTGATGGCCCAATACTCAAAGGCAAAATTTTACGGCAAATATGATTGAAAAATAAGGAATTCGTTTTTTAAAATTTTATACAAACTTTATCAATTGATTAACAACTTTAGTGTTTTAAGTTATTTTTTGAATTATAAATTGCATAAATTGTTTGAATCCATGCTTTTTTTATCTCTTCAGGCGTTTTCCCAATCAATCGTTCTACTATGATCCCCTTGTACAAAGCACTAAAACCGTGCATGATGTCATATAACTCCAAATCAGAATATCCTTTGAGAAGGTTAGATGTGTCTCTAATCTGTTTTAATGTTTGCAGACCCCAAACTTCCGCGTCCTTGTCTATTTTTAATAGCATTTTTTTGAGTTTATTGTTATGGTTTGATTCGATAATTCCGGCAATCCAAAGTCTCTCAAAATCTTTTGTACCTATGACGACATTGTCATAATATTCTTCCAAATCCTCAAGCAATGTATCTTCTTTACATTGTTGTATGATCTGTTTTTTTTCAAAAAAAGCAAGTGTTTTTGTCATTGCAGTATTGACATTTTCAGTACATACTGCAAAAAATAGATCCTCTTTATTTGAAAAATGATGATATAATCCGCCCTTGCTGATTTTTGCAGTTAATGCAATGTCTTTCAATGATGTGCCTGCATAACCTTTCTTTGCAAAATTCTTGGCAGCTGAAACTAAAATTTTCTTCTTCATTTCTTCTGGATTTTTTATGGGACCTTTCTGCATCTGCAACTATGATAATTTATCATATATCAAAATTTTGTATCTATGTTATGTTTGGAGATGGGCTCAAAAACTTGGTTTTTTGTGCTTATTTATTCTAAATATACTTTACAGGTCGGTTGACCGGTTTGTTTATATAATTTGTTTGGGTAATCTAAGATGAGAATCATTTGTCAACCCAACTTACTGTAAGGAGAAACGTATCTAGTTCAAAATCATGCACTCTCATGACCTCCGAGATTTGGGCTCATTCTAAATTTTCCAGAGGTGTAAAATGAGTCTCAAAAACAAAAAAGCAATAATTATCGGATGCGGCATTGCAGGACCCGTTCTTGCATTGGCATTACATAAGGCAGGAATTAATTCTGAAATATTTGAAGCGCAAAAATCACTAGATGATGATGCCGGATTGTTCCATTATCTTTCTCCAAACGGAATGAATGTGTACAACGTTTTGGGAATATATGATAAAATTTTCAAACTGGGACATATTTGTAATAAAACCATACTCAACGATGAAAATGGAAATCCTTTTGCTTCTTTTGATGAGGATAATTCCATGAATGAATTTGGAGCAAATAGCATTATGATTAAACGAGGTGTATTGACCAAAGCTCTTCGCGAAGAAATAATCGATAAAAGAATTGATTTGCATTTTAACAAAAAACTAAAAGATATCGAGGATCTTGGAAACAGAGCCATCGCACATTTTGAAGATGACACTAGTGCAGAAGGTGACTTTCTCATTGGATGTGACGGCATACATTCACGTACAAGAAAAATCCTAATGCCCGATGCCCCAAAACCATCCTACACAAAACTTGTCATGGCTGGCGGATATGCAAAAATCCCTAGCAAAAATCACAAAAACAGTATGATTTACGCTAATTATTGCAAACGAGCATATCTTGCCTATTTCATACTTCCAAGTGGTGAAGTTTGGTGGTGGAATGCACAATCATATCCTGAAGAACCAAGCAAAGAGGATCTACAAAAAATTACCGATAAGCAATGGCAAAAACATATGGTTGAACTTTACAATGAGGATTCTTCAATTATTCAAGAGATAGTTCAATCTGATGAAAATGATTTTATGAAATATCCGATATCTGATATGCCTCCATTGGATACATGGCATAAAGGAAATGTGTGTCTAATTGGCGATGCAGTGCATGCCACTTCACCTACAAATGGTCAAGGTGCTGCTATGGCAAGTGAGGATGGGGTGACACTTGCAAAGTGTTTACGAGATATGGAATCTTCACAAAAAGCATTTAAGAAATTTCAAGAATTACGAAAAAAGAGAGTAGACAAGATAGTGAAATTTGGACGTCGAAATGGTGATGGTTATTTTCTCACCAATCCTGTAAAGAAATGGTTCAGAAATACCATGATACGTATAATGACTTCTCCAATAATTTTTAATCGTATGAAAAAAGATTTTTTTGGATATGATGTGGAATGGAACAAAAAAATAAAATGAAACAAAAATGGATGTTTGACGATATTCCCGATCTATCTGGAAAAACAATAATTGTAACTGGAAGTAATAGCGGTCTTGGCTTTGAATCTATAAAATCACTTTCAGCAAAAGGAGCTGAAACCATTCTGGCTTGTCGTAACGTAAATAGTGGAAAATCCGCAAAAGGACAAATATTAGAAGAATATCCAAATGCACAAATCAACGTCATGAATCTTGATTTGGCAGATTTGAAATCAATTCACTCGTTTACAGATAAGATTGGCGAACAACATCAAAAAATTGATGTTCTTTTGAATAATGCGGGAATCATATGCCCGTACAAGAAAACCTTGGATGGTTTTGAAATGCAGCTTGGGACCAATCACTTGGGTCATTTTGCACTCACTGGGTTGTTGTTGCATTTGTTAAAAAATGCCAAAGGATCAAGGGTGGTCAATGTAAGCAGTCTTGGACACAAGTTTGGCAAGTTGGATTTTGATAATCTTATGTTTGAGAATGGGGGTTATTCCATATTCAAAGCATATGGAAATACAAAACTCTCCAATCTGCTATTCACTTATGAGTTACAAAGAAAATTTGAAAAGTTTAACGTTGATTGTATTGCAGTTGCAGCGCATCCGGGAGTGGCAAAGAGCAATTTATCAAAATACATTATTAAAAAACCATTGTACAAAATTGGAATGGCAATAGCTAATTCAATAATGTCTCAGAATACTTCGATGGGAGCAATGCCTGAAATCCGAGCCTCAGTTGATCCTCTTGTCAAAGGAGGAGATTATTTCGGACCGGGAGGATTTCAAGAGTGGATAGGTTATCCGATAACAGTAAAATCTAATGATGCATCACATGACTTGGATAATGCTAAAAGACTGTGGGAAGTTTCAGAAAAACTGACAAAAATTGAGTATGACTTTGGAGATGAGAAAAATGAAAATTAAGAGAATTTTGAAATATTTTGGAATATCTGTCGCCATTTTAATTATGGGCTTTCTGATCGTAGCGCAAATTGCATACCAAGGCATACCTCAAATCGAACCTCCAGGTAAAATGTACTCAGTTAATGGTGGGGAGATTCACATGTATTGTACAGGATCAGATAACGATGAAAAGCCGACGATAATAATCATCTCCGGAGGAGGAATTGCAAGTTTGGAATATTCTAAACTGCAGGAAAAACTGTCCCAAACTGTTCGTACATGCAGCTATGATGCCGCAGGAATAAGCTGGAGTCCTGCAAACGACATTCCATACACTGCAAAAAACATGTCTGATGAATTGTATCAACTTTTACGGGCTGCACAGATTGATGGCCCCATAATATTGGCGGGACATGCCATGGGGGGAATCACAAGCTTGGTTTACAGTGCAGAGCATGATGAACGGGTTGCAGGAATTGCATTTATCGATACGAGTCATTATGATCAGACGGGTTATTTTGGAGAAGAGTTCACTGAGACGTTTGACAAGGAAATGAAAGAAGCCTTGGTGAATTTGTGGCTGATAGAGATTGGCAACAATCTTGGAATTTTAAATCTGATGGGTGTTTTCAATCATTCAGGACCGAATACCGATGAGAAAGACAGCGAAATGCGAGTATCTACATACAGATGGAATCCTCCATTTCCTGCAATAAAATCAATGATTAGCAACATTGACTTGTCTTCTGAGCAGGGAAAAGAAGCACATTATGTCCGAGGAGACTTGCCAATGGTTGTCATCTCGGCATCAGGTTCACCTGCAGGTAATTCTCGAGAGATTGGGGGAATAACCACAGGGGAATACAGGAAAGGTCTTGATGAACTCCACAAAGACCTGGCAGGACTGTCAAGTAATGGAAAGCACGTATTTGTAAACGGAACAAGTCACACCAGCATAGTGCACCATGACGAAACCGCAGAACATATCTTGAGCCTAATTCCGCTAACTGTGGAAAACTTAGAAAATGGAGACTAGTGTTTTGATCATAAAATTAATTTCTAACTTTTAAATCAGTGGTTAGTATTAACATGGTTCAGTACTACTTTTTCCCAATAGTTTTTTGTTGATTTCCTCATTTTTTACGTTAAACATATCATTGCTTTTGCTCCATTTTGCATGAATGAGCCATTGTCTTACTCCGTAACCTGTCCAGAACAGCATATTGGCAAACATGGTGATTATTCAAAAGAGTACAGAGTATGACACGCCCGTTATTGCAACGTATTTTGATTTGAGATCTCTAAATTTTTCCGCAAAGGATTCAACTGGGATTTTTTCATTTTTCAATTGTTCCAAAAACAATTCAAATTTTGCAACTATTGGTCCCTGTATAGGTTGTACATCTGGAGCGATATGTGCAAGAGGTAATAGTTGGGGGACTAGAAAACCCACTATGACGACAACCAAAAATATCTTTTTTGTAGTATTGATCAGCAACTAGTAAAGACGTCATGATCATGGTAATCATTCCGATAACTATCAAAAGTCTGCCATTCATTTTCTTTTTCTCCAAAAATAATATGAGATTGCAATCATAATCGTGCTACCTATGGCAATCGGGATTAACTGGTATGTGATGCCTGTAAACGGGATGTGTGTAACGATTGGATCACCCTGCACTATTACTGTTTGACCTGGACCTAGTATTGGTCCGACTTTGTCTATACCAAACTGAGTATGTATGTGGTATGTGCCAGGCTCAAGCGCTTTGGCAGACAAGGAATATTTCACTGCAGAGTTTTTTGGAATCTCAAATACTACATCTGGCGGATCTCTTGCAAGCATTTCCCATCTGTTGTTTGTATCTGCAGATTCTGAAAATATCGATACCCATCCCCTGATGTTCCTGTCTGCAATGTTGACTAGAGTCCCTTGAGCAGTAAATGTTTCTCCAGTCTGCATGGATTCTCTGTTAAAGGTCTCGTTTTCAATTACTATCATATTGTCTGTGTAAGGTTGTAGTTGAACATCATGGGCATCTGCAATTGGAATGACTAAGTCAATACAATTGAAACTCAATATTCCAAATGCAAGCATCGTCAAAAATCTAGTTCTCATTTTCTCAATATTCTAACTATGAAAAATATCGCAACGCCGATACTTGCAATTATCACAACAGGCACTAATGTCCAAAATATTTCGTATCCCTTATCTCGTTCTTTTATCTCCATTGATTGCAGCTTCCTTTCGACTTGGTGAATTTTTTCCAGTTCATGCATCTCATCTTTACTTAGCTGATGTTCTTCTTCGATCATGTGGGATAGCGTATCCATAAAGGATTCATCCATAATATGCATCGAGGAGATAATGCTTTGGAGTGCATGGTATGCGGGAGTACACGGGGGAATCTCATGTCCTGAGTCATTTTCATTCAAAAATAACACGTATCCAAAGTCTTCATAAAGTAAACTGTGATGATATCCCTCAACGGAAATGACAACAGAATCGTCTGTTTTTCCCTTGAACGTGTCAACTACATCAACTGTCACAAGTATAGTGTTTGATGACAGGGGGCTTTCTCTGTTGATTACGATTCCATGAATCACTGCGTCATGTGAGTCATATTTTTTCCTCACGGTCTCTGACTGGCATTTGACTCCTCCGTAATAGTCTCCTGCAATTCTTATCTCTTTTGTCCCTTCTTGAAACGGGATCTCTAGCACTGTCGGACTGTGCTGGATGGCTGGAGCATCTATGCCATCTATTTCTACTGTATATCGACTTTGATATTCACGATGCACTGGATACAGCAGGCCGCTTGCAATCTCGACTAGCATGTTTCCTTTTTCAGATTCTTGCAGTGTGAAAATCAATGATGATGATGGTAAATTCCAGTCAAAACTTACATCGTGTACGATGGCATTTTCAATTATGTATCTGTCTCCAAAAACATCTCCATGTTCAAATTTTATGCGATATTCAGTGCCTATTTGCTCTATTTTCTCTTTTAGTTGCAGCAATTCAGGGTCATCTCCTCTGATGTGTTTTGATTCCATCTCTCTGATTTGCTCCAATACCCTCTTTGGATCATCGTGATAAAACAGGTAAGTCATTGGAGGTAGATGCGGGGCATTAAGCCTGTATCCTCCCGGAACAAAACAATTCAAAGGATCATTTTTGTCATGTTCAAGAATAAGAATGCTAAAAAAATAGACGTCTTTTGCGTACCATGTTACTGATATCTGCGGAGGATCAGTCTGTTCTACAGAACTTGTCCTTGCCACTCTGGCATCGGGAAACAGCCTCAAAAATTCTTCTAAGACCATGTCATCTTTGACTAGTTCGTCTTGGTTTCTCAAATTCTCTCTTAGGTTGCAAGATGACGCTGAATTCTCGGCACTAGACTCGGGAATCTGCAGGAGTCCGACAGACGCAACTGCCAATAGAATCAAAATACCTGCCTTCATTTTCTTTTTCTCCAAACAACTATCACAGTAATTATAATTCCTGCAATTAGAGTAGGAATTCCAAATACGAACATAAACGCAGAAGGCTCAGACAGTATTATTTTCAGATAGTCGTATTGCGGACCGCACCAGGTGGTATTTCCATTTATGTCTGGTTCGCATCCGCCATCAACTATCACACAAACACCGTTTGACATCTTAGCATTAGGACCGCATGTTGGTTCTCCTTCGGCTGAGGTGACACATGTTGCATCAACTATGTCGCACCCTTGTTGTTCTGCCAATCTTTTTGAGATGCATTGCTCATTAAACAATACCCTTCCAAAACCGCACTCTAGTCCGTCTATTGATGATTGAGAAGGCTCGACCATGAATCGTGCAGGGTTTTGCACATCCATTACCAGAACAGAATCATATTCGTATGTCATGTCATGATGCATTGAAAATGCCATGAGGTTCCCTTCAGGGTTTAACGAAAAAATGCTGCTGACATCCAATTGCTTGTCACTTGTTACAATTGTAGTGTCTTCTCCAGAGTTGACATCAAGTTTGCCAATGATTGATGGCGACGGTCTTATTCCCAAGTAGTAAATATGCTCATTGTCAGGTGACCATCTTGTCGTGGCATAGATGTTGTATGTTATTTTTTCTTCAAAGAATTCCTTTGTAGGGATGTCAAACCATGTGATTGTTCCGGGAGGATCAAAGTCGCCAGGACCTGGTGGTGGACTGCGTCCTGGTTCTTTTTCAAATGCCCTGTAGGAAACTTTTGTTCCATCAGGACTGACATCCATGTATCCAAAGTTTGGCTCACCCTCGTATGTTTTCTCCAGGACGTTTCCGTCCCTGTCAATATTCCAAAGAACGCCTGCATTTTGCGTTATTGATTCATGGTAGAGTATTGTTCCATCGGGCATCCAATCAAAGGAAGTTACATGAACCTGAGTTCTGTCAATTATTTTTTCTGATTTGTTATTTTCAAAGTCATAGACAAACAGTCCTGCATGCTCAGTACCATCCTGTTCTGCATAGTATCCCCTCATCGCAAGAAAATCACCGTCAGGCGATACTTTTATCTCATCGGCATTGCCATATCGCTCAAACATGTGCAGTGGGATCTTCTGCAAAGAAGAGTTCGTCAGATCCATTTTCCAAAGTGATTTTGAAACGCATTGCGGGCCATCAATGTAATTGCATCTTTCATGCTGCTTAAACAAGATAAAAGAGCCATCAGGACTCCATTCCACTTCTTCTATGTTTACTCCGATGCTGCCAGATCCGACTGAAGTAATCTTGTATATCGTCTCTGCAAACGATGGTGTTGACATCATCCTGTCTAGAAAATCTGGTTCCTCATCTAGTGCATTGTATATTTTGTACTTGTCCACGTTAATTCTTCTGTCATAGTCTTGTCTGTCCCCAGAGTTTACCCTGTCAATGAACACCTCATAGGATCCTGCTTGAAAAGCAAACTCCCACTGGTATCCCTGTGTAACATCACATAGTGATTCAGATATTGTGTTTCTGTCAGAATAAATTGTAAAGTATTGATTGCCATCAAAATATCGTATTCCAAACTCAAAGACAAAAGGATTACGTTCTGCCCAGTCGTTATACGGATTGAATTGTACTGTGATTGAATCCTCCTCACTGACTCTTCTAATTTCATTCCCCGTACTGTCTGTGATGCTGAATCTGTTGTAGTATGAAATAACATCATTTGCGGCATTGTTTGATTCTACAGGAACGCATGGGGTTTCTGATTTTTTGATGTCAAACATTGACTTTGACACTTCAATTAAATCTGTTTTCCTGTTCTTGAACAGTCCATCTTGTACCTCCTTTAGGTCTGGTCCGATGTATGTAATCTGCCAATAGTTTGGAGCATGGTTTTCTTCATTTATCTGATAGTATCTGTCATTTTGCTTCATGTGCTCTTTGAGATCCAGATACTGCTTGTCAGTAAGTGTGGTCCAATCATTTTCCACAAGTATGTGTCTGAGGTATTGTGGGATTTTGTCATCATCAATGTTGACTTTTGTAAAATGTGCAGGTGGAAAGTATTGATAAAACGCCCTTACATTATGCTCCTCTAGATTCAGTCCCGGATCTGACAACCTCAACGCATAGTATTTGATGGTACGGTCATCTGCAATGTATTTTGCTTTGATTTCGTCATGTCCAATCAGTTCAAGATACTGGGAGATATCTGACTCGCTCATCAGGATTGCCTTTTCATTCACCACTCTGTCAAGCCAGTCTAGTTGTCCTTCTGTGAATTGTACAAAAGGATAGTGTTGCTCACTTGCAGATTCACCATAGACATGAAGCGTTGGGGTGTCAGACAATTTTCCTACAAACTCTAGACTGTAAGATTGTTTTTCTCCATATGCATTGGTCATAAACATGGCAGATGAAACTCCCAACACAAGTAAAATTATCAAAACTTTATTCTTCATTTCATTATCCTAGTAGTCATGCCACGTCCAGTCGGAATTTTCTTCATCAAAATCATAATTCTCAATATCTAGATTGACCTCAATATTTGTAGAGTTTGCAGGTACTTTGAATATGGAATCGGTGTAATGTTGTGGGTAGGGAGCTTCTGGACTTTTCACGTACGGGAATTGAGTGTATCTGGATTCCTTACCATCAACCAAAATAGAAAGTCCCAAAAGCTTACCAGCATTCCAGTCTTCTGCTCCATAACTTTGGTAATAGCTTACACCAGTATCGCGTAATCTGATCTTCATGTAGCTGTCTTTGTCAGAAGGGAGGAATTTCAAGACGGTACTGCTGTTTTTTGGCTGATAGTCCACATGCTCAAGTGTGAGATGGGATGCATAACCTAGAATCGAATGGTTAATCGAGTTGACATAAAAATAATTTCTCTCCATGAGTCTCTCGACGGATGCAGATTTCACATGTACGGTTTCCATCCTGTTGTTTTTCCAAGTCTGCAACGATTTGTCCCGATTGGGATTCTCTTTGAATTTTATGTCATAGAATGTCGCATCATCAGCAATTGCGCATAAAGAAGACATCTTTGATTCAATCCAAAAGACAGGTTGCCATGCCTGTCTGAAATTCCTGAAAAATACTTTGACCCCGCCATCCGTCCATCAAACTCTCCACAAAACGACAAGACATGCTCGTCTTTGTAGTCGAAATTGAACTTCCCTATCGTGAACTGGTATTCATTTAGGTTCTCATTGCCTCTCAGGTGATGCTTTACCAAGGCAGCTGCACGCAATTCTTCATCAGG
>WLWE01002504.1_pt1 | contig 11687 bp, 12 predicted proteins | sample 6718301 | NCBI WGS metagenome assembly WLWE01 (sample SAMN12718691, study PRJNA515312) | sponge metagenome | isolation source: marine sponge | host: Mycale hentscheli | place: New Zealand: South Island, Marlborough, Capsize Point | collected 2003-05-01 | reverse complement strand
AGATCCTTTTGGAACTATCAATCAACAGAGAGCGTACTACAAAGATCTAATCGGATACCGTGATCCCAACATCGCTACTAATAGTTCTGGCGGCGGTCTCAAACATAGAGCTAAGAATGCAAGAAAACCTATTGTAAGAGGTAGAGGATTGTATTATCCAGTAGGAGAAGGTCACTACATAGACATGAATAAATTAGACAAAGGTTATGTTAACATAAAAAATTCAAAATTCAAACAAATCGGCAAACAAGAACCGGTTGGAGGCAACCTTGTTGCTGCGGTCAAAAGTGTTTTGAAAGGAAGCAACCCCAAGGTAGATGACGTAGAACCCTTAGACGATTCTGAACGAGGGTACTTGAACAAGTTAGGAAAATTGACTGGAGAAGGCAACTTCCACGTCCCTTTGAAAAATAAGACGGCAGAGGAGAAAGAAATCCATCAATTTGAAGTAATGAAAGGAGAAATCATTGCAGGAAATGATAACAAAGAAATGATAGCAGATTTCAAACGACTTTTGTTAAAACTTATGAAAAATCATCGTATCAACAAGAAAGAGGGTAGTGATATCCTTATTGAATTGGCCGCTCTTGGCTACTAATCCTGCTTCTCTTTGTCGTCTGTAAGCAACTCTTTTAATACCATCATGTACTCATCAATATCTACCCACAGATCTCCTACGGCTTGATCCATTTCATCCGCATAGTGTTCTCTGGTCATACCATAGAGCTTAGTGAGATGATCATCGATCTTCTGATAGTACGTAAGGAGACAGTCGTTCCATTCCTCTTCCTCTTCCTCTTTTCGAATAGAATCATATGAAATGACTTTCCGCATTATCTGTACGATTTCAGGTTGAATGGCAAGTGCAATAAGCATACAAATCGCGCCACAGAAGAATGAATTGATACAAACAAGAAATTGGACCATCATCATTTAATAATGAAAATGATAATGGTTTTTGTTGGGGTTCTGGGGGAAATCAATTTTTTTTTCTTACTTTCAGAAAACCCGGCTTTTTCTTAGGAAAGATACGAGTCGAATAAAAACCGGTTTTTGCGAAAATCAAAAAAGTCTTCGGGGTTTTCTAAGGCTTCAGTCATAAAAAAATGAAAGACGTGATCACACTTTTATTCCTTATCTTAACAATTGGACTGCCATTAATTTTATTGATAATTGACGATGGATGTTTCTACTTTGTTACAACAACTTCAAACCGCTTTGGTAAAGCCTCAAACCGTGTCAGTTCAAACTCAAACAAATGTTTCCTATGAAGAGTTCGACAAATCAGTATGGGACATACATATTGATTTGTTCCAGAAGTACTTTGACGACATACGGGACGTAAAGAGACAGAAGATCAGTCATGTGCCACGTACTCCAGAGCCACTCACTCTTCAGCAACCTCCATCCAGAACCAGCACTTTATGTACGGATGACTTTGCGGAGAAGGTCGCGACCATAGCAGACAACTTGAGTGAACCTTTTGATGAGAACGACAAGATGGATCCCGATGACGATGAGGAGGATGTAGTATTGGGCCAGTACTGTTGTCCTAAGTGTAGTGTAACCGCCAGAGGCAAAGATGTGAAAGAAGTATTTGGGCTGAAAAGAAATCGTCGTGACCAACTGGTACCTCAGTCCTGGTGTAACAAATGCCGCACTGGTGTAACAAATGCCAAATTAGACTACAAGGTCTTTGAGGAAGAATCTTCAATCATTAATCGGAAAGGGGCAATCATATGCGTCACGAACAATGGTGCAAGAGGACTTGACTATCATGACACTATTCGAAAGGCAGGTGAATCGTGGAAGGACGCGGAAGAGCGCCATAGAGCAAAGAGTCATCCTATTGTTCAAAAGCGCGCCAAACTCATGTCTATCTTAAGCAAGCAGGAAGACATTCCCATGAAAGAAGTCATGAAAAAATACGAGGGCAAGATGACGGTAGAGCTATTCTGCAAAATCAAACAGGAAAGTCCCGGACTGCTTACGCCTCTTGGGATTCACTAACGGGTATGAATTCATCAAACCCTTTTCGGTAACGTTTACCAGCTTCTGCCTCATAATCAATAATAAGAGGGGAAAACTTTTCTGCTGTAGCTTCTTTGTAGATACGTAATAATTCATTTTTATCAATACCAAGACCTCCTTCAGAAAGGATCAAATTCAATTCTCTTGCGCCACTTAATTTAAGTAACACTAAAAACGTACAGTTTTGTCGAATAATCTTTGGAATTGCAAAATATGATTGACTTAAATAACAAACAGAACAATTTAACTTACGAGCTCTAATATAATAGTTTGCTATACGAGTTTGATCTTTAGTTAAGACTAAATCATCGAAAACGACTAAATTGTTCAGATCTTTATCCATTTTATCGAGTAGCGGGGCATTCTCAAGTCCCTCAAGAACCTTGATGCGATCATTAAGTGATTCCAACCATTTGTACAAAGGCTCATCTTTGTTTCGAGTCACCACTGTAATATGATGGAAAGTCCCCGGTCCGCTCGAAAACAAAGCCAAAAGATTGCATAACCAGTTGGTTTTGCCACTACCACTCGGGGATACGCAACATAAACGAAACGGTAATTTCATGCCGTGTAAGTGTAAGTTTGGATTCGGTGATTCCATTAATAATTCTTTTGGCATGATCTCGTACATGTTCTGAACTTTAGCACTAATAGGAGCCTTTTTCTTAGGAGGAGCCCGAGGCTTTGCCGTTGCCGGCTTTTTCTTATCTTCTTCGGCTATCTCTCTTTCCAACCTTGCCAATAATCTTTGATCCATTTCTATAAGATCTCATGATATTTTATTTTATTTTATCTACAAACAAATCAACCAATAGCTTTTGACTAAAATAAAATACTTTCCTATTATATAATTAAGGATGAGTGAAGCGCAACCACCAACAGAGTTTTTACCAATATTTAATCCAGCTAACTATCCCGATGACGCACGAAATCAAGGAGTGGGATCTTATGTAAATTTTCCTACCGCGCAAGGAAAAGTAATATTGCCTGAGGGGGTGGTATGGGGCGATGGCTCCTCTACAAATTCAGCCGACGCTCCATTAGAGGATAACACTCAAGTTATTCAATATACGCAAACCTACTGGCCGTTTTATCCCAGTCCATATGGCGGAACAGGGTTCGCATTAAAAGACCAAGGAACACGAGCATTAAGTGCCTGGTATCTATGTTATGCAGCATCTGCGGTTGGTTTTGGAGCTTCTACGCAAAATAGTAATGGACATGCAGGCAGGAATATGACTATAGGCTATTATGTAGACATGTATCAACCATACGATGCAGTTACTGGTTATTATTGTACTACCAAAAATCCCTATTTGATGGTCTCAGTATATCCACGTGCAAATAATTACATGAACCCTTCATCTACACCGACAAACATAACCTACCAAGGTTCTAATTACGATCCGGAGCTAACGTGTTTTGTATCTTACAATTCAAAAGGATTTTTCCAAATTGATTGTAGCTCAGATGGCAAATACGTAGGAGTTCTACCATATCAAAATCCGTACAGTGCTGGAATTGCAAACTACCCATTGGGAGTAATTGCTCAAATAAACATGACAAATAGTAGTCAAGGAACAATCATTCAGGACGCTACTATCAGTCTCCCTGCCAGTGAAACGTATATTCCTCAAACAATACAAGTAAGTGCTACAGGTAAATTCATAACAGTATGTCAAATGCAAATAAACTTTCAAACAGGGAATACAGGCGGAGGTCCCTACGATCTTTTTCCAATTGTCGTCTACCAATCAAAGGATTATGGTGCAACATATGACTTAATAAAAACGTTTGATAATAATCTTGGTGTATTGACTTTCTATACTCCTACAAATCCCGCACCATCGGGAGCTCAAGCCAATAGAACAAATCCCCCATATCCAGCGCCAAATTTAGGTATACAAGCACCACATGCTCAAAGTAAAAACGGCCGTATTCTTTGCGTCGCTTATGTAAATGCAGCGAGCGGACAAGCCTACTCCGATGGAATGATAGTTGCAGTTTCGAATGACTTTGGTCGAACATTTATTGAGCAAGTTGCACTTCCATTTTTATCTACAGATCTTACGACAGGAAATCCGTTAGCTCAACCCGAATGGTATGTTCCAACATCAATATCGATGAGTACTACTGGTCAAATGATTTATATCTCTACATGTATTGACAATGGTTATGATCAAAGTCTTCATCCTATTGTAAATAAAGGAACTTTAATCTACTCCAATGATTACGGTGTATCATGGCAACAAACAAACCTGGCAACTCCAAATGTAAATCCATTCACCTTTGCTCCTGTTTATCAGAATTTAGGGTGGGTTAGATGTAATGCATCAGGACAGACGTTTATTGCTGGACCATCTTCTACAAATAATACAGCTCTTACAGATTATGACTGGATTTATGGAAACCAAGGTGGACAATTTGCACTTTCAACGCAAGCTGGACAATATGATTGGTTTAATATGTTTTTTGATGGATCTACGGGACAATCTGTGTTAGCAATCAATTATTATTATTCTGGGAATGTACAAGGTATTAGTGGACGTGTTAATCTTAATCAATACGGTTTATAAAATATATAAGTAGTGTATATAACAATAATGTCCGAAATTTACACGACTTTATCACCGATGCTTTTAGCATACAACAACCCTATTACAACAGCGCAACGAAATGCCATAACTGGTCAGTTGCCATCAACGGTAATATTTAACAGTGACGTAGGTCATATTGAAATTTGGGACGGTTCTGCTTGGAATCCTATTGGTATACCTTCAAGCCCTACAGGATTACCAGGATTTGACGAATTCTACCTTACAACTACTATAAGCCATACAGGCAATTCTGTAGTTACAACGTGGTCTAACTCAGGTGCTACTATAGGTAGCCCAATGACGATATCATCGGCAGGTCATTTTACGTTTCCCTCAACTGGTGTATGGTTAGTCTGCGCCAGGGCATACTACAGAGTAGGACTGAACACAGCACAGTTCACACTACTAGACACCTACTTTACAACAAACAACTTCTCGTCGGAAGCGCGGTATGACAGGAACGGTTCTATTGTAGGGAACGGAGGGGGCAGTGCAAACGTGACTGGCTTTGCTTACGGTGAAGTGTCTGTTACAATCTCAGATACAGCCAACGACAAAGTGCGTTTTAAAGCACTTGTAGGGTCATCAGGAGACTATCAGTTATACGCGGGTAGGACAAATACAAGAGTTTCCTTCAAAAAAATAGGATAGATATATATATATATATACAATGGACGAATTATCAACTGTAAATGCAACAAATGGTTGGAATGACGAAGTGGAAGACCTTTTAGAAAGACTACGTGTCAACAGTGTAGCGCTTTCAGAGTACCACAGACGGAACTTCTACGACTACAAGTCATACGCAAAATACTTTCGATTACCAATAATCTCATTAAGTATAATAAATAGTACCGCGGCAGTAGGGTTGGTCAATGTAGGTGTTCAACAAATGATCGTGAATGGGATCTGTTGCTTAATCGGTATGATAATATCTGTAATTAGTGCTATTGAACTTTATTTGAACATCGAGAAAGCAATGGATAATGAAATGCAACAATCAAAAGATTTCTACACCCTGGCGATTGATATATTCAAAGTTTTGAAACTTCAAAGGTTAGATCGGGGCGAAAATGGAAAAGAATTTATGAATAAGAAATACGCGCTCTATACGAAGTACAAAGAAACATCAGACCTACATAGGAAGAAAATAAAGCACGACACTTTAGCTCGTATTCCGATTAGTATTGATGATAAAACACATACGCCTTCAAGCTCAGATGTAGAAGATAATAGTGGATATGGTATGTTTCCTACTAATACAAGCTATATTTTTGATCGATTTGTAAGAAAATCTGGAGATAAGATATAAAATTATGAGTTGGCGAGAAGTTACTCAAGAAGAAGCCGCAAGATTACGAGCAGACCCTGACCCTGCTTTACGTAAATCATTGTTAGATACTCAAACAGTATTTGATATTGATGCAGATCAAGAAACCACTGTAAGACGTGAACGCAATTTTGAGAAAAAGTTTTACATGCATATTTCGTATAACTCAAACAGGCACTTAACCGAATCAAATTTGGCGCTTGGAAGGAACACACTGTTAGGAAATTTAGGAACTAATGTTACTAAACGGCAGGCTTACGCATTTTATGAAGAGTTACAACCTAACATAGACAAAAAACTCTGTTTTTTTCATACGGGTCTTCGTCCGGCAGGTCGGAGAACTGATGATAAGAATAGTTCTCATGATAAAAAAAATGAAAACATAACATATTTCTATACAGTAGTGGATGGTGAATGTGTCGCTGCAATGGCTATTGATACCGATTATACAGCATCGAATAGTAATCCATTGGCTATTGGTACACATCGATCGTTTACTGATTATATTCAAAGAAAGTTTGCCTTAGAAGAGGATGAAATTCCAATTTATGTAGACCTATTTTGCGCTGACGTTAAAACAATAAAAGGAGCAGGAGCTATAGCCTATGATCATTTGTATAATTATTTACTTAACAAAGAGGGTAGATATGTAATTTGTTTGACTGCTTTAAACAATCCCAAAACATTAGATTTTTACGAAGGACGAAATATGAAGTATGTAAAGGAACAAGGTTGGAGTAGAGAAACAGCAGATAGAAGACGTCCCCATGATACAGGTTTAATAGAGATGAAGGCAGTTGTTGGTAGAGATAACCCTCCTTCAGATGTCTTTCCTCGTCTGCCTTCAAGTGAAGAAAGACGGCAAAGAACACAGAGGAGAAGAGAGAAAAGAAGTGCAAGAGAGGTGGTTGATCTAACAACCGGCACACCGATGCGGAAAAAAGCCGTATGGGAAGAAGATGAAGATGATATTCCTATTCATTTTCCAAGTGATGACGAGGTAGAAGGTACAGGAATCTCTTCCTACACGAAACAAAAAGCAAAGAAATTAGGAGTAAAAGTTCGTGAATCAAAACAACCTAAAAAGAAATTGGATATTATACTAGACCGTAAGGTGGTCGCTTCAATTGGCGCAAAAGGGTACAAGGACTACCCCAGTCATTTGAAGGAGAAGGGAGAATCTTTTGCAAAGGAGAGAAGATCTCTTTATAAAAAACGCCATGAAGGAACCCGTCATAAAATCGGTACTCCATCATATTATGCAGATCAACTTCTGTGGTGATTTAGCAAAAATTCTTTTCTCATTAATTAATATATAATGCCATTCGATAAGTTATCGTTGAAAGAGCTCAAGGAGCACGCCAAACAACATAAAGAAGTGATTAAGGGTTATACGAAAATGGGAAAGGAAGATTTAGTGAAAGTCATGAAGAAACATTTAAAGATGGATCGCAAAGGAGAAGTTACGAGGAAATCAGTAGAGGGAGGTGCGATTGCTATGCCAGCGAAAAAGCCGCCTCTGGTAAAAGTGAAGCCGGTTATTCCGGTAGAAGCGCCTATCCGTCGCTCAGAGCCGATTCCTCCAAGACGGCCGATTATTCATTACGAAGGCCGACCATTAACTGAGCATGAAAGACAACAGCGTGCAAGGTTTGGATTGGGTCTTGACAGAGGAACAAGAATTAAACATTTAAGAGAAAGGATTGATAAATTGAAAGGAGGTCAACTACCTTCTGATGTTCGCAAAAAGTTAGAAGATTTAGAACTCAAATTGAAATCGAAAGAATAAAAAATATATCATATGTATATACGAAAATGCACGCACCGAGAAGTAGATTAGTAGCAGTACGTGATAAAAGAGCACTTGGTAAAACGACTATGATTGCCCGGCCCCAGCATTTAACATCCGCATCAACCGGCGCACTTCATCCGGATCGTGAAGAGTTTTTTAGAGGCCATGCTTTATCCGGCTCATCCATGAGAGCCGCCAGAGGAGGTCTAGGTGACAATGATCACGGTTACCTTTCGGCACCCAGGACGATGACGTCAGCACATACCGCCGGTTTCAGTTTCGGATCTCCGAGCCCCCACTACGAGGAATCCTTGAGATTTAGAAACGGGGTGCCTAAGAAGTTTTATGATAAAGAGCCGCTCGGCCGGATGCCCGGTTATTAGGGGGTTCTTATTGACATTTCCTCCAAAAACCGGCTTCCAGAAAGTTCTATACCAACAAAAACCGGGTTTTTACCCCGAACAAAACATAGGGCGTACAGTGTAAAAACCAAAAACCTCACTGTCTGGCCTATGTAGCGCAAAAAAAAAAGCGATTTACCCCGAGAAAAAAAAAATTTTCCTCAGAGCGAAATCATAATTTAATGTAAGAACCAAGTTACCAATTGTCGCAACAACTTCACCAAAAAATGAGCGTACCACCAACACCAGACTTCTCAGTGAACTCCAACCTATCGGACATGTCTCCTGGCTTATTTTCTGTAGGAATGGACTTGCCTTCTCTGCCGAACTCTACTGTCTTTGGACCAACGCAGATGATCGACCTTACTAATGAGCCGGAGCCTCCTCTTCTTCAGCATACGCGCCTCCATCCACTTATTGTCGGTGTCAAAAGAAGACTATTTGACACAGACAGCTTCTACATCGACCTGACGGAGATAGATGAACCAGGTGTAAATCCTCCCTTTGACGATGAGCCAATGATCGGTATTGCCTATGAGGAAACAGTAATAGGAGAGCCAGAAGAGGACAATGAGAGCATTCCTTCTACTAAAGCCGATGATGGTTATGGATATGAGCCGCTACTATGGGACTTAGCTGGACATGAGAGCTATGGAAACCTAAGACTTAGATCTAAGCTATAGTTAGTCATCTTTCTTGATATATGTATCACTCATTTGCATACTAGACCCCATGTTTTCCATGTCTTTTTTTAAGTCATCTTTTTTACGAATCAAGTCCCCGTATTTTTCTGTTAGTGTAGAATGTCTCATCATATTTACGCCTGCTTTTTTTCCAAAGATCTTCTCCAAACGCTGATTCAGCTTAACGGATCCATTCGCACTTTTATTCTCTCCTCCTAACGGATTGCCGTTACTATCCACCAGTAAGTAATCGTGAGGATTCAGAGCTTTCCACTGACGTAAGAGGTTCCTGAGCTTTACTGGCAGTTTCACTTTTTGTTCGCCATAAGCGTGTGCAGTTTTATAGCTGTTGAAGACGAGATTCTTCTCATCGTCAGAGATGTAGTTATCTTTAGCCTTATCAATGTTCCTTAGCTTCATATCCACATAATCCTTTGATCGTCTTGGCATAATTCCGCACTTCCCAGACAACAGTGCTAAAATGATATAGTTTTGTACCTTCTGTAATTCAGCATTAGAGAGAGATTCTTTCTTCATAAGTGGCAGTGCAATTTTCTGTAGTTCCTTCAACTTCAAGTCAATCTCCTCAGACGTTACCCAATTCTTCTCTTGTTGATCAGATTTCTCCTGCTTCGAAATAGTATTATTATAATCCTGGATGTCAGATAACATAAGCTCACGAAATTCTTTTTTGTCCGTTATAATTACTAAAGCACTTAGAATTGTTTTTCGCTTATTGGGTGGTACATCTTTAAGATAGGCAATGATCTTCTTCGCCTCATCAAATCGCTTTGGTTCAACAGGTCCTTCACCGAAGACCTTTTTGTAGAGACTGCGTAGTATACTACTGTAAGTGTTAATAGAAGAGTTAGATAAAGAAGACCTCTTTTCACGAATGTAATCTTTAAACTCAGCGTTATTCATTTATAATTTATATTTAGATAAAAATATATGCTAAAATAACAATTATATTATCTTTAGCTAAATATATAATGGACGATCTTCATCTACCAACCCACGAGAAAGTTGTATTCCCAGACAATGAACTGTTACTGTTAAAGTTTGATACTGTATCAGATTGGAACAATGCAGTTGTCATTAGCACTGGGGATCCAAACAAATACAAAGTGCAAAAGTCTATCAGACGAGGTGTAGTCGCAAACCTTACAATGACTTACTTTGAAGTTGTACACTTAGTTCTTGAACTTCACGTACAAGGAGCAAAGATTGCATACAATTATCTCTTCCCAGGAGGACTTAAACAATGCATAGAATTAGGAGAAAAAGAATTCAATCGCAGAGCAGAGACAGAAGAAGCTTATTCCTTAGCTCGTAAAAGAATCCACGAAGATTGGGATAGTCTTACTATTACAGACAGTTCTGGTAATACAAAATTAATCTCTTAATATCTCACGTCGAAATCCTTTAGCAAATTTTCCTTTAGTAAAATGACAGACGCCAAATTTATTTTCTAAGAGACGTATATATAATAGAAATGCCGTTGTACACGCATACAACTGTTGGAATCTTGAAAACGATCACATTGACCGGTGATCTTTCTGATGCACTTGGTGATGTTCTTACCGCGATTGGATTTGATGCTGCTCAGCATAACTTGAATATTATTGGAGAAGGGCATATATGGCATAACTTTGTCTGGGACAAATCATTGGAGCCGTCGTCCATGCATATTGAAAATATTACATTTCTTAGTACCTTAGATGCTTACTGTTTGCGTACTAACAACATTAAACTAACAATGAAAGACGTTGTTATTGATGGATACAGTGGAGGTGAAGGGAGATGGCTTGAGAAGGTTGGTGGTGCTCTACGTCTACAAAATGGTGATTATACCGGACTTGGACATTCCGCTGCTAATCCTACATTGAAAAATGTTAGAGTCAGAAACTGTTTAAGAGGTATTCGTCCTCAAGACTGTAAAGGGTTGTACGCTTTAGATTGTCATATCGAAAAAGGAGAGGGTGCTGGTTATGCTATTTCCGACAATGGTTTTTACTTTGCTCCGGGTTCAGCAGGAGGTTGCCAGGATTGTACATTTGATAGCTGTACTGCAGAGTTGGTTGGACAAGCTGCTTTCCAGAGTATTGGTGGTATGAGAAACAAATATTTAAATTGTTCTATGGATGGATCTCTTGGTGCTGCTGCTTCAATTTATGGTCCTTTGGGTGACATTACATTCGAAAAATGTACGTTTGTAAATGCAAACTACAAACAAACTCCAGAAGTAACTCCATTTCAAGGAGGTGTAGATAACTTTAACGATGCTGCAATTGGTCTTTCTGGTTATGATCAAGCATCAGACGCCAAGGTTATTGTAAAGGAATGTACTTTTGTCAATGGACAAGGTAGAGTATCTCACCATAGCAATGCCCATGGAAAACTCATCTTCATTGACAATACAATTGATTTAGCAGGATTCCCAGATGGTATGGGTAGTGTACCTACTCCTACTGATCTTGTTCTGACAGGGGCTAATCCTGCTCAATCACCCAGACTTACTGCGTTTGTAGATCCTGGAGCTACTTCTTCGGATCCAATGCTCCTTGTTTCTGTTGAAGGTTCAGTAGACCATACAACCATTGGATCCTACACGCTAACCTATGCTGTATCTTCCGGCAATGCAGGTGTAGACATTCTTCAGAAAACACGTACAGTTAAAATCATTCACATTGTTCAGCGTGATGACGGTGTAGCTCTTCTTGCTTCTGATGGATTTTCAATTCAATTAAAGTCTCTTAGTAAAAACATGGCAAAGATCCGTTACTCTCAGGAAGGTGTTCTTGATGGCTTTACTCAAGAAATCGCTTCTGGATTTTCTCACTCTTTGAAGAG
>WLWE01002499.1_pt1 | contig 11698 bp, 23 predicted proteins | sample 6718301 | NCBI WGS metagenome assembly WLWE01 (sample SAMN12718691, study PRJNA515312) | sponge metagenome | isolation source: marine sponge | host: Mycale hentscheli | place: New Zealand: South Island, Marlborough, Capsize Point | collected 2003-05-01 | reverse complement strand
GTTTGTTGCGTTGCTTTGAAGTGAGCTTCGCCATGACCTCAAAAGATAGCAGATGGTATTATTGGGTAATGACTATAGAGGAAGTCGCTGAACGAGCCGACGCTTGGTCAGAGGCAATAAAAAAAATCTTGAAAGCCTTATCTGCGGTTGGAGTAGCTTTAGCCGCAGCTATAAGTGCTTTATTAATGTGGTGGCCCACCAACACTTCCGAACCAACAAACACAGGGATCAGCCAAAACAACGGTTACACGCCGCAATGTTCCCAGCTTTACAACACAATCGAACACACCTGGACAGAACAACAATGGTCTGTGTGGGAAAAACTTAAACTAGACATGGACTGTTAGTTGTCCACAAAAAGGGGATGCTATAGTAACTTACACAACCAGCGACACCACGAGAGAGTGGCCCCAACCCAGGGGAAAATAGGGTTGCGAGGTGCGAAACCTTCGACCCGAACAGATCGACAGTAGGGTCAGTAAAGCGTTAGACGCTGCCAGTCTCTAACGCCTTCGTGCAAGTTTGAACACTGTAAGACACAAGCAAAGGCGTTAAACAAATCACCCAAGACTGAAACTCGAGTGCTGGTAAAGGGAAGCCTGGGCAGCACAACAAACAATCGAACAGTCACCACCCGGCCTTCCAACAGACCAATACCCTGTTGGCTCCTAAACGAAACCACGGCTCCAACACCGTGCAACACAAGGAAGCTCCCCCACTGGGGGGCTACCTCTACTCACCCACTCACCAACACCGTCCGGAACACCCCCCTCAGAAGCGGAACATCCGGAACAAGTGGAACAAAACCATTCGTTAAAAGAAACCCCAAAACCATTCGTCCCACAATACGGAACAAACCCTTGAACCAAACCCCCCAGAACACCGATAAACAGTATGTCTTCGGGGGGGATCACGGCAATTACCCCCTTTTAGCGTCATTACTTGCTAAACGTTCATTAAGTAGGTAGGTATCCCCTAAATTCCCCAAGCATACCCACCGAGACTATTTGTATTTACCGCTAAATAGGTTGCTGGGGTTCTTGGATATTTCTAAGGAATTTGTAAAGAATTCGGGTGGTAATGTTGGAAGTGTACTACATTCTATGGTAGGGTCTTCTATAACAACTTAGATGTGAAGGAGAGAGCACATGAATGATTCAACTAAGGCCATTGTATATAGGGAGCGGCAACTGCGAGCGATGCCGCACGCTCAGCGTTATGCCGTCGCTATGGAATTAAACCTCGAAACTGTTGAGGCTGTAACGGTTGACGACTTGGAACGCTACCTACTTAAGTACGACAACCAAGTAGCCCGGCGCCACGGTATCGATGTTGCGACTGTCACTGCAGAACGTCACGAGTTCGAGGCTTCACAAATATGATGGACTTGGCACGCCACCTTATTAAATCCGCACCCGCTACCGGCTTTAATGTCGACCCGTTGACCCGTGAAGAATTGGCAGAATGGCGCGAAACAATGGCGGCCTATCGTGAGAAGTACGGATTCAAGCGAACGCACGCGCAATTATTGACTACCGATAACGACAAATTAGGGAAGTCTGAGGTTCCGAGTTTCGGTCTGTCACTGGCACCCGCTCACACTTCCGAGATATGGCAAGTATGCCGGTACAGTTCACCAGGTTGTCGCGAAGTATGTCTAGCGACTGCCGGAAACGGTCGTTACGACAGTGTCACGAGAGCACGCCAGTATCGGACCGCTTTACTAGGTGACCATCCGGCCCTATTTCTCCGAGTCCTAGCGCATGAAGTGCGTAAACTAGTCGCTAAACATGGAGATATCCGGTTCCGGTTCAATATCCTAAGCGACCTACCGGTAGAGCACTTCTGCCCGGAGCTGCTCACCTTGCCGGGTGTTAAGGCTTACGACTACACGAAATACCCGAGTGAGCGACGCACGCCTAGCGCTAATTATCGCCTAGTCGGTAGCGTGCACGAACGCCATAGCGATGATGATATTCGGGGCATGGTCAACGATTACGGGAGCGCTGCTGTAGTGTTCGACACGTTGCGAGATAAGCCCCTACCGGCCACCTATACCGCTCACAACATCACTGTTGTAGACGGGGACAAATCCGACGATAGGACCATGGCGAGCGAGGTAGGGGTCTTAATCGGTCTACGTGCTAAGGGTGACGCTATCGGCGCCACCGATAATACCTTTATTAGAACCGTTTAGAGAGAGAGTAGAGAGAGCAATGAACAAGACAGAATACATCATTACCGGTCAAGTCTTGCGAGACTTCCCAACAGACAGCGACAGTCTGCGAGAAGCAGCAGACCAGGCCGACTGGACGGTGGTCGGCACTTACGAGGCGGCACAGTATCGCGCGCAAGAATGGCGCAAAGAATACAAGTTCGTGTACGTCCGAGAGTGCAGTCTACCTATAAAGATAGGCGCATGATGACCGAGCCAAACATAACCGACACCGAGAGCGCATTAGCGGTAGCGTTAGCGCTCGCAGTCACTGCACCAAGTGACGAAGAGCACGAAGAAGTCCTAGGATATGTTAATCAGCTCGCTGGGACCCTGACAACAGAAGAAATAGAGCGCGCCAAACAGACAGCCGAGAGCCTAGTCGGGCGGGTATCTGTCGAAGGTTGGTTCTAGAACAGTTCGCGCTGGGTCGGGGACTCTCTCCCCCGGCTCAGTGTCCCACCCTGACACTAGGGTGTGGTACATTAACGAGAGAGGAAAGAGGGAAAAATGTTGGAGATATTTGGAAGCGGGGTCCTGTTCGGATTCGCAGCAGCTTGGTCACACATGCTGCTAACGATTGAGTGGGAGAAACATAAACGTCGTAAGGCTGACGATCATGCACGGACAGTAGAACTTGTGCAGGCACAGTTAGACTTGGCGGCTCAAAGAATCAGAGAGGAGTGCGTCTGATGGATAGTTACTACGAACCGCCAGACGATCCGTACTCTCACTTGACGGATGACGAATATGACGAAATGGTCGCTGCCCAAGAAGCAGCCGAATCCATGTACTGGGACACGAAGATCGACGAAGCGAGAGGTAACTGAGGTGACCGAAATAAAGAGGGTGAACGTGCCGTTAGGTGCTGGACTCTGGAGGTCCATGTTCGCTGTCATTGAAGACGGCAAGATCAAAGCGCTTGCCCCGACTCGCGAAGAACTAGAAGAGAAGGAGGCGACTAGTGATAGGTCGTAAACGTGAGGTTTATCAAGCACTCGTGAACGCTAAAGGCGAATACGTTGGAGGTCCGGCGCTTAGCAATGTGGCGTGCGGGGGTAGTGAGGGCTTACGCAGGCTCAGACAGCTAAGAGCTGACGGGTACATCATTGAGAAGAAGAAGGTGCATCCTTCACACAACTATTACTCGTACAGGCTGGTGACTGATGGCTCATAAAGAGTTAGAGAAGGTTGAAAGTCAAATGACTTTGCACTCTATCCGCCATGCCCGTGACCCGCAGAACTATCCGAGTCGCACCGAAAGATGGGAAGCACTGTTAAAGAAACATCCGAAGAAAGGGAAACGTCGTGGGCGTAAATGACTGGCGCAACCACGCCGCCTGTAAAGGACTGACCGAGGACAAGGGGTATGATTGGTTTCCTGCTCGAGGCCGGTACGTGACAACCCGCCAGGGCTCGCAAGTGTCGGGGGAAACTAAGACCTTGCTGGACATCTGCTATGACTGTCCCGTCAAACTTGCTTGCCGTGAGTATGCCATCGTCAACAACGAACCCGGCATATGGGGAGGAACTAGCAGCAGGCAACGACGAGCCATCAAGAGAAGAAGAGCGAACGGGGTAGAAGTCTTATGATGAGCGACCAAGATGCCGCCGACTGGGATCGAGGTAAAGAACATTCGAGAGAACTGAGAGAGTTGTTAGATGAATTTATGGCTGGAAATCTGGACGATCATAGATCTGGTGAGCGTGAACGTATCGCCACCGAACGAGGTCGCACCGATAGTCTGTGAATACTTTCAAGACGACTGCGTGCGTGCCTTGTCAGTGAGCTGGTGCGAAAGTTTCCACAACCCATACGCCTATAACCCTGAAGGTTCCTACGGGATCTTTCAGATTTATAAACCAGTGTGGGGTCAGGTGTTCGCTGACCATTGGCATGACCGATATGACGTAGAACAGAACACTCGCTTCGCGAGATGGATCTTTGATAACACGGCACACAAGTTTAATTTGTGGACTTGTGGCAGGAAGTAATACAGGGTGGTACAATGTATCACAAGGATTTAGACCCAAGGGGGGTCACAATGAACAAGACATTTCATGTAAACACACGATTTGAGAACGGAGGCTTTGACGCTAACCCGTGGTTCCTGGCAGTAACAGAACCAGCAGACACAGGTATCACCGTCACAGTCCAACACCGTTCCGAAATTGATCGCGAACAATACGTTCCCGACCATTGCGACTGGCTCATCCAGCTTGACACCGACCATTCAGTGGTCGAGACAATGAAACTCTGGGTAACCGACAGTGCGTTACGCAAACTCACTGACGCTGCCGTGACAGAACTATGGGAACGACCAGTGCCTGCCGCCGCTGGTGACGAGCTGTATCAAACATTTGACGAGTGAGTAACATCAACATAGCTCGTGCTGCGTGTCTCAAAACACTGCACGAGGAGAGAGAAGAAGAAGGGCATCGTCCTACCGCTTTCGGGACCCTCGGCAGGGGTTCAATGGCTGGTGGTTGTGACCGTGCCTTAGCGTTTGACATGATTGAAGCTGTACCGTCCGAACAGATCTTGGATTCCACGTTGATGGCGTTCAAAACTGGTCAACACTTGCATGAGCTAGTGCAAGAAGCGATGGTGAAACAACACGACATGGATTGTGAAGTTCCCGTAGACCTGCGACCGTTGGGGTATCCGATTAGTGGACACGCTGACGGGGTTTACATCTTCCAAGACTTAACGATTGTCGCTGAAATCAAAACAAAGAAAGCGTACCCAATCAAACTGGCTCGCCGCCAACTGATACCTGAGTTACACGAAGTACAGCAAGCAGGAATGTACGCTTTAGGTGTAGGCGCTGACGCTATCCACCTTATCTACTATGCGAAAGATAACGCAGGCACCTCACGCAAACCCAAAGATTTCGTGGAAGCAGGTGAGACTGTTGAGTGGTTGCTGTATCTCGATGAGCCAGTACCCGGCGACGGACGCACCGTAGAGCAGGTTGCTTTAGCAGAAGCGACTCGCATCACCGCCATCGCTGGTCAAGTGCAAGACGGCATGATCCCTGAAAGGTTCATACCTGGACATGGGACTGTGCCTACACTGCCTGACCCCGGCACGTTAGATGGGCCGTGGCGTTGCCGTTACTGCGATTACTGGGGGCTATGCGACAGTCTCCCTGCTGAACAGTTCCCTGCAGGAGCTGTTCTCATACCTACAAGGAAAGAGGATACAGATGTCTAGTTATGACCCCATAGAGATACGAATGGAGCAGATGGAGGATTATTTCCGAAGATTTATGAACAAATCTCCTCGCGATGCTTATGGCTCTGAGTATGGGTTCAATATGTTGCACGCAGCAGCGATTATGACGTTAGCTGATGCGATTGAACACCTCGCAAACTCACATCACGATTACATTTCACAACTTTTCAATATTGTAAACAAAGGGAAGGACACAGATGTCGGATCTGTTGAAACTATCGAAACCGTTTAACCAACGGTTTATAGAGAAGAAAGGTGGGTCATTCAGTGCAGACTATGTGTCCCACTCCACAGTCAACGAGTTCCTGTTAGGAATACTGGGACCGTTTGACTGGCAACTCGTCCAGGTTCTCCACGAACCAGACAATATGGTGAGCGGTGCCGTGTACCGGCTGTCCACCGAGATAGACGGACGAAAGGTACACGTAGAAGAAGTTGGAAGCATCCAACAAGGCGGCACCAAAAACAACGGTGACCGCATGAAAGACGCAGCTTCGGATGCGTTGAAACGGTGTGCTATGCGGATGGGCCTAGGGTTACATCTCTGGTCCCAAGACAAATACATTTTGCACACCACATTAGAATCAAAAACCAGTGAGAAAGAGGAAATAGAAGATGGCGTTAGCGTTTAGCGGGAACCTTACTCGCGACCCCGAGCTGAGATACGGACAGACTGGCACCCCCTGGGTGACATTCACCGTCGCTGAAACACGAGGTCGAGATGACAACAAGAAAACCACGTTTTGGGAATGCAAAGCGTTCGGTGATATGGCCGAACACGTAGCCGAGTTCTCCAAACGGCAACGCCTCATCGTTGAAGGCTCCGCAGAAACAGAACAGTGGGAAGACAAAGACACCGGCAAGAAACGATCCAAGATTGTGGTCACCGCATGGGAAGTAGGCCGCTCAGTACGGTTCGATCCCATTGTTGGTGACGCACCAGCCGCGAAGAAAGAAGATGCTCAGGCAGCTAAGGCTGTGCAGGCAGCGTTCGCAGATGACGGCGAAATAGAAGATGAGGAGCCGTTCTAGTGATGGCAGTCAAAGGATCACACCTCAACTTGCGTCTATCAGACGACGATCACACTTGGTTACAGATCTCCGCTAAAACAAACGGGGTATCTAAATCAGAGATGGTTCGCAGGTGCATAGCTATGTATCGCGAAGACGAAACTTCGTTAGAAGACATGGCTGCTTACTACAACAAAGCGTGACATCACGTGACAGAATGGAAGGGTGGACGAAGAAGTTGAATTGGCTCTCCAAATCCCTAACGATATGGAGATGGTGGCGTTAGCCATCCCTGACACGTTGCTATTGGACCTCGACATTTACTGTGACAGTCTGCGACGACACCCCAGTTGTCCAGAGTTGATCCGTGATCTCCCTATGTGGGCGTTCCGTAGCAACGTGATTCAGGCATCTATCCGAGGTGCGTTAGAAATGTATGCACCGGATGACGATTTAGAAGCCGAACTTCAGTTCATATTCAAATGGTATAAAGATGAATAAAGCAAAACAAAAAGGGACTGCTTACGAAACAGCGGTAGCTCGTTTCTTAGCAGATGAGACAGGCGCATGGGTGGAACGTCGCGCTTTGTCAGGGACTAACGATAAGGGTGATCTGATAGGTGACGGTGTGTTAGCTGACTGGTGCCTTGAAGCGAAGAACCACAAGTCGATTGACTTGGCAAGTTTCGTGGATCAAGCTGAGGCTGAGGCGAGGAACGCTGGATCTAAATGGTTTGCTGCCATAGTGAAGCGTCGCAACAAGAATGTTAAAGAGTCGTATGTTGTGATGCCCCTGTGGATGTGGACCGAGCTGATCTGCGATGAGTAAGGGTTGGCAACACGGGCCGCTCAACATTGCTGAGAGCGAATACTTTGGACCGAACCAGTTTCTTGCGCGAAGAAGTTTTGACCACCCGGAATTAGCAGCGAAGAAAGCTGCAAAGGCAAAGAAACGACATGAAGCTCGCATGGCTGCTCATCGTTGCGTGAAATGTGATCGCCAGAACAGGCATTTGCAGACGTTGGGGCTGGTTGGGTTAGCGATACAGGACTTCACGGCAGGCAACAATGAGTGAACTAGTCCACGTACCGCCAGGTCAAATAGTTACAGACGACCACGCCAACCTCACAGTCCAATACTTCTGGGATCGAGTACACCCCAAACCACTCACCCCACTCCCAAAGATCCAAGCCATAGCCAAACGAGCACTCATCGCCGGATACACACCCGAAGAAGTAGTGCGCGCCCTCAACCAATGCCGTGCCTTCACCCTCCCAGCAATCGAATACCAGCTCAGGTCTTCTTCTATCCCCAACTATGGGCGTAACGCTGAACGAGTATTGAAGATGATGGAATGAACTTCGAGAGCCCATACTGGTTTAGTCAAGCTGCTTGCACTGGTCTGATGGCAGGCAGTGTACGTGAAGAGATCTGCTGGGAGGAATGCCAGGTACGTGAACAGTGTTTGGCTTACGCTATGGGTGTAGCTGATTGGATTGGTAATGCGTATATGCCTAATCTGGTGTGGGGTGGGTATAGCGGTTATGCGAGGGAGCAGGTTATGAAAGAGGTTGATTACAACGTGACTAAAGCAGTGAACCTATTGGAGGGGAAATGACTGACGAGGAAGCAACCAAAGCACTACTACACATGACACAAATCTGGTGGCAACGAGAACTACCAGACTCAACACTCGGAGTATGGAAACGAGAAATTAAACCCCGAGACTTCGAGACAGCAATGGCAACAATCAACTCACTCGGCAGAGAAAAAGACTTCTGGCCGTCATTCGCAGAGTTCGCCAAAGTGTATGTCGAGCTGGCCCCACAACTCTCCACGCCACGCAACCTAGAGTTCATTCACCATGATGATGGTTCAGTGACACGCATTGTGGATGGTGTGATAGTAAACTAAGGTTGGAATAACAAACAGCGCTTTCATGGTTTAGTGCTGGCTCCCGTCGGGTACTCTCTCCCCGGCGGGAGTTTTGTTTTTAGGGAACCAAGTTAGGTGACGTAGCGTCAGACTTCATGCGGCCACGACAATAAGCGCCACAACCTTTACATTGAAACTGCACATACTGAGAAACCTTCGTAGACCGATACCCTCGACGCATCAAATCGTCATGGCCACAAGTCGGACAAGAATCCGGGCGACCATCAAACAACGCACGATTCGGATGATTCCTCATCCACGGACGCAACCGTTCATACACATCCTGCAGCAAATCAACATCTTGTTTGGCGTACTTCTTCATGGTGCGCCACGCTTTCTCATCGCCACGCATACAACCAGCCCACAACTCAAAACCGCCAGTAGCTTCCTTGTTTCCCAACCCCAAGTGTTCCCCCAGGTCACCGAGCTTGTTGCTGTTAAACATAAAATATCTGCGCGCAACCTTTAATGTGTCAATCTGTTGAGGCATCGAGGGTGGAGTCATGCCGTGGTACACGAAGCGGGCGTTAGCTTTCCGCATATCAAACTTGTCGCCGTTATGGCCTATCACAATGTCAGCTTCATCAAACAAATCCCATAACACGCCAGCTACAGATCTGTCATCTTCAGGATCTTTACTGTACGCCTCAGGGAAATCAGTGAGAGACACAACTTTCGTAGAACTTTGCCCCTCCCACTTGTAGGAGAAACACAACAAATACCATTCACGGTACTGTCGGACAACGTTCTGGTCGTACTGCCCCCACACGTACGCTAAGTTGGGCGCGGTTTCGATATCGTAAAACAGTACCTTAGCCATGAAGCCCCCTAACTTGGTACGGTCAGTAGCCTCACTACAAGAGTACCTTCCCACCAAGCTCCGTTGTCGGATATGCGGTCAGGTTGCATAGACAAGCGTTCAATAGTAACTTTCTCGGCCCGTGTCCCCTCAATGTAATCAACAGTCACCCCGGCTTCCATACGGCTGCGAAGAGTGTTAAAGATCGTAGCGGAGTCAAACATGACAGGGGAACCGCTGTTACGGGAAGTCAATACTTGACGTTTAAGAATGATCGGAGCAATGATTTCGTCTACCCGATCAGGGGTAGCGATACAGCTAGTCACCCAATCTTCAAGGATCGGCGCAAGCGTAGTGTTACTTGTGTCTCGAGTGAGAGTCATCTCAAAGCTGTAAGACACTGACGATTCTGAAGCGAAATCAAAATTCAAAGGCACACCGGTAGACAAAGGGCCCACTTCGCTTACAGCATTGTTGTCGTTAGTAGCTTTGAACTTGACCGTACCCGGCGTCACACTGATTTGTGTGCCTTGGAAAGTAGAAATGCTTTGCCGATAAGTGAAAGGAGCAGCTTGCCGATAAGTGGTAGTTGAGTCGAACTGGTCACGGCTTTGTCGTACTGTCACGTTACGCAACAGTTTAGGGGCAACAGTTGACCACGAAACTTCACCAATGTTGAGTGTCCCAGTAGCAACTTTTATGCCCGTACCAGACTCACCATAAACGCCGTCAGTTGCTGCCCCAAAATATGTTTTATTTCCGAAACGTGCAATCGAGTTGACGTTGCCGCTACCACCGGTAGATACCAGATCAGCCGCCCAAGCTGGGACCAGCGTAGAAGTAAACTTAGAAAGATCAGCCCTATAGATTTGGCCGGAGCTACCACCCCACCAAACGAAACGTCCTTCAGCTTCCAGCCCGTAAGCCTCGCCGCCTTCCTCGATCACCGGACCGATAGTCACGGAACCAGACTGCGTGTCAATCAAAGCAGTCCTCAATCCCTCTGTTGTCGCGATTAAAAGGACTTCTCCATAAACCAAGATCTGATTTACTTGTTCACCTCGAGGTAACTGACCGCTAATGACAGGGGTTTGTAAAGTACCGTCAGTAGAACTGACACTTATTTGGTGGATAGTCCCAGTGTTGTCGGTGTTAGCTGCAGCAAAAATGCCTGAAGGCCCGCCAGCTACAGAAACCCAAGTCGTGCCAGCAAGAGAAGGAGTGTAATCAAGTGAGCTAGCTAGCTTGTCCCCGTTAGCCCCGATCTCAAATATGTTTGCACCCAACGCACCGATCAGACGACCTGCTGCGACTTGGATAATGTCTGCTGCTTGCGTGCCACTCGTCGGCCATGCACCGTCAATAGCGCTAGCGCCGAGAGTTGCTTTAGCTATAGCTGCCCCCGACCCGAAAGCAAAATAAATGTTTGTTCCGTCAGACGCAATGTCCGCTATCTGATGTGTAGCTCGTGCCACAAAACTTGTCCACGAAGGAGTCGTCGGTGTAGCACTCGTTGTAAACGCAGCGTTCTCAGCGTGCGTAGCGTACAAATAAATACCCATTCGCTGTACGAGAAGGTTGCTTGTAGTTGCGGCTAGTTTCTCTTCAGTGATGGGGAGAAGCGTGATCTCACCTTTCGTCCACGGATCAATACCCGTAGAACTAGAGAAGCGACGGCGATCACTGTCACCCAAATCAAAATGCGTTTGACCAGCACCCAAAGACCAATCTGTTTGGGAACGTGTCCACGCTCCGCTCGTGTCTAAAGCGTTTTCGCCTGCCTCAGCACTATTGTCTCGTTGCTCTCTTAAAGCAGGAACAGTTGTTCGCGCATACTGTCGAGTGTCTACAAGAAACGAAGTACCATCAAGTTGTATCGGTAAGTAATCCCCACTAGCCATTCGAGAACCCACTCCATTGCGAAGTGGTGCGCAGAGCGGAACTCCTTGTCCACATTTGCGGGTAGCGTCCTACAAGCCGTCCAGCTTCCGCTTGGAGTCTTGCCCTACGTCGCCCCATTAAATCCCTGAAAGACGCTGAGATCGCCCCTGGTGGGACCTCCTCGGCCAACCGTGAGGTGCCTTCAGCATCAAGGAACTCTCTGCGTATCGGGGTCGTAGTCATCAACGCCATCGCTGCACCCAACGGGGGAAGGTCGTATGCGGTGGGAGCCAACCCAGTTAAAGACTGGCTAGCTGTCAAATCAGTTGTCGAAACAGAAGTCAACGGGGACTTATACATAACCGTAACTTTTTTACCGGGCCACGCAGGACTATAAAGAATTAAAGCCAACCCACTAGCAAACGTGCTTGTGTCTCTGTTGCGTTTAAGCGTCCACGAAGAAACCTCGGGCTCAGTTGCCTCTACCCCCACGTCAGCGTAAGTCACAGAATAAATAGAGTTAATCTCATCTGAGCTTAAGCCAGCCAGATTGTACCCATCGACACTGGCGTTGTAATCAAAACTGGTTGTCTTCATTTGGAACAAACCGTTATCTGG
>WLWE01002496.1_pt1 | contig 11706 bp, 2 predicted proteins | sample 6718301 | NCBI WGS metagenome assembly WLWE01 (sample SAMN12718691, study PRJNA515312) | sponge metagenome | isolation source: marine sponge | host: Mycale hentscheli | place: New Zealand: South Island, Marlborough, Capsize Point | collected 2003-05-01 | reverse complement strand
CCCCGACTAGCAATAGACATGCACGACGCCGGCATCACGACCGTCTCACTGGCACCCACTATCGAGCCCCGAGTCATCTCCTTGGTGATTCGCCAGGGTGATCAATCTCTGCCCGCGGCTCGTTCCTTCGTCACCGCCGCTATCGAAGCGGCCAAGGGCATACTGCGATAAGTCTCGGCGGCGCACCGACGCGTGGCTCGGGCGCTACAGCGAAATGTCCGCCATGACGTGCTTGATGCGCGTGTAGTCCTCGAACCCATACATGGACAGGTCCTTGCCGTATCCGGAGTGCTTGAAGCCCCCGTGTGGCATCTCGGCGACCAACGGACTGTGCGTGTTGATCCACACCGTTCCAAAGTTCAAAGCCTTGGACATGCGCATGGCGCGGCCGGAATCCTTGGTCCACACACTGGACGCCAATCCGTACGCCACCCCGTTGGCCCAACGAAGGGCCTCATCCTCATCGGTGAAGCGCTGGATGGTGATCACAGGTCCGAAGACTTCCTGCTGGATCATTTCGTCATCCTGTTGCAGATTCGCGACGACGGTTGGTTGAACGAAGAACCCTCGGTCGCCGTCGCGGTCACCTCCCGCGACGATCTCCGCATGCTTCGGTGTCCGCTCCAGGAACCCCAACACGCGGTCGAATTGGTTGGCGTTGTTGACTGGTGGCACGAGCGCTTCTCCGCCGGGTCCATCCGCGAACGTCGTGGCGGTATTCGCTGCTTGCTCGCTCATGGCGGCGACGAAGTCGTCGTAGATCTTCGGAGCCACGATCATTCGGGTCGCCGCCGTACAGTCTTGGCCGGCGTTGAAGTATCCGGCGATCGCCAGAGCTTCTGCGGCGGCCTCGAGATCGGCATCGTCGAACACCATCACCGGGGCCTTGCCACCAAGTTCGAGGTGAACGCGCTTGACGTCGCGAGCCGCAGACTCGGCGACCTGCATGCCGGCGCGGACAGAGCCGGTGATCGCCACCATCTGTGGCGTCGGATGTTCGACGAGATTGCGTCCGGTGTCCCGATCGCCGCACACCACGTTGAATACACCCGCGGGAAGAACATCGGCCTCGGCGATGATTTCTGCCATCCGAACCGTCGTCACCGGTGTGGTGTCACTCGGCTTGAGGACCACCGAATTTCCGGCCGCGATGGCGGGAGCGAATTTCCACACCGCCATCATCATCGGGTAGTTCCATGGCGTCACCTGGCCGACGACCCCGACCGGTTCGCGTCGAATGAAGGACGTATGTCCCGCCATGTATTCACCCGCGGCGCGTCCGTCGAGAACTCGAGCTGCACCGGCGAAGAATCGAATCTGATCCACCATCGGTGGGATCTCCTCCGAGGCGACCAGGGCCAGTGGCTTCCCGGTGTTCTGGCTCTCCAGAGCAATCAACTCGTCGGCATGAGACTCGATCGCGTCCGCGATCTTCAGCAGTGCCATCTGGCGCTCCGCCGGAGTTGTGTTTCCCCACACCTCGAAGGCGCGCTCAGCCGCGGCGTACGCGGCATCGATATCGGCAGCCTGCGAGACCGGGGCTTGAGCAAACACCTCGCCCGTTGTCGGGTCCACCAGGTCACTGCGCGACCCGCTCTGGGCATCGACACTGGCGCCGTCGATGAAGTTTCGAACCTCCACTGCTCGCCTCCTCGGCTTCGACTGCTGATGGTCCTCAGCGAGTTAACGTTAGGCCGTAGGGGGCATTTCCACAGTGTTTTGGGTAGAAATCAACGAATTCCGCATCTAATTAGGCAATTGGCCACTAATTCACTTGCTTCTCGGGTTCACATCGGCAACCATGGCCGGGTGTCAACCAAAACCCCGGTCCTCGACGACGTCTCCAAGTCGATCATCGAGGAACTCCAGGCCGACGGCCGGCGCTCCTACAGCGCCATCGGCAAGACGGTCGGGCTGTCGGAAGCGGCCGTGCGACAACGGGTCCAACGCCTCCTGGACGCGGGTGTGATGCAGATCGTCGCCGTAACCGATCCACTGCAGGTGGGCTTTGCCCGCGCCGCCATGATCGGCATCAGCGTGACCGGGAATCTGGATGCTGCCGCCGAGGCCATCGAGAAGTTGCCCGATGTCCAATATCTCGTCGTCTGCGCCGGCGGCTTCGACATCCTGGCGGAGGTAGTGGCTGAGGATGACGATCACCTCCTTCGCATCCTGAACGACTCCATCCGGTCGGTGCCCGGTGTGACCCGCACCGAAACCTTCGTCTATCTCAAACTCCGCAAACAGATCTACTCCTGGGGAACACGATGAGCACATTGCCGAACGACGTACGCGAAACCTCCGAGACCTCTCTCGCCGACGCCGCCCGCGACCACCTATGGATGCACTTCACCCGACACTCCACGTACTACCAAGGTGGCCACGTACCCGTCATCGTCAAGGGCGAAGGCCCGTACATCTGGGACGATCACGGACGCCGGTATTTCGACGGTCTGGCTGGCCTGTTCGTCGTTCAATTGGGTCACGGACGAACCGAACTGGCTGCCGCGGCCGCGAAGCAGGCCGAAGAACTCGCCTTCTTCCCTATTTGGTCCTACGCCCACCCCGGCGCGATCGCTCTCGCCGAACGTCTTGCCCATTACGCGCCCGGAGACCTCAACCGTGTCTTCTTTACCTCCGGAGGAGGTGAGGCCGTCGAAACGGCGTGGAAACTCGCCAAACAGTATTTCAAGATGACCGGCAAGCCCACGAAGCACAAAGTCATTAGTCGATCGATCGCCTACCACGGCACACCCCAGGGTGCCCTGAGCATCACGGGCATTCCATCGGCCAAGGTTCCCTTCGAGCCACTGGTTCCCGGTGGTGTGAAAGTGCCCAACACCAACTTTTATCGGGCGCCGGAGGAATTCAAGTACGACGAGAAGGCCTTCGGTAAAATTGGTGCAGAGGATCCCGGCACACAATTTTGGATCGAGCAAGGTTCGGAAAACCCTGTAACAACAACCAATGGTTGTCCTGCTATCAGACCTGGTAGTGTGGAAGGCACACAGATGCTTTTAAATCTCAGAGGCGATGCCACAAACCATGACGTTGAACTTGATGCATCACTCACAAACTTTTTTATTAATATCCAAACAAATGATCAGACAGGCAATATCAGCAGTATTGCTAAACGCTTGGAAGTAGCAGTATACGAACAGGAAGCAAACACCATTATACCTGGTACAAGTACTCAACAAGTTACTCCAGTAATGTTATTGAGCGGCAAAAAAACTGCCATAGACTTCCCTGAGTCTGGTGAGTACTTGGTAAGCGCAACAATTACTGATGATAAAGGTATCATATACAAGCAAAATCAAAGTTTGCAAGTAGACGTAGAGGGTAACGCCAGGGTATCCTATGTGGATTCCAGAGACCCTCACTATGACGAAACTAAGACAATTACCAGAGGATTCCTAGGATACGGACCAGGATACAAGTGTAATCCAGGCAACTACAAAAATGATCTCAGATACAAAAACGTAGGAGAAAGTTTCAGTTACAATAGTGTTGACTACAACATGACACAGAACATGGCAACGTGTTTGACGTTTAATTGTCTGGATGAGTGTTTGGGTGTTAACTCAGTACAAGCAGGTCCCAACGGACAACTTAGCAAAGGCACTATTGATAACTGTGAAGAAAGTTATTATGGTGAATATGAATATAGTAATGAAGTTTTAAAATGGGACACCGCAGATTTTAGTAGTGTTTACCTTGACGTAAATTCAGATATTTTAAGTTTCCCATTGGTAATCCCCACTAAGGAAGTCAGTGACACCAATAGTGTTAAAGGCCAGTTTGAAGCAAGTGGAAATAATACGCTTATGTGGATAAGCACCGAACCTGGTGGTGGCCCGCACAACTGTTTTGGATATTTAGACAGTTACGGTAACTATTACAGTTTTAATGGCATCATGAAGTTCTATGCCACATACAACAATGCTCTCATGGCAGATTATGCAAAATCTCATGCACAGTTGACTATGGGACAAACATATTATATCAACGTATGTAAAATTATCGGCAACACTCAAAAATTCTTAAATGGTGAACTACCTATTTTTTCTAAATTTACTAGTGTAACAGTAGATTACACTGGCATGACTAGTTTGGTCAGGAAAGACAAATTAAGATCATACAATCCTGCCATGGGTATTGCAGTGGGAGATAGAACTCCAGGTACTAGCAGTGCTAACGTAAGTTATGTTCCAGAAGTAGAACCACTTAGTCCTGCCTATACTGAGCGTTATGGTATTTGTGCAGAGGAATGGGACGACTCGGCGGGTAGTACAACGCTGGTAAAAGTAGCGCCCAGAGGCAGAATTGTAATGCCCTTTACAACAACAAAGCGTATGTACAAGGGTCAGTTTTCTTTCCTTAATCTAAATGATACTTTTGACGATTATAATAACATTAGTGCCTATATTATAGATACTCCTGAAAAACTAAAGGGTCAATCCATTGGCAGAGTAATAAATGGAAAAAGTACCTTTGATGGGTATACTAGTATTGTAATGAATTTAGAGGTAGCAGTTGACAACTATGTTACTAGCAGTTCAAGTGATGTTGTTTTAGAACCTTTTACAACTTACTATATTGTATTGGACAACAACACTAACCAAACGTTTACTGCCAACCGTCATTTACAAATGGAGTACTCTGCAGATTATGGCGAAGCTGAAACAGACTATGACTTGTATCCACCATGGTGCATTAACACGCAGTACGAAGATGTTGGTAGCCCTGCGCAAATTAATTTGTCAACTCAGGGTTTGGGTCAGAAAAAATTGGCAGGCGATGTTGTGTGCCAGTTTAGTCGCAATCAAACTGTAAATGTTTACAGAAGTGGACAACGTTTTACAATTAAGGGTCAGGATCTGATATGTACCAGAGCAATGGCAGATTGTTTGGAAAGCAAAACAACTGCTCTAAATATTCCAGATGTGCAGGATGTTATGCAGTGTGCTGGTATCTTCTATGATAGTTTGAATCCAGATACTCCTGAGCCCAATCCTTTGGAAAGAGGCGGCCCTGTAAGAGGCGCTGACAACGTTGATAATTTTGGATTTCCCGATGCTGAAGTAGCAGTGTTTACAAATGGCCAGGGATTAAATACTTTTTCTTCAGCACAGTCTAGTACAACTATACTCGCAGGCGGCGCGGCCAGTGTAGATGATGCAGTTAGAGTGGCTATCAATAACAAAGACTTTAGTAGTTTTAATAGTTATGGTATGCGTAACACATCACTTACTGGACCCACAGGTAATCCTAATTGGCAAGAATATCTTAGCCAGTTCCAGAAGTTTGGAAACTACAGTGGCTTTAGTAATCATCCGCTTACTGGTAATTATGATCAACTGCCAAGCACATTTAAAATACGCAAGCGCAAAGTTAAGAACCCACTAATTTATGGTTTCGAAATACCACTCAAAGAGGGCAGGTATGTAAATGCCACCTCTCAGAGAATTACTGGTGGAACAGTAAAGCAATTAGCAAAGCCACTGAAGATTGTTTCCAGAACTCCCAAGCCATTAAAGACATACAACGTCAGAGATGAGGCTTTTGGTAAGAATGTTCCCAGCAACCTCAATGAGACATATCGTAACACCTATTACAATCCCAGAGGTGTGGGCGCATATTTCTCTACCAAAGGTAAAAAAGTTCAAAACATTGCTAATAATGGATTTATTGCTAGTCCAGTTAATAGCAGTACGCCTGGTTTCCTGTTTGGCGGAGGTCCTTTTGACCCTACTGCTCCAAGCACTACGCCTAGAATACAGCAGGAAACTTCAGACAGTGTAAATCAGTCACAAGAGGAAGCACTTCTTCCAGATGAGCTTCAGCCTATTGCGCAGGATTTAATCTATGCTCCTATTCCTGAGATGACTATTCAGCCTCTTAAGATAGACGACCAAGGTAATTATGTACCAGCAGGTCCTGAAGCCAAAATAGATCTCAGACAGCCTACACCTCAGGCCAGCTTTACGGCATTGCAAGCCAAGGCAGTAGCAGATGGATCGGAACTATTCATCAATGAGCGCAAAATTGTATTTAGAAACGGTAGCCCCCTAGAGGATATCAAAACACAAATTAACTGCGGTAAGTTTGGTGTAAATGCTATCATAGGTGAGGACACTGATAATGTTTATCAGGATGGTACTCCCATCAAGCGTCTAGTAATTAGTAGTTGTAGTAATAGTCCCTGGACTGTGGCAAACGGCTGTGGTGGCGGTATATTCCAGCAAGTGGGCGACTTCCACGTTAACCGTGGTTTTGAGAATACCCGTAGTATCACCAGTACGTTTATACCAGCAGGTAGTTTAGGACCAGCAGAGGCGAACGTAGATGTTAAAATTCCATTTACTGATCCTCTGTTCCCAGGTACTGGCAGATTAGTTGATATTACATTTGATAAGAATGCTTGGAACAATCCTACATACCGTGAAGACTATTTGTCAGGTGAAGGAATCGAAGAGCCAGGTGTTGACAAACTTAGCGACTTGCCTAGCGGCGCTATGTTCCTGCCAACTGAAACAGTAACACTGGGTGGCGCTGGACAAGGATACAGAGTAGGTGACAGATTAAGACTAGTTGGTGGTACTCCAGTAAATTCAAACAAAGGCCCACTTACCAGACTTTGTATTGATATAGCAGGAGCTGGTTATGTTGATCCTGAAAGGATTGATATTATTATTGGTGATGGTAGTACACCTGGCATTGGTGCAGAAGCAATAGTAATAGAATTAGATTTGAATGGTGGTATTGCAGATATTGAAATGCTTAATTATGGCATTGGTTATGATCCTGGTAGACCACCTGTAATACAAATCATCGATAAGCATAGTGATCAGGCTTACAGAAATCAAAAGACTGTCAACGCTTTAAATCAATTCAATCAAGTAACACTTAGCTCAGGTGATGTTTTCAAATACGAACAGCCTAGCATTGTAGCAGACAATTCAGATGGAACTGTAAATGAAAGTTATATTGATGTTGAATTGGACTACTATAGAATATCCAATTCTCAGACAGGAGACCTTTTAGTAGGTGGCATTAACAATTCTGTTGGATCTCAAAACAAAATGTATTATGGTGGAAACACAGTGGATGGTAATTATCCAACTATCGATATTGCCACTGGAAAAATTTATGGCGAGCTACAACACACTGAATATAAAGCGGTTATTGGAATGCCCCAGCAAAAAACAGTGCTTGTTGGACAGTACATAAGGCTTGTGAGCACTGGTACTGGGGCAAATGCCGCAGTGGTAGCAAACACACCAGATCTCCTAGTAAGTGATCACATGATAGGCAAGGATGGTAGCAACAATGATACCGTAGCACTTAATATGCCTATTGTAAGAAATCGTGCGTTCCTGAATGCCAGCACTATCAATAAGATTGCTAGTGAAATGGCCGCTGGTAACGTCACTGTGGAATATGCTAAAGTGTTCCAGCCTATAGGTTCAACTTTTATTCCAGTAGCGCCATATGGCATACCTAAAGTTGATGCAGAAGTATCAGGAATAGTTGGCGTAACACCAGAAAGATTAGACGATGGTTCTAATTTAGATCCCGATGATCCTTTCTATACACCTATACCAGATGATCCAGGTGTTGGCGGCTTCCGTGCACTGGGTGGTCCACAACGTGTTGCTAAATTCTTGGTAACTCAGGTAGATGCTGATGGTGGTATTGTTAGTTTAAAACTTCTGGATAGAGGACTTTACAGAATCTTCCCAAGTGATTTGACCTTTGGTATTCCTTTGGAATATGATGTTGAACTATTGGGCGTTAAAGGACCAGTACAAGCCAGTGCACAGATTGGAAATTCTCCCTACGGTGATAACGTAAACAAGGGAGATGGTAATGCGTTGGGTGGCGTAGACCCACTAAGAAATAATATAGTTTACGGATATTTCCATCCAGAATATTGGAACGGAACTGCACCCAGACCTCCATTTAGTCTTAGTTCAAATGGTGATGATAGCTCAGGCGCCAGACAAGGTGCCAAACATCCAGATTGGGTTAACGTTGGTGAATATAAAGTTGTATCAGACGGCAACAATCAACCACAATTACAACAATACTGGGGATCGCCAGGTGCATATGATCCCACTACATTTGTACTTCTAGAGGACGGATCATACCAACCCAAAACCAAAGAGTTCGTGATAGATCCTGTGACCGGTATACCATTGAGCGTTAGACGTCCAGAGCGCACCAGTGGCGGTCAGGGTGCTAGGGTATTCCTTACAGCACAAGATGTTCCTGACTGTAGTGAAGAAGGTGACGCTCAAGAGAAGTTAGGACTACCCGACACAGTTACTGAGCTAGACGGTCCCAGAAACTTTGTCAGAGCGTCTAACACTGGATTGGTTGACGTAGGCTACCTGCCACCAGATATAAATTGGGGAGTTGACGGTGATGGTGTACTTGCCAATGTGACACTCAACTCAATCTATCCAGGTGTAAGATTTAACGGCTTGGATTGGTTTGGTATACCAAGTGGTGACTATGCGGCTGGAGCATTGTGTGTACAAGCTACACTTAGCTCGCCCAACCTTACCACTTCACAAATTCAGACTGAGCTAGAAAAAATATATCAAAGTTCTGATGCCTTTGGTTTAACACAGGAAACATTTACACTTCCTAACCCTGAAGATATCAGGCCTTTGAACACCAAAGAAAAGAAATTTGACACGGCTATATTGAGCTTGCTTTGTATTGATAGTATCCAGACTGACCCCAACAGTGTGTTTGGTGATGGTCCATTGTTTAATACTATCAACGAACTATACAAATATGATATCACTAACGTTTTTGGACAAGAAGTTAAACTTGATGGCGTTAAACAAGATACAGACGCATTTATTTTTGAAAGCAGAAGATATGAAAATGCTGATAGCTTAAACTTTAACTCTTACTATCAAGATATTTCACTCAAAGCAAATGCTTACGTTGGTAGCGATAGCAAACTATGGATTGATAAGTTAAACCTTGATGATACCAAAGCAAATATTGAACTTGCTGTGCCTGGTTTTATTAACGGCGGATGGGCATACATAGAAAACGGTGAACCTAAACTGTGGCAAACACCCATGGTAGACACCAGATATGTCCATAATAGCATTATATATGATCCCGACACAGGTGCCAGAACCACAGACCTGTATCCCTGGGATCCATTCAAGGGCGTGTTACCCGGATTTATTGACAAAGAAATAGATTACATTTCTGAACAAGACCCTGTGGTGTATAATATACAAAGACATCAGTTCGGTCCCAAACAGGTTGGTGCTGTATGGTGGGATACAAGTAGTATCAGATATCAGTGGTACGAGCAAGGTACAAATGTAGAGCGATGGAAAAACTGGGGCAAAGCGTTCCCAGGCTCAACTATTATTATTTGTGAGTGGGTAGAGAGCAGAGCCAAACCACAAAACTGGAATGGCGATGGCACACCCAGATGGTTGGACCAGTTTATAACAGAAAGACGTTGGGATCCTGTCAAGCAAGAGTACCAAAACTTCTATTACTACTGGGTAATGAACCGTACCACTGTTGATGCCAGACTGCGTGAAACGCGCAACAGAAAATATGATACTCGTACTATCGCCAGATACCTGAGTGATCCAGTTGGCTTTGGCATCCACATGATTAGTTTCCTAAGTAAAAATGCTGTGATGTTTAGCAACCTGAGTGATGTACTCAGAGACTCAGGCAACCATGTACAGATTAACCTAGCCAGAGACTTGGATCCAGATGGCATCAAGCACACGGCTTGGAAACTTATTCGTGAGGATGATGACAACAGCGCAATACCTGACAACATCACTCTCAAACTAACAGACAGTCTCGCAGGCGAGAACCTGGTGGGTGAAGTAGTACCAGATCCCAGACTCAGTAGCGTAATGAGTTACGGTGCTAAGTTCAGACCACGCCAGGGTATGTTTGTAAACATCAAGGAAGCCAGACGCACCATGGCGTATGTGCTCAATGAAGTATTTGCTAACCTCAAACTCTACACTGACTTCCCAACCTGGAACATTGACTTGCCAGCAGAAGATACCTGGCAGTATATTGAGCGTGTTAATTACTATAGTGTTATATATGTAGACGAAAATACCAACGAGCCAGTCAGATACGACGACAGTTACAAGCCCATCTTTAATGTAGACACAGTGAGCGATTTGGAGTCACTCACTAACTTGCCTGACGGTACTGTAGTTCAAGTACAGGGCGATGCTCAGTTGGCAGAGCCTCAGTTATGGATCTACAATCTGGAAAATAATGATTTCAATCAGATTGCTATTGTTAATGATACCATAAGGTTCAAGGACGAGGTATATACAGACGAAACTAATACTCAGATGAGTTTGGAAATTCGTAATATATTAAACCTTTTCAGCAATGATTTGTTCCAGCGTTTCAACTTCTGGAACATCTTGTTCTTTGAAATGCTCAAGTATGCTTACATGGAACAAAAGCAATTGGATTGGGCGTTTAAGACTTCCTACTTGTATGTAGAAAAAGAAGAAGTTGACCTCATACAGATCTCAGGCTTTAAGCCAGACAACTATGAAGCTATTCTGAGTTACATGGACGAAGCCAAGCCATACTCAAGCAAGGTACGTGAGTACAGAGATGGTAAGTCTCCGCCCATGGAAATACTAGGTACTATTCAGCCCGGTGACATCATACCTGGCGATGGCGACTATAACGACATAGGCAGTGGCGTACCTGGTATACCAGGATTGCCAGGCCCAGGACCTGACGGTAACAATAACGGTGGCCCAGGTGGTACCAACCCCAATGCTGGACTGCGCAGTGTAAGCGATTACGACAAGCCTCCATATCCAGATCCTCAAACAGGCACAGTAAGAATATTAGATGATTATAATCAGACTGACAGAGAAATTATGTCTACTAGCCCTGATTACATCAACTACTTTAGTGTGGCCAACAAGGCTGACGATCCCATCAGGCACATCACTACCAACCTCACATATGACAGAACAAACTGGAGGTTCACTGAGTATCTGTGGAACGCAAACACTGTGCCACTTGAGAACAGTATTACTAACAACATAGTAAACCTTACCACGCAGACAGTCAGAGAGGTTGCGGCTAATGCCAATGTTAGAGCTATTGACAGAATATTTAAGTTTGACCCTGGTGTAATCAATCAGTTTAATCTGGACATTGAAAATAATTATCCAGTATTTAAAACTGACTTTACATATCAAGCAAATAGTTATGTACGCAAATCAAATCAAACTCTGAGAGCAGAATTTGATCTATACAAAGCAAATAAGTATGTAGCCCCAGGCACAGGCTGGAAAGCAGACGATTGGGATTTGCAGGAAGTGCCTTACACTGAGATTGTAACAAATGTTGATGTAGTTTATGACATAGTAGAGTCAGGTAACCTTAACTTTACCTTGGCATTGCTTAAAAACAAAGTAGGTGGTGATTGGCAGGGTGAGACACTTGACGCAAATGTGTTTACCAAGGTAGTACCTGGTGCTGATCCCACATATGATTATCAAACAATATTTGGTTATGGCACAGAGGACTATGAACAGTTTTACTGGGATGTGGTACAGGAAGTCAACAACTATGTTGGCATCTTCAAGCCACCACCAGAGGTCAACCTCAGGAGAAATGACAGAGACTACGACGGTTTCGATGGTATTAGTT
>WLWE01002495.1_pt1 | contig 11710 bp, 12 predicted proteins | sample 6718301 | NCBI WGS metagenome assembly WLWE01 (sample SAMN12718691, study PRJNA515312) | sponge metagenome | isolation source: marine sponge | host: Mycale hentscheli | place: New Zealand: South Island, Marlborough, Capsize Point | collected 2003-05-01 | reverse complement strand
AAACAATCTTGATTGAAGCGAAAGCATCTGGTATGCCCTTAACACAGGAGCTACGTCAAGTAGGAATTCCTGTAGTAACTTATACGCCTAGTAAGGGCAATGATAAGCATGTACGTGTAAACTCCGTGGCTCCTATTTTTGAAGCAGGACAGGTATGGGCAACTGATGACCGCTGGGCAGAAGAAGTTATTGAAGAATGTGCCGCTTTCCCTTATGGTGATCATGACGATTTAGTCGATTCAACAACACAAGCGCTGTTGCGTTTCCGTCAAGGAAACTTTATTCAACTGGAATCTGATTATGTGGATGAACCAGGGTACATTGAACAGAGAGAGTATTATTAATGGTAGATATTAACGATATATTAGAAGACGAAGATTCTGGTTATATACAACTACCTATGCCTGGTGCTACTATTGATCCTCAAACAGGTGTAACAGATTTTAATTTTGGTGTAGCTCCTCCTCTAACACAACAACAGAAAATAGATGCTTATGGCCCTGATGGTCGAGATGTTGTTAGTCAAAGCATTATTTCTGGTATGTCAAATTTATATGATTTTTTAGCACCTAATGAAGAACAGTTGGCTAGACTTCGAGCAATACAAGCAGAAAATCAAAAAATAGCAGATCAAACAGGGATGAAGCTGACTGAATTAAATCGAATGTTTATGTATGGAGATCCTCGAGGAAACATATTAGAAGACATGGGTTATACAAGACCTACCCTTGGAATGAATTTAATACAAGGAAGAGAGTTTTTATTTGGAGCACAACAAAAAGGATTTAGTAAATTAAAAGATGGTGCTGACTTTTTAGATCTTACAGGGGAAGAACAGTTTGGTATTGTACTATCTCCGTTAGATTTATTGGATATAGGTGGTTTAAGTTTTGGTTTAAAAAAAATAGCACAGATGGGTTTAAAAAAACTTGGTCCTAAAGCAACACTAGCAGATGCAGCGCAAGATAAAGAGATAATGAAAATGTTATCTGATAGTGAAGCGCAAGAAGTAATACAAAAATTAAAACCAGTTATAGACGGCGAACAAGAATTCTTATTACGACAAGCTACAGGTAAGGAACCAACAACAAAAACAACAGGAGCTCTTACAACTAAAGATGAAATTTTTGGATTAGGAGATGACTTACGTGCACCAAAACAAGTTGATGAACCTGTCTTGAAACAAGAACCGTCGCCCGTGAAACTTGACGAAATAGAGACACCTGTAACTATTGATGACGTACTAGAGACAACGCGAAAAGATTTAGCGGGTAAAGAAGCTTTTGAAGGTATGACACCAGAAGATATTATTGGTAAAGGTAGAGAGCCAAAAGATCCTTTCTTAACTCCTGATGAGCCTATCTCTGCACCAAAACAAGAAACACAAACAGTTGCTAAAGATCCTGTCGTTGTAGAGTTAAAAACTAAAATACCTCAGTTTACAAATTTAAGTGATGCGGAAAAACAATTGGTGGCTCAAAGATTTGCACAATCTATGCTGAATCCAACGAAAAGAAAAGAACTCGTTAAATCACTTTCAGCATCAGAACTAGCAGAAGTTGAAAGATATGCATTAGAAAAAGGATTAATAACAAAAGAATCATTAGACATAGCTAAAACAACAGCTTCTGCTGGAAGCCTTTCTACGAAAAGAGAAGTTAAAAAAAATATAACTGAACGACTTAATAAAATAGATGTTAATACTCTTTCCCTTGATGGACCAGATCCAATAATTAAAATTATAAATGAAGAAAGAAAAGCAGCAGGGTTAGTTGAGTTTTCACCAAAAACCAGCATGTCCACAACAATTAAAAGGGTAATTGCTGACGGAGATATTGATCCACAGACACTTAATAAAATTGAAGACTATAGAAAAAAAAGAAAAAGTTATGCAAGTTCTCAGAACAAAGCAAGATTTGAATTTTTTGATGAAGAGGCAACAAAAAAAGCAGACGCCGCTCTTGATGTTATAAACAAAATAAATAAAGACAGAGAAACACCAGCCAAATTTACTAGAGAGGCTTTTGTACAAGAATTAAAAAAAGAATATCCCGACTTGTTTAAAGATAGTTATTCTGCAAAAACAAGTAGACAAGTTTTAATAAACAGATTGAAAGAAATACACCCTGAAATAGCCGATAGTCTTTTGGTGACAGGACAAAAAAGTAAAAAGGGAGGAATTTTTGAAATTTCAGAAGGCTCTAAAAGAGAAGGAAATGTTTTTGGAAACTTATTTTCAAGTACGTTTAAATCAGGACAAGATCCAATAACTTTATTAAATGTTGACCCAGAGACAAGATTTTTTGATAATCTTAGAAGAACATCAAAACAATCAGCAGAAGATTTTTTTGAAACAGTTAAACTTTCGGACATAGAAAAGGGTGGTAAATATTATAATGATTTTATAAGATTTAGAGAAATTGATAAAATAAGATTAGACGCCGTAAAAGATTTAAGACCTCTTTTAAAAAAAATATTTAGTAAAGTAATAGATAAACCTGAAAAAAGTGTAAAAGCAGGTTTACAGATAGCACATCGGTTTGAAGCAAAAGGTGTAGAAAAAGGATTTGCTTCTGATAAATATATGAAAGGAGCAGATCCATCTGAGCTGTATATTGATGTATCTGAATATAATTCCGTTATTCAACCAGCGTTGGAACAACGTGCTCGAGTATTTTATAAAAAATATTTAGATGAGGGCCTTGAAGAGGACTATCAAGAACTTTTAGAAATACATAATGATATGATAGCTTTAGGCATTGAAGGACAGGTAGCTCCTGGATTTAAAATTGGTGAGGCTATGCCTATAAATAATAAAATCAGACAAATAATGGATGAAGCATTAGATGAGAAGATTATAACAGAAGAAGAATATTTTGAAGGATACAGAATGGCAGAGAAAATTGGTGAAGCTAAAGAAAAATATAAACAAACTTTTGGGCCAGCTAAATTTAGTACAGGTGGTATAGTAGAACAAAGACCCGCAGGACCAGGCTTACCTGAAGATCTAGATATATTTCAAGATGACCTTCCCGAAGGATCATATGAAACAGCAAATCTTATGTTACCTTTCTTTAAATTGTTTGGTAAAGCACCTGTTAACGAGGTTGCCCCAATACCAACACCAAAAGACAAATTAGTAAATCCTACAAAAAAACAAAAAGAAAGTTTGGATAGAGAAAAAGAAATAAGATCGCAAGAAGATATTTTTGATCCGACTCCAGATGAAAGAGTAGAGATTGGTACAGACAACCCTATTGAGGTTACACCATTAACAAACCAACCAATGACGTCCGTATTCTATTCAGACATAGAACGTGCGATGACAAACGCACCAGATCAGTTTGCAAACAAACAAGAGCTACTTGATTTCTTAAACAAAAACAGAATTAAAAAATCCGAGGTCGACGATTATCGTATCAATGCCTTGTTACGATTATACGATGAAAATATGCCAATACCTAAAGGTGATGTTCTTTCACAAGTTAGATCAGCACCAATCAGTGGTATGCGAGTACACGCAACAGGTCAGGGGTCCGAGATGATCAATCCAAATGGCGCTAGCAGAACACGATATGAAGGATACGCTAAAGATGGTTTTATTGAAGGGAGTCAACGAGAAAGAATTTTATATTTAGATAGAAATAAATTACCTGGTGACTCAGGCGAATACCCAGGTGCAATGTTTGGGGGAGAACAAATATTTCGTCATGAGTTTGGTATGCCTAATGAATCAGATACATACGTGATCGGTTGGACGCGGCTCACGGACCGTTATGGATTTGTACCGCCAAAGGTAGAAGGGCCGCAAACAAAAATAAATGTAAGTAAACTCACAAAAGAAAAAACGAAAAACGAAAGAAGTTTGCAAGGTTTATATGCGGAGGCTAGAAATAAAATAGAACGATTAGCTAATCAAAGAGGAATGAGTCAAGCAGATATTAATGATATAATGATTGATTTTGGGGGCGATACTCCTAAACTATCTATCATAGCAAAATATGCTGATCAGTTAGATGAGATAAGCCCAGGTTTAGTGAATCAAATGGACGAGCTTGTTGTTAAGAATAACGCGTTACAAGAACAGATAACCAAGGCATCGGGCGTTGATCCGAGCGGCGTGGTTCGTGTGACGTTTGCCGATGAGATACAATCTGATTTATTACAAGCAGCAGCCATGCGTAAACAACAACTGACCGCGGCTCTTCGTAAGATACAAGAAGAAGGCAACACAACAAATCTACAAGGGCTTAATAGATTGGCAGAAACAACGATGGATTTTTATGAAAAGAATAAATCCGTGTTTAGACCACTAAAGAAAACAGACGCTGAAGTAAATGTATTGGCACAGAGAGTAACAAAGATGGATGAAGAGGTAGATGAGATTGTTAATCAATATATTCAAACAAGAGAAGTAAGTGATGCGGATCTATCAAGACTATCAACTTTACTAAATGACAATCTAGATACAATGATGAAAGAACTTATTGATATAGATTCAAATGCCATAGACGGATTATTTCCTGATCTACCATTTAAGAATAGAGACGAGTGGGCGGATGCTTTAGTTAAAAAGGATTTATATGAACTAGCGTATAGAAAGTTTGTATTAAAAGATCCTGATGCGTCTTCCTATTATGCAGTGTCACCATCTCAATACGTTATTGACAGATATAGATTTCAAGGAAATGCTGCAACATCTGCAGCCGACAGAGCAGCCGATAAACAACGACGCTTTGATGCTTTTAAAAGAAGCGGCGAATTTAGAGAGTCACAATACAAAGGTATTGGTATGGACGAGTTTTATGGAGGTCCTAATGCTGTTGATGAAAAAGGTAAACATTATACCTCTACGCTAGAAAAAATTTTAAAGAAACAAGCACAAAGTAATAACTCAGAAATAATTACCATGCCTGTACAAGTAAAAAGTGGAAGAGGAGCTACTCAATATCGTGTCACTGATCAGAATGGTAACATGGTAGCAACATTAACTAATGAAGATCAAGCAAGACAACTGCTTGTATCAAATCCGAATTATAGAATTCAACCTATCTCCATACCTAACAAAAAGGACATGGAGCCAGTTTTTGCTATTAAAATTACCCCTGAGATGTTAGAACCATATAAAACACACAAAGCACAAGGTGGACTTGTTGAGCATATTGATATATTTGAGGTAGCATAATGGCCGTAGACAGAAGAATTACAGGGGAACCAACAGAAATTGAAACAGAATCTATTACAATAGAAACACCCGAAGATGAATTAAACGTAGAAAACATTGAAATGACAGAAGATGGAGGAGCATTAATTAATCCTCTACAAGAACCTTTGGACACAAGCTTTGATGCAAACTTAGCAGAATTTATGGATGAAGGTGATCTACAAGATATTTCTTCTGATTTAATTGGAGATTATAAAGAGGATAGTAGCTCAAGAGAAGAATGGTATGACGCTTATTCAAAAGGATTAAAACTTCTTGGATTTAAATATGAAGATAGATCACAACCTTTTCAAGGAGCAAGTGGTGTTACACATCCTTTGTTATCAGAAACCGTTACACAATTTCAAGCACAAGCATACAAAGAATTACTACCAGCTAATGGACCTATAAGAACACAAATTATTGGTAAATCAGATACACAAAAAGAAGATCAAGCACAGCGCGTGCAGGACTTTATGAATTATCAAATTATGCATGTTATGGAAGACTTTGATCCTGATTTAGATCAAATGCTTTTTTATTTACCTTTATCAGGTTCTAGTTTTAAAAAAATTTACTATGACTCAACAATGGGAAGAGCTGTATCAAAGTTTATCCCCAGTGAAGAATTAATTGTACCTTACACCGCAACTGATTTAGCAACAGCAGAACGTGTAACACATGTTTTAAAAAGAACAAAAAATGATATTCGTAAATTACAAGTACAGGGATTTTATCGTGATGTAGATTTAGAAGAATACGATGATCCTGATACAAATAATATTCAAGCTGAGATCAATAAAATGGATGGTGTAAAAGAAACAGGCACTGGATATAAAAATGATCAATACACTTTATTAGAAATACATTGTGATTTAGATGTACCTGGATTTGAAGATCCCGATGAAATAAAACTTCCATACATTGTTACTATTGATGAAGGCTCTGGAAACATATTATCTATTTATAGAAACTATGATGAAAAAGATTCATTAAAGAAAAAGAAACAATATTTTGTTCACTACAAGTTTTTACCTGGCCTCGGTTTTTATGGTTACGGTCTTATTCACATGCTTGGTGGTTTATCAAGAACAGCTACGGCTGCACTTAGACAATTACTAGATGCAGGTACTTTAGCAAACTTACCAGCAGGATTTAAAGCTAGAGGGCTTCGTATCAAAGATGATGATTCACCAATACAACCAGGTGAGTTTAGAGATGTTGATGCACCTAGTGGAGACTTACGAGCAGGACTCATGCCTTTACCTTACAAAGGCGCAGATCAAACATTATTTCAATTATTAGGTTTTGTTGTAGCAGCGGGACAACGTTTTGCTTCTATTGCTGATCAAAAAATTGGTGACAGTGTAGCAGCAAATGCACCTGTAGGAACAACAATGGCTTTGATTGAAAGAGGATCTAGAGTCATGAGTGCAATACATAAAAGATTACACTACGCACAAAAAACAGAATTTAATTTATTAGCAAAAGTATTTAAAGAGTTCTTACCACCTCAATATCCATACGAAGTAGGTAGTAATGCTGTACCTAGTGTTAAAACATCTGATTTTGATGATCGCATTGATATCATGCCTGTGTCTGATCCAAATATATTTTCCATGTCTCAACGTGTTACGTTGGCACAAACACAATTACAAATGGCACAATCAGATCCAAAGTCACATAATATATATGAAGCATATAAAAGAATGTATCAATCACTTGGTGTTAAAGATATTGATGCTATTTTACCACCACCAAAAACACCAGCTCCAAAAGACCCTGGTTTAGAAAATTCTGATGCTTTACTTGGACAAAAATTAGTTCCGTTTAGAAATCAAGATCATCAAGCGCATATTGATGCGCATAGAACTTTTATGTCATCCATGTTAGTTCGTAATAATCCTCAAGCAACTGTATTATTACAAGCACATACTATGGAACATGTTTCATTATTAGCAAGAGAACAAGTTGAAGCTGAAAATCAACCTTTAATTGAACAAGAAGCAGCAAAATTTGGCGGGCAGCTTCCACCAGACCTTCAAGCACAGTTTCAAGAAGAGATTGAACGTCAAGTTGCTACTAAAGTTACTGAATATATTGAAGAAATGTTTATTGAAGAGCAACAATCTATGGAAGGTCAAGGTCAAGACCCTCTTGTTGGATTAAAACAACAAGAATTACAGTTAAAAGCACAAGATATTCAACGAAAAGCACAAAATGATCAACAAAAACTTGATTTAGAGGGTGCAAAACTTGATCAAGGTGCGAAAATTGCTCAAGATAAGATAGATTCTAACGAAGATATTGCACAATTACGTGCAAATGTTAATCTAGAAAAACAAAATGACAAGCGCAACAGTTAGATTACAGGAATATTTTACTGAGTTAATGACTTTCGCTGATACAGGTGTAACAAGTCAAGAAGATCAGATACTTTTAGCAGGTGCAATGATGGGTGTAGCAAAAATGCTATATCATAACAATCTTACCGAGCAAGAATATGATAATATTTTAAATCATAACGCAAGAGACTTGCTAAATCTTTTAAAACCAACTATACATTAACTGTTATGGCTAAAACTAAGAAAAAAAATCCAGCAAAACAAGCTACAGAAGATAAAGCAAAACCTTTTAAAAAATTTAAAAAGAAAAAAAGTAAGAGTGGACTTGATGAATATTTTGGTGCACTTTTTGGAGACAACATGCAAAAAAAAGGAGCAGCAGGAGGACCAATTCCAAAAAATAAACCTAAAAAAGCACCTCCAGGAACTAAAATAGGACCTGGCAGAAAAGATAAAAAAGGTGTTCCTCATGGTGTTGATGATGATACAATTTATTTAAAAGAAGGTGGTTCAGCATCCAAGTTCCCTGATTTATCAGGTGATGGCAAAGTTACACAAAAAGATATTCTTATGGGCAGAGGAGTTATTAAAAGAAAACGTGGTGGCGATGTTCATCCACCAAAGAAAAACAAATCACTAAAACAATTAAAAACAATAAGTAAATCTATTGGTATTCCAGGTGCTGCAGCTGGATTGGCTTCAGGCATACAAAGAACTGTTAAACAATTAGCGGGTAGACTAGCTACACGCGGTTATGGAAAGGCAAGAAAATGAAGTTTAAAAATGCAAAAATGACTATTGTTTCTGCAAAAAACCCTTTTCCAACAATGAAAGTTGGATCAGATGCAGCAATGACTTTTCCCTCTTTTGTTGTAAAAAACAACAAAGGTTCGGGCCCAAAAGGTCAGACAAGTAATGCGCAGATTAAAAAAGTAGCTTTTAAAGGCGTAAAATAGTATAATCCTCATCTTAAACAAAGGAGGTTCTATGAACTTACTAAAAGATCTATGGTCACACATCAAAGAGTGGAGTGACTGGCAGATGAAAGATTGGATCAAGGCCGCTATTGTAGCGATCGTTGTTATCTGGATAATTAGCTGGATGACAGGCGGAGCAGCATAGTGCTTAATCTTCTCGGAGGACTATTAGGCGGTAAAGGCGGAGCCTTAAAAACTATCGCAAAAGTTGTCGACGAGATTCATACATCAGAGGAAGAAAAATTAGATAAAAAAATATTGATGCAACGCATTCAACAAAAGCTTGCAGAAAAGCAATTAGATGTTAATGCAAAGGAAGCCACCCATCGTAGCGTATTCGTTGCTGGGTGGCGACCAGCAATTGGCTGGTGCGGAGCCCTGGCGCTATTCTTTGCTTTTATCCTATCTCCCCTTATTGAATGGTATGCAAAATTTTCAGGTATGGACATTGTACCACCTGCCATAGAAACTGGGCCTCTTCTAGCAATTGTCACTTCAATGCTCGGCGTATCGGGCCTTCGTACCTTCGAAAAGGCAAAGGGTCTTACTAAGTGACATACGACGAATTAGCAGGTTCCGTAAAATTATCAGAAGGATTTAGAGATCACGTATATATGGATACAGAAGGATTTCGCACAATTGGGTGGGGTCATAAAGTAGTACATGAAGATAAGTTTGAAGAAGGTAAAACATATACCAAAGAAGAATTACAAGAAGTATTTGATAAAGATTTAAATAAAGCAATTGGTATGGCAAGACAACTTATGGAAGAATTTGATGTAAGAGATTTGCCTACAACAGCGCAACACACCATTACCGAAATGGTATTTCAACTTGGAAAATCAGGCGTGTCCAAGTTCCGTAACATGTGGAAATGCCTGCAGGAAAGCAATTTTATTGGTGCGAGTTACGAGATGCTCGACTCGAAATGGAATAAACAAACTCCAAATCGCTGTAAAAAATTAGCTGACCAAATGAAATCATGCGAATAGAAAATTTTTTTACATATTATAAAAATCAATTATTAAATAGACAAACAGCAGTAGAACAAGCTATATTGCAAGGCGTTTCAGATTGGAACGAATATAGGTATTTAACGGGTAAGTTACATGCCTTACAACAAGAAGTACAGGAACTCACGGACCTGCTAAAAAAACAGGAGCTAGACGATGACTAAACCAAAACTAATAGTCCCAAAACATGTTTGGGACGGCAAACAAGCTGAACAAAAGAAACAAGAATTAGAGAAGATTCCTGAGCCAACTGGTTTTAGAATTGTTTTATTTCCTTTACGATTAGAAGGTAAAACAAAAGGTGGTATCCATCTTACAGATGAAACAATTAGTGAATCACAAATAACAACAAATATATGTAAAGTTTTAAAAATAGGTCCTAGCGCCTATAAAGATAAAGATAGATATCCTGACGGCCCTTGGTGCAAGAAGGATGATTGGGTTTTAATTACTAGATATGCGGGATCTAGAATTAAAATAGATGGGGGCGAATTAAGAATTATTAACGACGATGAAGTTCTGGCAGTTGTTGATGATCCAAGAGATATACTGCCAGCTAATATTTTATAAACATGGAGAACTCTATGCAAAATGCTAATGAGAAAATGGTTCCAATAGACACATCAGGTGATCCCGTTGAAGTGGAACTTAATGAAGATAAAAAAGAAGAGGATATTGAGGTTCAACAAGAAGAGCAAGAAACCAATAACCTTGTTGAAGAAACAGTAAAGCAAGAAGAGCCTAAAGAACTTTCACTTGAAAAGTCTGAACCAGAGGTTCCAGCCGACCCTTATGAGACAGGAGATCTTGATAACTATAGTAAAGGAGTAAAGAAAAGAATTAACAATCTCGTAGGAAGAATGCGAGAAATGGAAAGACTTTATGAAACTACACAAAAAGAAAATGAAGATCTTAAAAAGAAATATAGTAGTGTGGGTAGAGGTTATGTATCAGAATTTGAAGGTAGAGTTACATCTTCAGTAGAAGCTGCTAAATCAAAACTTAAAAAAGCTATAGAAGATAATGACACGGAAGGACAAGTAGCTGCACAAGAACAATTAGCGCAAGCAAAGGCAGACACAGTGCGTTTAACTAATTTAAAAGCTAATCAAAAAAGAGATGAAGAAGCTCAAAAAGCTTTTCAACAACAGCAGCAAGCGCAAGTGCCTCAACAAGAGCAATCTTATCAACCTGTAGATTATAAAGCAGAAGATTGGGCTGCAAAAAATACATGGTTTGGATCAGATAAAGCTATGACTGCTACTGCGATGTCCTATCATGACGAATTATTGCAAGAAGGGTTTGACCCAACGAGCGATGAGTACTATACTGAGATTAATTCTTATATAAGAAGTGAGTTTCCTCATAAGTTTAAACAAGCTGAAGAGGAGAAGAAAACCGAAACGAAACAGCCCGTTCAGACTGTAGCGTCGGCCGTACGAAAAACTAAATCTGGACGCCGAGTCGTGAAGCTCACACCTTCACAAGTTGCAATAGCTAAAAGACTTAATGTGCCACTAGAAGAATACGCAAAACACGTGAAGGAGGCGTAAATGACTGAAACTAAAATAAACAAGACCTCACGCAAATTGGAAACCCGTGAAAAGGATACTCGAAAGAGGGGATGGGTTCCCCCTTCGAATCTTGAAGCACCTGAACCACCCGAAGGTTATCACCATCGGTGGGTAAGAGCTGAATATCGTGGTATGCAAGATGAAAAAAATATCATCGGCAGATTACGAAGTGGATATGAATTTGTTAAATCAGATGAATATCCCGATAGAATGGATTTACCTTCTATTGCTGACGGCAAATATAAAGGTGTAATAGGAATAGGTGGATTATTACTAATGCGTTGTCCTGTTGAAGTTAAGGAAGACAGAAATTCTTATTTCAGAAACTTAACTGATTCAAAGACACAAGCAGTAGAAAATGATCTCCATAAAGAAGAGCATCCAGCTATGCCAATCCATCAGGAAAGGCAAAGCAGAGTAACATTTGGAGGCAATAAGAAATCTTAATGAGTAAGATCATTTATGTCTCTAAAAAATTTAGGAGACTACTATGGCTAACATAGATCAAGCTTTCGGTCTTAGACCAATAGCTAAAGTTGGTTCTGCCCCTGGTGGAACAACTGGTACTACTAAATACTCTATTACAAGTGGCGCAAGC
>WLWE01002489.1_pt1 | contig 11730 bp, 22 predicted proteins | sample 6718301 | NCBI WGS metagenome assembly WLWE01 (sample SAMN12718691, study PRJNA515312) | sponge metagenome | isolation source: marine sponge | host: Mycale hentscheli | place: New Zealand: South Island, Marlborough, Capsize Point | collected 2003-05-01 | reverse complement strand
AATAGGTCACAGAATTTAGCTTCGTCTGTCATATTTTCAAACATGACGATTACGCGGTCAGGATCTTCAGCTGCTTCATATTCAGGCATTCCAACCCATTCTGCGGCGTGATCAACTGATGCGATCTCGTTAGCGTCTCTAGTGACGTAGAGGAGGTTGGCGAGCATTTTGTCGTCGTAACCAGTACCAAGGAGATCAGCTGTATCCATGATCTCTTTGAGGATTTCAGTCAGGGCTCGATCATCGACTTCACCAAGATGTGAGACCTCGTTGTCAGCAGCTAGGAGCTTGATGGCATTGATATGAGTGGAATGGATTGGGAGTCGAAGGATTGGGATTGATGTAAGGCCAAGAGATCTTGCTGCTGTGACTACACCGTGCCCAGCAAGGATGGTGTTATCAGATGCAACGATGACGTTGCGGTAAATGCCGTTATCAACGATTGACTTTTTGAGGTGTTCTAGCTGATCAGCTGGATGGTTTTTGTAGTTGCGAGGGTGTGGCTTGATGGTGTCAATGTTGACCTGCTCAATCTTGTGAGTAGCGAAAGTATCTTGATCAAGTAGGGCTTTAAGCGGATCGTCAGCAGCAAAATCAGAAAGGTCTGCTAGCTCTGAGAACAAGATTTCATCGTCCCAAGTGGACTGTTCAGCGATCTTGTTATCAGCAATGACGTAAGCCCGCTTCTCGTCGCTTGTAAGACCTTTTACTTGTCGTGCGGGTATGTTTTCCAGCTTAAGGCGTTTGGCGGCTTCTAAACGCCCATGTCCAGCAAGGAGAGTGTGTGTTTCGTCAACGATAATTGGCTGTGTGAAACCAAAGCGCTTGATGGCAGAGACAAGAGCTTTGATTTGTTCTTCAGGATGCTTACGCGAATTATTGGAATATGGAGAGACAGAACTGATCGGAAGGGTGATGTCCTCAACGTTCACTGATGGGGACGAAATAGTTGTCTGGATAGCGTTCATGTGACTCAAGAAGCTTTAGAGCTAGTGCCTTTGCCTGCTGAATGTTGGCAGGTGATCCTGCAATGATACGTGCCGTTTGCTGTCCTGACGGCCATTGGCGAAGGGATAAGTATCGGCCTGAGAAATCAAATCCATGTTGCTTTAGCTCAAAGTACATTTTTGAAATAGAAGATGGATTCTTTCAAACCTTCTTCTAACTGGATTTGTGGTGACCAATTTAAGTCGGCATAAATTTTTGAAATATCTGGCTTTCGTCTAACTGGATCGTCAGTGGGTTGTTCTTTGTAGTTGACAGAAGGAGTTTTGTTGAGCTGTTTATGGATTGTGTCTGATAGCTGCTTAATGGTAATTTCAGCAGGATTTCCAACGTTGTAAACGAGAGAACCTTTTGAAGCCATTACTCGAATTAGAGCTTCAACCGTATCTAATACAAAGCAGAAAGATCTTGTGGTTGACCCGTCACCATAAATGGTGTGCGGTTGGTTGGTCAGTGATTGACAGATGAAGTTGGATATGACACGACCGTCATTAACAGACATTCTTGGGCCATAGGTATTGAAGATTCTGACAAGCTTGACATCAACGTTATTGCTTAGCCAATAGTTGTAGGCAAGTGTTTCTGAGATGCGTTTGCCTTCGTCATAGCAAGCCCTAGGTCCAAGGGTATTGACGTTGCCAAAGTATGACTCTTGCTGAGGGTGTTCAAGGGGATCACCGTAGATTTCTGATGTGGAAGCAATGAGTAGACGAGAACCGTCTTTATTGGCTTTTTTTAGAACGTTCTCAGTGCCTCTGTAGCAAGTGGTGATGGTTTTGATTGGGTCGAGCTGATAGGCGGGTGGAGACGCTGGACAAGCAAGATGCCAAATGAAATCGTACTGACCATAGATGTGGTCAGTAACGCATTGAATTTTAAGACCGAGGTTTGCGTTTGAAGTCCATAGGTTTTTTGTTCTACCTGTTGACAAGTCATCAAGTGCTGTCACTTGATTTTTGGGATCAAGTAGTAAGCGGTCAACAAGATGTGAACCAATTAAACCCGCAGCACCTGTGACGAGATGAGTTGTCATTTGTTTAGAGCGCAGGTTCGACGTTAGCCCAAAAGCGGCCTATTTTAATTTTGCTGATATGGCTTGCAGTTACTTGATATTGAATCGCAAGTTCTTTGTTTGTGTAAGTGCCATTTGCAAGGAACTTTTTAATCATGGCAATTTCATGAATTTGAAGCTTTGTGTTGCGTGGTGGTTTACGTGTTCTTTGACGCAATAGCTGTTCGCGTTCGACTGTTGGCTTTTGCTGCTGAGTGGTTACAAAGCGGTGATCACATTCAGGACAAGAGCGATACCGAACTTTGATGTTGCCTTCGTAATGCCCGCAATAGATGCGAGTAAAGAAATGGTTGCAGTTAGGACAATGGACGATGGAAGCAAGATTTGGTGACATCAGAAGTCGAAGGGATCAGGTGTGGTTGAAGGGAAGGGTGATGAGCAAGGACGAACGTCGATGCCCAGTCTTTGGTTTGAAAGGGTAATCATTTTGTTTCCAACCTTTTCAAGAGTGATGCTGTCTGGATTGGAAGCATCTTTGACGACATAACCGTTCGACCATTTGCCGTTGCGAAGGATCTCGACAGGGGAGCGAAAAGGCAGTGTTTTTTTCTCTTCAGTGGTTGGTACATCTGTACCGCCCTGAGTGTTGTTATACATGTTCTTTTTGTTCTTTTCTGAGAAAGGAACAAAAGAAACAGAAAAAACAGGTTCTGAGTCTCTCAGGGCGGAATTGTCCCACCAAGCTTTTGCTGGTTCGCTTAGCTCGTAGAAAGCCTGTTTGCCTTGCTTTCGAGAGACAACAACCAAGCCTTTGGTCTTGAGTGTTTTTAGCTCTCGTCTGACAGCACTTGTGTGCTTGTTCATGTGGGCAGCAAGCTCGTCAGCGCCTACATCCACGTTCATCTCATGCTTGACCGTTAGCTCATCAAACACTTGGCAACGAACACCGGATAGCTCCATAATTCGCTGCCCTATCTTTTCAACGTGTTGTGCCGCTTCAAGACCATCCATAAAGGTCCAACCACCTTCAGTCAGATATTCACCCATCACTCCGCCAGAAGCATTGGATCCTCGACCCTTACCTGAAAAACCAACACGTCGGTCAGTACGGGCTAATCCATCTTCTTCTTGAGCCACCCAGCGCATAAGGATGCCCCAGCTAAAGACTGAGCTGATACTGCTGCTGCCTCTGCATTCAGTAATCCAATCCCATGTCGTTGGTCTTTTTACTGAGTGATGAATGATCAGCAGAGTGGCACCTGTCTTACGAAGCCTTTTAATGGCCGATCTGATGGGCTGTGCGTACCGAGAAGTGTTTTCCTCGATGCCGGTTGGCTCCATCATTGAGCTGAGGCTGTCAATAATTACCAATGGGAGTTGGTGCTTTTCAATCTCCTCACTCATGTGACGTAAGCCGTCTTTTGTGAAGTTGTACTCATCACCAGACTCAAGGCTGCAAAAGAAATCAATAGACCCTGGGTCAAGAGTCTGGTCTTCACCGACAATTTCTTCGCGCCTAAGCAAATGCAACCAGTCACCTTCGCTTTGGTCAGTTCCGAAAATCAAGACAGGCATACGTTCGCCTGGAACCGAAAGGTCACGGCCAAGGAATTGCTCATGACGATCACGTAAAGCAGCAATCAATCCGGTAGAGAAAGACGACTTACCAACCTTGGGCTGACCGATAACAACATTTGCCTCACCAAGCTTGATTAGGCCATCAAGAAGAAAGACGGATTCAGATGCTTGTAGTTTTTGGCCTGCTCTGTAGACCTGACCTTTATTTGTGCGTCGTTCTGCTGCATCAAGGTAAGACTGAAGGTCAACATCTTTTACGTCTTCGTCGATTTTTAGCTGGAAGGCTTGGTTCCTCATCAAGGGAAGCCAATCTCGCTCCCGCTCTGTCTTGATCAACGTTTCCGCGTGAACTGCTAGCTCGTAAAGAGATGTCTGAAGCTCCGGCTTGATGCTCTTTAAGCCTTCCGCTGTAGAAGTTGCTTGGCCATCTTTCTGGGTCATGCTCTTGATGTTTGGCAGGTGGATAGGCTTTTGTTGGTGAGTAAAACTCATCTTTCGGAATTGCTTTAAGCCTTTGCAATTCGCGGAATGCCGCTAATTCTTGACTGGGAGGCTTGGGGTGGTCTTTTTCCCATTGGCCTAAGGCTTTGTCTGAAGATTGCTTCCAGATCGAGAAGTAATCGAATGATTCGTCGTATTCGGCCAAGGGTGCGAGGGCTTGCCACTTAAGCAGCTCATAGGAGCGCTGGTTAGGCGTCACTTGATGTTTTCCTTTTTTGCATCAGCAGCAAGTTGTAGGAGCATGTTGATGTGAGCTGTTCTGGTCAAAAACTCTGGTTTGATCTTTTCAAGCTGATCAAGGACTTCTCCACTGATTTGGACCTTTGCTCCAGTAGGTTTGGTCATTTTTGGAAATAACTTGTACCTTTTTATTGTACAATACATACAACCGAGAGTCACAATGCTCACGCAAGACCCCAAGATCTCTTTCAATGAGATCAACCACCGTTACCGCTACGACGGTAAGTACATGGTCCATTCCGTCACCCGCGTTATTGACGATCTAACGCCTGATGCCAGAGAGCGCATCAATGCCACAAAAGATGGGCCTGACGGTTGGGCTACTCGAGGCAACACCGTTCACAATGCTCTTGAGCAGCACCTTTTGGGATTGGCGGGCAAGACTAAAGACGGTCTTGTCTACGACGAAAAATGGGCTCCGTGGATCGAACCGCTGCTTGACCATTGGCTATGGGAAGACTGCATTGTTGAAGCGGTAGAGCTGCGCTTGTGTGATCCCAAGAAAAGCCTCGGCGGATCCCTTGATTTCATCATCACTGACAAAAATGGGTGCAGATGCTTAGGCGATCTGAAAACAGTTGCCAAAGAAAATGCTATTGACGGCCGAAAACCTGCCGATAAACAATTAGGCGGGTACCTTCAGATGTTGCTTGATAGCCATCGCTTTTACGTGGACAAATGCGTGACGATGATTTCAGGCCCAGGCAAGACGGTTATAAAGACAAGCAAGCCAGACGATTGCCTTGCATTATGGATTGACGCATGGCAAAAGTTTGACGATCAGCAGCCTGATTTCTGATGCACAACAAACTGTTTAAGCATTACCAGGCCAAGATCGACAACAGGATTTGGCAGGACTATCAAAACGCAACCAACCCACAAAAAAAGGACAACGATGAGTGGATCTATCAACTGGACCAAGGTGCTTGGCGAGCTTGGGCTGGAATCACCAGGACGAGAGGAAGCGGTGCGTCTGGCAATCGAGGACACAAAAGCTCGGTACCTTGTCCACCCCAAGAAACGAGCAAAAGGTACCAGCAGCCGAAAAGTTAATCAGGTAAGCCGCAAAGGGTTGCAGGCAGCAGAGCGTCGAAACAAGTTCCCATCGCTGAAGCATGGAGCTGATTAGGTCACTTGTCCAACCATCTTGAGGCGACTCACTCGTCAGGTCCGCTCAAGTGTGATAATGTTGCAATGTGACTCACTCAATGAGTCACGCAACCCCTCTATCTACCTAAGGGAAATCAAATGGCCGCTACAAACGCCAAGCGCTACGACTTCCGCACGGAGCAAGAAAAGCTCGGTGCCATTGTTGATCGCGCAAAAGCTTCAATGACTGAAGCCCAGCGAGTCACAATTCAATCCGCTTGCAAAAACCACAGGTTCTGCAATCGCGTTCAGTTCACTCCTTTCTGCAAAGACGATCAACACGTAATGACCATGGGTCAGCTTGCTGACCTTGGAGTCAACGATCCTGGGATACAGCGCATTGATCCAAAAGCTATTGAGCGTTTGCTTTTTGGTGATTACGGAATGATCAGCCACAAAAAGAACACAGACGAAGCAAAAGACGCTGTTGGCAAAATTGCTGAACGGCCTTTGGTTGTTTATTCCCAAATGGACGAAGAATCAGGTCCAGAGCAGCCAGCAAATGCAAGCGGACGTCATCGCAACTTTGCTTGGCAAATCTTGGCATCTGCTGCTGGTGTCTCTTGGGATCTGCTTATGGAACAGCCAATGTGGGTTGACAAGACGATTGCTCGCACCAAATCCGAGTATTCAATGATGATGACGCTTGCCAATGGCCAGCAGTCACGCAAACAACCTGCCATTGAGCTTAAAAGCTATGCGCTGACGAAAAAAATGGTCGGCATCGAAGATGTATCTCAACTGGTAGCTACTCGGATCAATGCAACACAAGGTCAACAGGCTGACGTGATTGCAACCGGCGTTTCCATGTCGTTGCCTGCTTCTTACACCGGTGATGCCAGCTATGTATGGGATCGTGTCAAAAGTAGCTGGACAAAGGCCACACGACTTTCACCTAGTCACAAGAGCACAATGGTGGAAGCATTCAAGCTTGATGGAGACAAGATCAAATCCTTGATTCTTGCTCTTGGTGATCAAGTCAGTGATGTGATCGACGAAGAAGCAGAGCGCACAAGCGCCAAGCCTCTAAATGCTCGCGTCGTTGAGAAGCTCACAGATTTTGTCTGCGATCACTTCAACCTTGAGCGCGGCGCATGGCCAACTGATGCAGAGACTGCACGGAAGAAGCTTGAGAACTTGACTGCACGTCAATCACAGCTCACATCTTTCGTCTAACCACAAAAAAGGGGGGCCAATGGCCTCCCCCTATCTACCTCCCTGACTTTACCGTGAACTCACTTTCCCTAACGCCCAACGATGGGCAACTTTCAGGCAGCTATTCGCCTGGAGTCTTAGACCAATACAACGCTACTGAACTCGATCAAATTGACAAGGTTCAGTATGCAGGCAAGATCATTGACGAAGCGCAGCACGGCTTTCAGTGCGAAGTGATCCGCCTTAAGCAACTGCTGGATGGCCAAGACCAAGCCGAAGGGATTGAAACTTACAACTGTCACAATTCCAGCCGCTTTTGGGATGGAGCCCGCTCTGGTCACTTTGGTGAAAAACTGAAAGAAATTTCTAACAATGGACAGCGCGGAACTGTTCAACGGTGGGTCACCGCTAACGAAGCTGCTTCAATTTTGCTTGATTCTAGAGTATCTCGAGATACTCTAGACCTGCCTTTTGAGTTGGCTCGCGAACGCGGCATAGGCCAAACCGCTCTCTGCACTTACATGCGGTTGTTCCCTGAGGCCAGGCAAATGGCAACTCATTACTTCACCGTGACTGGCGAGCTGCGCAGCGACATGCTCCAAGAGTTTGAGCAGATCATTCGTGAGTTTCCTGATCGGACAGCAGAAGTCACAGCAGCAATCACGGCTCGAACGTTAACTGTTCCCTCGCATTTCAAAGCTCAAAAAGAAGAGTGGAGGCAGGCGATTGCCATAGAGAAAGCTCTTGCCGCAGAAAGAGAGCATCAAGCCAAACTGGCTGAAGCTGAAGCTGAAGAAGAGCAAATGGAGGACTACACACCCGAGCCTTCAGAGGAAACGCATGTTGGCGATCAGCCTGACGTGGAAGATGTCACCCGTCGCGTTGCTCCAAGCCGTCAATGGTTTGAAAGTGATGCAGGGGTAATGAAAGTCAAAAAGGTTGTTGGCAATCTTGCTGAACCATTGCCTGATTTGCTGACTGGTCTGACGGGGCTGAACAAAGCGTTGATTGACCAAGCCGAGCACAGCGGAGTCATGCACAATTACGCGGCATTTTGGGCTGGCTATGACCGATTTGCAATGTCACCGTCTGCGGCCAAGCGCACATGGGGCAGCAATGGACGGCTTGAACGGATGCGAAAACTCAGGGGTTTGCTTATTGAAGTGCAGCAGCGAATTGACATGTACGTTCAATCAACAACACCACCAGAAAACATTGAATACCCAGAGGAGTCATGACTGACACCCCGCTGCTTGAGTGGCGGGATCACCTCCCGCCTCATGCTGACAAGCTGCAACAGGGCTGGCTGCTGTGCAAGGAGAAGAATCCAACTCTCCTTCGTCAGTGTTATCAGCTCTGCCTGACTGCCAAGCGTCGCGGCATCACACGTTGGTCAGCTGATGCGTTGTTTCATGTCTTGCGATGGGAGACAGCAGCATCAACTGGCGACATGGCTCTGAAGGTAAACAACAACTACAGCAGCCTTGCTGCTCGTGATTTGATGAGCCAATACCCAGAGCTTGAAGGATTCTTTGAGTTACGGGTGAGAAAGCCTCGCGGGAACTATGGGCAGATCCAATGAATAGCGGATTTACTTCCTGCTGATAATGGTATACAATAGACCTATCGGGGAGGACCACTCCCCATCACTTACTACCAACCAATGAAAAACATAAATCTCTTTGAAGAGGCCATTTCACTTCAAATTGACGACGCAATTGAGTACACCGATGCTCGGCTTACTCCAGAAGAGACTCAAAAACTTTTTGAAATTGTTCTTGAAAGGGCTCAGGATTCAATCTCTGACATCATTGGAGAACTTCTTCAGGAAGCAGCAAATTAAATCAGTGGGAGGTTTACTTCCTCCCTTAAATGGTATACAATAGATTCATACCAAACAAACCAACCAATGACTACTAACTGGACTTACATCGGCAAGGAAAACAACCACTACGTTGTTACCGATGGCATCCGCACTCGCTACCTGACAGGTTCCGAGTTTCGCAAACTTCCTCGCAACTGATCAACACACCAACCGACTAACTAACCAACTGACAAATGACTACTTCAATTCAGGACCGCATCGACAACATTAAGGGTCTCCTTGACACAGCTGAGACCAACTATCAACACGCCATGGCAGCAGGTGACTGGGACGCCTGCTCCACCTATAAGGCCGACGTTGCCAAATACCGCAACTCAATCGGCAAGATGATCCGCCAAAAGATGGGACTCCGCTGATGCAATTCAATCACCAAGAGCTTGACCTCATTTACGAATGCGTCCGCAAGGAAAGCAGACGAATGCACCAGCTTCATGGCTACCTGACCGACATAACAGATGGCAGCCACATGGATCAGGTTTTCAAGCTTGATCAAAAACTCACCGCAAACCTTCGCTCTCGTCGTAATGGCTTCTGAACCTACCTACAGCATCGTCCGCATGTATTTCAACAATGCAACTGCAAGCAGAGTCATGAGGACAGGTTTAACACTTGAACAGGCACGAGCACATTGCAGCCACCCAGAGACCTCATCCAGCACTTGCACCAACAGCGTTGGCAGGGACAGAACCGAACGTATGGGCCCCTGGTTTGACGGCTACGAAGCCGAATAACAAACAAACGAATTATCAATCAAATGTCAATCAAACACGGCAACTACATCCCCGTTCAATCTCACAATTGGTTTATCACCGCTAACGACAAGGCCGGTGAAATGCAATGGCAACAGCAAGCGATCAGCAGCACAGAACTGGTTGACTTGATCGACGAAGCTTGTGAAGAAGGCTTAGTTCCTTCAGTCGAGCTTTGCTGATTACTTCATTACTCTTCGACACAGGGACTAATCAATGTTTTTAATTTTCAGCGGACCAGTTGGGATCTTTCTTGTTCTGCTCTTGCTCATGCTTCAAGAGCGCCCTGAACGCTATGTGTCCAAGCTGCCTCGCAACATTCGACCAGCAAAGAACCACATGCATGAATGGGAAGCCGAAATGATCAGAGCCCGTAAATCATCAACGTTGCAATCACGCAAAAACTAATTTCTCTACCAATCAACACCATGACCAAAATCAAATCCAAACCAGTCCCTGATCACGTCCTTGAAACCTTTCAGCACGTCACTGTTGCTGAGTTACTTGCATCTCCTGCCGCACGTTGTTGGGTCATGTCGGCATTGGATAACACCGTTCGATTCGCTGATGAGTTTGAAGGCAGCGACACCCGCGACGAAGGAATGCTTTTAATGGCAATCTTTCAAGGAATTGAAAAATTGTCGAGACGTGATCGCTATGAAATGTTCAGACACGTCACTGACGTGATCCAAAAATCTAGAAGGCTAGAGAACAGCTAATGACACTGCTTGCACGCTTACTGCTCTGGGCTCTTAGCAAGTGCCCAAGCGTGAAAAACATCACCGTGCGCGAAACCACCGCGCCTGACTTTATTGACCCTGACGACCCTGATTTTTTAGATGAAACGTACCTCTTCCTCCCTTCAGACCCAGACCACCTTGAGCGATGTCTTGCAGCCCCAAGCGCCACTGAAGCCGACAGAACGGCTAGCGAAGATTGCTGACCTGAAAGGTGCCATCAAACAACTTGATGCAATGCTCAGCGATGAGCTGATTGAACTGCAGAAGGAGATTGACCTTGGAATGCTGGAGGAGTTCGAGGACGAAGGCAGCTTCGTCTTTGAGAACATCCGTTGCACTCCAGTTTCAACAAGCCGCTGGCAGTACAACACAGCAACTAAGAAACAGATCAGCGCAATTCAAGAGATGGCTCAATATCAAGGTGACGCCACGAAGAAGACCACCACATCCCTGAGGATTACCGTCAAATGACACACCCACTGACTGACAAAAAAAGTGACAGATACCTTCAACTCGGTTGGGATTGGGCAATCGACGCGGTTGAGGTGTTTCTTAACAACTACATCACCGAGCATCATCACAAAACCCATTGCAGTGATGAGCTTGTGGAAATGCATAGAAAGCTGATGGAAGCAATGCGCCCACAGGAGGAATCATGAGAGTCAGCTTCGTTGTCTATTCCCGTGCAGCTCCCCAGGGATCAAAACGGTTCATGGGTCCAGGTCGCATGATGGAATCCTCCAAGCGTGTCAAGCCCTTCAGGCAAGACGTCAGGTTCACGGCAATGGATACACCTGTTCCCGACGGTTGGCCCATGGAAGCGCCGATGCGCGTCAGCTATCGGTTCCACTTCCGCCGTCCTAAGTCTCACTTCACAAGCAAAGGATCACTGACCAAATCAGCACCGCTCGAAGCGATCAGCCACGGGCTTGGTGACATCGAAAAACTGGCAAGGGCAGTGTCAGATTCGCTTTCTGGCGTTCTCTTCCACGATGACCGTCAGGTTGTCGAGATGCACCTTGCCAAGGCTTATGACGACCGCGATCTCGTGGTCGTCACACTTGAACCTATGGTATACAATGAACAGGAGTCACCAACCCTATGACCTCAGAACTCACAAAGGCACTCTGCGCCTTTCATCTCAGCGTGGACACCATTCACAAATCAGCTAAAGCCCAATACGGCACCTTCGCTGATCTTGCAACAGTCCTTTCAGCCGTCATTCCCGCACTCGCCAAAAACGGGTTGTGCTGCACGCAAACGTTTCAACCAGCGGCTGAACGCGATGAGCCGATCCTCATCACTACCCTCAGCCACACGTCTGGAGAAACCATTGAATCCAGGCTCCCCATGATCATTGGCAAGGGTCGCAATGCGTTGCATGACTTCGGCGGCTCCGTAACGTACCTTCGGCGCTATGCCTTGCTGGCAATCGTAGGGCTTGCAGCCGATGTTGATACAGACGGAGACCTTGGGTCAACGCCTACTGAAACAAAGCCGCAATCCTCACCCTCTCCTAAGCCAAAAGCTGCTAAGAAACAGGAGGCACCTAAGCCCGAAGCACCCGTTTCTGGCGGCGACTTACCGCTCGATAACGACCAGCGCACTTTGCTGCTCACCCTGATCAAGGAAAGCAGCGACATGCAAGCCGTCATCACTGCATTCCGTAAGGAATTTGGACTGGCTGATGACGCCAAGATCTCCAATGAGATCACC
>WLWE01002484.1_pt1 | contig 11745 bp, 10 predicted proteins | sample 6718301 | NCBI WGS metagenome assembly WLWE01 (sample SAMN12718691, study PRJNA515312) | sponge metagenome | isolation source: marine sponge | host: Mycale hentscheli | place: New Zealand: South Island, Marlborough, Capsize Point | collected 2003-05-01 | reverse complement strand
TGGTAACCCGTTCGCTGAAGGATTAGATCTAGAGAATCTCCCTGGTGATAGATATGCGGAGTTAATCCAAGAGGCCATGAGAACATGTATCTGTATGCCTCAATTCTACAGGACTGCGACTTGTAGTATAGATCCAAGTTCTTCCGGTCGTAAATTAAAGTTCTCAATCACATCACATGGTAATCAAAAGTCAACTAATACACCCTTAAGAATCCCTGATTATACTTCTGATCCTCAAGTTATATCATGGTTAGGATTAAATCAACAGAATGTCAAAGGGACAAACTGGGATGCTCTGTGGACAGCCACTACAAAGACACTAGCTGGTGATACGATCACTCGTCAGGCGGCCACATCTACTTTCACAGGACATGGTAGAGATGGTGAATGGGATGATCAGGCGAGAGTGATATGTCGCACAGCTCCGATATCTGTAGTTGAAGGTTCTATGATTGTTGATTTCACAAATGCCCCTGGAGGATGGGAGTGTGGATTAACTCGCCCCCAAACCTACGCAACTCATACAGTGAGTGACAATATTACAAGATTTGATGGAGCTGGTCCGAACTCACATCAATGTGATTATGCTGTGAGATACTGGGATGTAGATGGTGCTGGCACTAAAAAGATATCTATATTTCAGCTGATGAGAGAAGTTGGTGTTCGTGCTGATCTTGACCAAGATAATCCACAAGGGGCATCAGACATGATTGAATTAGCTTATTTTGGTAATACTGGTGGTGGTCGCCCAGCGGCACAGATAGATGAGACCGACCTTTTTGGTGCTGGTAAGAAATATAATTTCCTCAAATTTGAGATTAAAGGAGAAGGTATTGAAATAACACTTGGAGATAAAGGAGACTTTAGTGGTTCAAATCAAATACTCGCAACAACATTCACGACAGATGGTCTTGTCACACAACACTTGTTACCTATTGGTATGAACACATGGGCAATGTATCCACTTGTCTCAATTCCAACCAATTCCCAAAGTGTTCAAATCACACAATTCTCAACAGACTCTCCAAATCCAATTAACTTGACAACAAACAATGGGACTTCATACAACTATCCTCTTGATAAATTAGATCAATCTAATACAACAGCGATCACAGGACATGATGATAATGATGATGGGACACGCGAATGGTTCCCAGGATCAAGTTTCTACGCTTGGGCTGTATCACAGAGTGATTCACGATATGGCGATGATGTTGGCCTTGTTGGAGAGATAGGTATGATGTATGAGTTTTTAAAATGTAGATTAAGGGTCTTCAATGGGATGGACGGAGTGGCGGCAACATTCCCTGCGAGATATAAATTACTTGATGGTGTGAGTGAAGCTCCAAATCTTATTAATGCTATTATTACAGAGAAAGGTGATTGGGGAGAACAATTTTTTGATACTGATGGTATTTATTCAACACCTCCCGATTATCCACCCAATATGTCAAGAGAATTAGGTATACTATACAGAAATCTATTTCAAACAATAGATGGTGTGACGAGCAAGATTGATGGTTCGGGTGTGTCTGTGGCTAACAGGGGCAAGTGGGTCGTAACAGCCTCCGATGATTTTGGTGATGAGCCTGATATCATGTTAATTGAAGTATTACCTTTTAATCATCAATCATACAACATGTGTCGCAATGTTCCCTCAAAGATGATTTATGTAGTTCCAAAGAGTGATTACAATGGTCGTGTCCATGGTAAGATGTTTCACGAGGCTAGAGATAGGTATTATGTTTCTTTAAATAACCCTGCCCCTATATATATGAATCAAATTGAAGTAAGATTCACTGATAAGAATGGTATTACTACGAGTGATCTAACAGGGTGTAGTGTTGTCACATTCCACATTCAGCCTGAAAGGGGTAGAGTTATCGGAGATCTACAAAGAGAAGGTCCTTTTGGAGGAGCTTAAAAGTTCTTAAAATTATCAATTGATGATAAATATTTTATGTTTATAAAATAAAATGTATAAAACTCCAGCAAATAAAAAACCACCAGCCAAAAGTTCAAAACCAAAATCTAAACGCAAAAACTTATCATTAACAAAGAGACAATTAACTGCTCTTGATAATCATAAAAAGAAAGGAACTCATACAGCCAAACACATGGCATCAATGAAACGCATGATGTTAGCAGGGGCAACATTCACAGAGGCTCACAAACAAACAATGAAAAGTGTAGGTAAATAAAATTATTATACAATAATAAAAACATGACTACAAATAAAGAAAAGTATAACAAGAAATATAATTTTCCAAAAGGCACATCACACAGCAGATCAGCTATTTCAAAGAAAACAGGTATATCAGTATCTATTTTAAATCAAGTCGCAAAAAGGGGCAGAGGTGCTCACGCCAACAATCCATCTTCAGTGAGAAATGTGAAAGGTGTAAAGGGAGGAGGTGGCCCGAAGATGTCGGCACAGCAATGGGCACAGGCGAGAGTCTACAGCTTCGTGATGAAAGCTCCTGGCACATGGGGTAAGGCTGACAAAGACCTCGCGGATAAAGTAAGAAAGTCAAAGAAAAAATAAAGTATAATATAATGAGTGAAGATGAATTAAAGCAAATTTGTGAATGTCTTGATGATGCCCAAAGAAGAGATCTAATAAATATTCTTGTTAATTTTGTTTACAATAATAAAGATGGCTGCGAAACCAAAACCTCTCTACAAACCATTCAAATCAACAAAGAAAGGTAAGAAAATGTCTGTATATGTGAAAGGGGCAAGTGGTAAACCGCGATTGATTCATTTTGGGGCAGCCGGTATGGATGATTTCAGATCAGGCACAGCGACCGCAGAACAAAGAAAATCATATTTAGCAAGAGCGAAAGGTATTAAAAAGAAGGATGGGTCGTTGGCCTACAAGGATAGGAATAGTCCTAACTACTGGGCTGTAAAATATCTTTGGAAAGGATAAATAATTTTAGTTTTTTTATTTTAGTAATTTTTTGAAAGATTTAGAAATTATTTAGAAATAATTTTCTATATCTTCTATAAATGAGTGATCTACTGCCGCAAGTAATTCCAGTTGATGAAATAAAAACTACAACATCACATGTGACATCAGATGATGGGGATTTAAAAGAAGCTATTAATACAGCCACTGAACCAGTTGTGGACGCATTTGAAGGTGATGATGATATTATTAGAGAAGAGATAAAAGAAGAGTTGGATAAAGAAGAAGAAGCCGAGCCACCACTTCCACCAAAGGAGATTCAAGAAGATGAAGATGTATTTAAGGATGCGAAACCTAAAAAGAAGAAACGGCAGATCTCCGAATCACAGCGTGAACATTTGGCTCAAGCCCGAAAGAAAGCATTGGAGGTGAGGAGACGAAAGGCTCAAGAGAAGAAGATATTACAGCAACAAGAAAGACGAGCAAAAGCTAAAGCAAAGAAAGAAGCTAAAAATATGACTGCCCCTCACAATCCGATGGAGTCGGAGTCAGAGGATGAAGCACCTGCCCCTGTCAAAGTTAAGACAATAAAATCACATGCTTTTGATGAGATTGATGAAGATTTATTGGTGAGGGTTCAAGAGGCTGCGATTGAGAAGTATGAAGTAAAGAGAAAAGCGAGAAAACAAAAGAAGCAACAAGAACAAGAGGAGAAACAAAAAGAAGCCGATATCCATCGTGTTGTGGCGAAGGCTGTGAAACCTCAAGACCCTGACGACATGTGGTCTGTTTGTTTCGCATAGTTTTATTTATTTTTATAAAATATAGTATATTAATAAATGAGTGCCCCTGTTGTGCTACCTGTTAAAGATCCACCAAAGGAGAAACAAAAACCATTACATCCTAATTTACCACAGCCTCCGGCTCTACTATTGATGATATCACCGATCCGCACAGGTAAATCTACGATCATCAGTAACCTCCTTCTTAATAGTGGCTTTTACGGACAAGAGTATTTTGATGATACTATAGTAATATCTCCAACTATCTACAATGATAAGACATCGCGATTTTTAAAGAAGAGTTGTTCATGTTACGATGAATACTCTGATGAACTATTAGATCAAATATTAGATGAACAGAAATCATACGATGATTTAAGTATGAGACCTGATATAGCCTTAATACTGGATGATGTGATAGGGATATTCAAAGGTAAAGGAGGCCGAGAGCCAAAGATCAATTCACTGGCATCTCGTTTTCGTCATTATGGTATTAAACTTTTATTAATGTCATCTCAAAATTACAGAAAGGTAAGTCCTGTCATTAGATCTAATGCTACACACATGATTATTGGATCTCCTTTCCCTAATAACAAGGAGCTATCAAAGATAGCTGAAGAGATGGGAGATCAATTTGGAGGAGCAGATAACTTTTTGAAGATTTATCATCAAGCGACACCTAAAAAGTATGACTTTCTTTATTTAAATCTTACAGAGAATCCTCCTCAAGCTTGGCACAATTTTGAAACGATGATCGCTCTTGGTGGACAGAAAGATAATCCAAGTGATGCTGTTACAAATATGACAAGTGTCGCAGAAGATAAAAATAAAGTTTCTGAAAATAAAATACAAGGAGATAATAAATAATGGATGAAAGGGCGAGTTCAATGTTGGCCACGGGTAATTCAATCATGAGTCAAGCAGTATCAACGAATCTTACTATTAATGGTAATATAGGTCAGATCAAACAAGGATTTATTGGACTAAATACAAATAATAAAAATAATTCTGTAACACCTAAAAGAGAAGATATAGGATTTGAAGCTAATGATTTATTCTCTGCGGTAGGAGACTACAAGAGAATGGCTGGTAGATTTCAAGATGCTCGCGAGGTCAATCGTCTAGCGAATGTAGAGACAGCAAAGCAAGGATTAAGAGATGCGGGGCAACTTGAACCTTTTATTCAGCGTCAGGTCATGGAAGGTCTTGGATCGGGGAAAGATACACTTGGAGCTCTTCAGACATTTGTTTCACCAAGTTTCATGAAGGAGGGTATCACAGCAAAAGCTGGAGAGTTAGCGAGTAGAGTTGGTGAGATAGGGGCAGTAGGTGATGCTACAGAAGAAGCGGCATCAGGTCTACCGAGGTTTATTTCAAGAGTAGCTGGAGTCGTTGGAGGAGAGAGTGGTAAGTCAGCGGCGGCGATAGGTGATGTAGTTGGTCATAGTCTTGGGCTGGCGATGGCTGGTGTGAGTCTTACGAAGGATATAGCCGGAGGCTGGAATACTATGGATACGGAACAGAAAGCTGGTAATGTATTGGGTATCGCAGGAGGTGTCGTAGATGCTGCGAGTATATTTTTACCTGTTTTAACTCCGTTAGCCATGGGATTAAATATAGCATCGGGAGTTGAAGATTATAAAGGAGATAGTGGAGAGGCCGAGTTTGAAAAAACAAAGAAAGGAGGTCTTGATGATCAACAGGCTCAACAACTCAAAGAGCAACAAGCTAAACTTGTAACTCCTACAAGTGTCCTTTCGGGAGGTCAAATCGCCAGTCAAACACAGACGGCAAGACCTATGACAGGAGGTGTCGCAGCGTTCTAACAAAATTAATTTTTTTTTTTATGATAATTTTTATATTTACTCATAATAAAATGAGTTTCTGGAGCACCGATGATAAAATCCCGATTGTTCAAACCAAAGTCAAAATCCCTGCCGAAAATGGCCTCACTTTCAAAGACGGAGGCCTTATCCATATTACTATTCCAGCTAATAGTGTAGGATTCTTTCAGCCGAAAGAATCTTATTTAGAATGGGATGTCACGATTGACACCCTACCCACTGCCCCTACTCGCTTTCAGTTAGATGCTGAACTCGGGGGGCAAGTTTTAATCAAGGATATTCGCATCTATTCTGGAGGGGCAGGTGGTGTCTTACTTGAGGAAATACAAAATTACAATACTCTGACTGCGATTAAGTATGATTATGAAAGTGATGATACAATTAGAAAGAAAAGAGCTCTCACAGAGGGTAGCACCTATTTCTCGCAGGCATGTCGTAACACCCGAGGTGTTCGTAAATCTGATTTAAATAATGTTGGTCATAATCCATACTTTCAGCCCTACACCTTCGGCATAGGTAAACTTCAGAATGTGAATGGGGAGTTCTCTGATAAATACAATACGACTGTGACTGGCACTTCAAAGGTGAATGTTGGTCAGAATGTTGTGAAGTGTTTACTCCCAATTAATACTGGTATCTTTTCAAATGACAGAGTGTTCCCAGCCATGTTGACTGAAGGACTCCGTATTGAGATTTTATTGGAGGATGCTGCGAAATGTGTTCGTCAGTTAGATCAAGTATCTCGTGTTAGAGGTTTCCGTTCTACCCCTATTTTCCATTCTATTAGTGGACATGATGTCACTGATTTATCGGGAGCAGCCCAAATTTGGGCGAACACCAAGACCACTGATCACATCTTCTTCAAGCGTGATAATAACTTGACTGATTTAGCTAATTTCCCTCTAGTTGTTGGAGAAACATTTGAGCTTTGTGATACAACTATTGATGTTCTTGCGACTAAATCATTACAAGTGTTCAAGGTTGAGGACAATGGTGGATCTGATTTAGATTATTGTGAAGTAAAAGATATCTCATGGGCTGCTGGTGATGTCAACAATCCTACGACTAAAGAGGGAGGATATTATGGATTAGTAAAGGTTGGATTGACGAAGACTCTTAAGAATACTTCAGGGGTAGATATTTCGGGGACTCTTGGTAAAATAGGGGCAGTATCTACATCTGTATCTGCTGGTCTTACGAAGGATCACAATGGTGTTGCTATGGCTATAGGTAATTTCAGCACAGCATCATATCAAGTAAGTGATGTGAACCTTGTATTACAGAAATTAGAGATGCCCCAGGGATACATCAGAAAGATGATGTCCATGATGAAATCGGGAGGCACTATCAATTATGATTTCTTATCAGCTACTAATTACAAGTATTCTCAACTTGCTTCAGATGTTGTTGCTAATATTAGACTTCCTCTGAATCAAACCAGAGCCCGAGGTATTTTATCAGTCCCAACGGATGCGAGTGTTTACTCTGAAGCTATACAGATATCAGGATATGGTGGTCAGGCTGCTGGGATGTTGAATGCCGATGGTTCGGGTAATACTGCTGATGTGATCCCTGCTTCTGGAACCACCTATGTAGAGACTCCACCTAATAAAGAAGATGACCATGGTTCGGGCACTGATGGTCCTGCGGGATGTTTAGATCAAAGTATCTGTAGTGTTAGATCAGGACTCGTTGGTATTTGGGACAATGCGACTCAATATCAGTGGTTCTACAATGGTCAGCTCAACCCGAGCCGTCCTGTCACTACGAGAAAGATCGCTAATAAAACAAGTATTGGTCAACAGCCATTAATTGAATTAGAGAAAGCACTTTCGGTCTGTGGCATCCGTCCTCTATCTTTCAGAAAGTATCACGAGAACGCAGTAATAGGAAGGGCACTTTCGCTCCAAGACGGAACATACAATACTACTGGTAAAGATTTCAATTTACAGATAGAATATACTGAATCAGATGCGGGACTTCAACCAGTTAAAAATAAATTATGGATGAACTTTGTTCACCACATCCGAAGAATAGTTATCAAGGGTAATCAAATTAGTCTTGTCGTTTAAATGATAATTTTTTGAATTAAAAATAATTTTATTTTTTTTATTTTTTCATAATAAAACTATGTCAAACTCACAGCCAACAATCAATCTTGAAATCGTCCCATCAAATGTCGCGAGTAACGGCACTATTTCCTACAAGAATGGTAATCCCATAATCCAGTTTATTATTGGTGAACAGCAAAGAGCTATCCTTGGTAGATCTATTCGTCTTGTGGGTAATTATCGTGTCCGTAATGATACAGGATCCGGGGCTGGCTCTTATGTCTTAAAAACGGATCAAACTTTCCAAAACAATCGCCTAGGTATTTATTCAGTAATAGATCAGCTAGTCATCAAATCTCAAATGACCCATCAGACAATTGAGCATATAAAACACTACAATAAGTTCTGTAGTTCATTCATTCCAGTATTGAACTCATTAAAAGATGGTGTTGGCCATCTTTCGGAGACTGCTTTAATCATGCCTAACTATCAGTGTTTCAAGCATAGTGTATTAGCTATCCCTTCTCAGCGAGGATCGGGTAACTCTTTCTGTGCTCATCTTCCATGTGGTCTATTTAACGGAGTTCAGGCTATCCCACTTGCTGCGACCAAAGGTCTCTTGGTAGAGATTCACCTTGCCCCTGACAACAATGTATTATATACTCAAGATGGCTCTGTAGGTCTACAGAATGCTTACTATGAAATGGATAATGTAAGACTTGTCGCAGAGGCTACTGGGATGGATACTGATACAACTGGCACATTTGAATACAAATCTGTCTCATCGTATTACACATCTATTAATTCATCAAATGCTATTATTAATTTTAATCTTGGATTATCTCGTGTATTAGGGGCATTTATGACTTTCCTTCCCGCACAGAACATTAATAACTTACGACAGGATGGTATGTCAACCGCACCTCTTGTTGGAGGCACAAATCGTTATTTAGATAGTGATTCATCAACTGATAGTGTAGCGAATATTAATCAAGCTATATTCATGAAGGGTGGACAGCGATTCCCTCTTGAATACAACCTTGACACTCTACAGAAAGAAGCTCCAAATATTATCGTAGGTAATAACAATCAGAACGATAGTGTTGATCCTGCCCTTCAGAGAAACTACCTTGATGCTGTCCGCTCCTTCTCACAGATCGGTAGAACGATGGCCTCAACTAATAATACATTTTTGGGTGTTCCTATTGGGTCATTATCGCAGGATACTCTTGTAGGTGGATTTGATAAGTCTGTCGCCGAAGGTGGTGAAGTGTTTGGTGTAGGGGTAAATTACGATAGTATCTCTGATGAAGGCCAAGATTTCTCATCTGAAAACTTCGGTGTTCAGTTAGAGACTGGTATTACCCAGGATGTTCCACATGCTGTTTATTTATTTATTCATGCTAAAAACACTCTCGTCTTTAACAACGGAGGTGTTCAAGTTGTATCTTAAAAAGACACCTCCTCCCATTTTTTTTAAAATAAAACTTGAAAATAAAATATAAATAAATAATAAAATGTCACAATCATACAACCCTAATCAAGACACTCAAATGAGCAAAGTTGAACCGAATGTTTCGGCAAGTAATCAGATCCCTGATCTTTTAAAGATAGGGGCAATACCTACGGACACCTCCATGGATGTCCTAACTGATATTTTAGATCCAGTCGTTCAAAACGATAGCTTCATAAGATTCGCATTTCAGAACAAAGGGATTCTTCATTCAATGTCCAAAATTAAATTTGGATTTACGAATGCGAACCGCAACGCATGTCTACCTGTAAATGTCGGATTATATAGTCTTATTCAAAGAGTAAGATTAACTATCGGAGCAAAGACTATTTGTGAAATAGATGATTTTAACCAGTTCATGGCATACAAAGGATTATTTGTATCTCAAGAAGCTATGAAAGAAAGAGAACAATATTTAACATCTCGTGTGATGGCATACGGATTTGAATACAAAGATAATGAAATTGATGCTGCTGGTCAGTTTCAGTTTGGTTGGGCTGGATCTAATCCTAATAACGCCGTTGAGCTGAAAGGGACAATGCCTCCTGCGAACACTCGTGCTGACAATCTCGGATTTGACAATGGTTGGTGTCAACTGATCACCTCCCAACAGCATTCATGTTCCAACGCGGGTGTGGAGCAGTTCATGAATAAAAACTCTCCACAGGGAGCTGCCGCTGGTGACGGCAAGCCTATCTATAAGGTAGGATACTGGACTAATCTTAAAAAGTCTGTTGACAGAGCTGTCCCTGACTTTCAGGTCTCAATCGCCGACCTCTGCCCCTTTTTAAGGACACAACAGCTCCCACTCTACATGATGGATGAGTTAGTCCAATTAGAGATTTTTACTTCTCCACAGAGTGAACGCCTCTATTGTCCTGGTCATGATGATGGTGTCCTTGTAATAGATCCAACTGAAACCCAGTTGATCGCTGATTATATTTATTATCCACAAGATATGATGGTCGCGTATGCGAATGCTAATCGTAACCTTACATTCACTTATGTGGATTACCGCCTTTCAAAATACAGCATCGCTGGTAATGGAGCTGCGATCCCTACGACTCAATTGATCCGAAACATCGGAGGGGCAGGTCGTATCATCACTCGTGTTTTCATGGGTGTTCAAGATAGAGCTAAAAATCTCCGTAATATGAATGCTCAATATCGTGCTGATGCTCCACTCCGTGATTACTCAAATGGGGCGACCTCTGTGCTGAATGTCAATGGTAAAGCCACATTGAATCTTAAGTATAATGATACATTTTTATATCCTGTAGATGTTGACAATAGTGCGAGACACTTTCACAACACAGCTTCTTCTGAAGGCATGACTCCTTTTACCACACGCGAAGTATTTTCGGGTGAGGGTGAGAGTTTATCGGCTGGCTCTCTACAGGTCGCGAGCACTACGAAGTCATTTACTGGTCCTCCGGGATCGCATATTAATACTGATCTTTCGGGATCAGCATTTTATGTTGGATTCAGGCTTGGAGATAATGAGCGTGTTAATAGCCGTGGTATTGAGCTCTTCATGACTTGGAGTAATTCTTCGGCATCTGCTTCAGGATATTTACAGCGAGTCTGGTTGGAGACTATCAAACAATTGACTCTTGAAAACGGAAGAGTCTCTGTTCAATTCGCATAATCATTAGTTTTTTTTGTAATTTTATTTATTTGTATTAATATAATGGAAGGGTTTACCGACACTATATTAATAGATTGTAACAGAGCAAACTCTGAAGAAGGTAAAGCTGAAAATAAAGAACAATATTCTCAATTTACATGTAAGACAGGGGTAGGAGTCAAAGTAAATCCTGGAGATGAGATTTCAGTTCATTCAGCTTTTGTTTCACAGGTCGGGTGTGGAGCGGGAGTGATTGAGTTTACTGGAAAGAATCTTGAGACAGAGTATGAAGTTGAGAGCACTGATCAAGCTTTACATCAAAGGTATTGGAATCATCATCAAGACGGAACAACTACCCCTTATCAGCCTTTTCGGGATCTACATCCCTGGGGAGCAGGATATGTGGGATATAGTAATACAAAGAAAACACATCAGCTTCATGATAATGAGTTACACTTGTCAATATCTTATTATAAAAACTCAAATGGGAATGGATATGTTCATTTACCGCGAAGATTTGATGCGAATGTGTCAACTGCCCCTACGAAGGGAACAGCTCAAAAAGTATTATTTGATCCAAATGATTCTAATTACAATCAACCTGATTGGATGAGTAAATTAATACCAAAGGGGTCGTTAGGTCCTGTAGATAATTACTGGAATGGTAGATCTATGATGATAGGTCGTCACCCAATTCAAAGGTGTTTATCTGATATAAGATATTTTAAGCATGGTAAGACACCCATACCTGGTGGAACTTTTCCCAGTAATAGTGAAAATACCCCTAGCCAAACAGCTGATCGTATATGGAAACAAAAGAATGATAATTCAAGATATACTATTTATGTAATGGCTGATCAATATTTTGCTCAGAGAACCCGAGAAGGGTATTTTATTCCACAGACTAATAAAACTAAAACAATCGCACAGGGTGATGGAGAAGAGGTCTCAAATACTGGTCCTAATAGAGATACTTTTGCTCAAAATGTAGATTGTGATAATAATAGAGCTCCATGT
>WLWE01002481.1_pt1 | contig 11755 bp, 10 predicted proteins | sample 6718301 | NCBI WGS metagenome assembly WLWE01 (sample SAMN12718691, study PRJNA515312) | sponge metagenome | isolation source: marine sponge | host: Mycale hentscheli | place: New Zealand: South Island, Marlborough, Capsize Point | collected 2003-05-01 | reverse complement strand
ACTGGCATGTAGTACCTCTCAGCTTCACCATGAATCGTGCAGCGCCTCGCTCTACAATGTACATGTATGACATTCAGTTATTGGTTGTTGAGAAGGCAAAGAATAAGTCCATCATCATTGCTCAAAGACCAGACCTTGCTATCGTGCAGGCCATCAACGACGGGATGAGTGTGGTTCGTGACTTCGTATCTGAAGTTGAAGGTGTCATAAAGAATGTTGAAGGATTCATCGCTGGTGTGAACGAAGTTGTGGGTAATATTTCTGCGACTATTAACTCAGTTTCAGGATTGTTTAGGGGTTACAATCGTATCCTTGGTCAGATGACGAACACGATTCAAGGAATCACTCGGTTGCCTGGCGATGCTTTAGACACTCTCACATCTTTTGTGACTTCTATTGATGCCACACTCAACGCTTTAGATACGTGGGGTGGCATAAAGCCTGGATTATACAATATCCAGTCGTCTTTTATGGAGTTAGAGAGAGCTACGAATAGAATGATCGCCTCAGGGAAATCAAACCCTGAGTTAGGGCTCAGTCCTCAGGAAAAGTTAGGACAGCAATCCAAGAATATTAATCCTTCCTCCTCTCAAGTAAGCGGATTATCAGGAAGCACCACACTACAGGGAGCACTGAGCGCTGGCACAGGGTTGCAGCCTGGTGACTCAGCGATAGATAGAGGACGACCAAAGGCGACGTCTCCTCTTGGGACCATCAACGGCACCTCTGTACGAGAGATAGTCGTACTGATGAACGATACGATAGAAAATATTTCAGCCAGGATTACGGGCTCCTCTGAAGCTGCTCAAGCCATCATCGCACTTAATAATCTACGACCTCCCTACATATCTACTACAGGAATACCCGGCACTCTGGCTCCCGGCTCACGTATCCTGGTGCCCTCTAGCGGTAGGGCGGCTGTAAATAAGTTTGGTCCCACTGTTTATGGTGCAGATCTTACTGAGCCTTTAGCTTCTCGACTGTTCGGCACAGACCTGCGACTCGATCCAGTACTCACAACTGGTGGTGAAGGGCTTTATGATTTAGTTCTCTCAAATGACACAGAGGATGTACAATTACAGGCGGGAGTGGAGAACTTAAAGCAGGGATTACGTACACGCATACTGACAGAAATAGGCAGCGACCCTATTTATCCAGATTTAGGGTATCGTCGGTTTGTAGGACTGAATGCTACAGGCTTTGACGAATCACTCACTCGATTGTCACTATCAAGTGCAGTGGAGGCAGACGAAAGGATTATAGGCATTGATAGACTAAAGCTAAGCAATCCTACTCCAGATCATCTCAGTGTTGAGTTTGACGCGATTGTCTTTAGCGTACAAGATCGCGTACAGATGAAGATAGTAAGGTAATAATCATGGGCAGAACACTACTGAAAACCAGGTCAGACATTATAACAGACCTTATCAATGCGGTCGTAGCACGAACGAGCCTGTCTGATGTCAACGACGCCTCTATTATCAAGCATCTCCTCACATCAGTGGGAAATGAGATCTTTTCTGTATATGGACAGTTCACTAATCTAGCCGCGTTGTTCGATTTCCAGACAGCAGCTGGCGAGGACCTAGATGAAAGAGCTAAGGAGATACTAGGGGGAACCCTCCTTCGTAACGGTGCGGCTCGTGCTGTAGGGACACTTACTTTCGGGAGAGCTGTCGCTGGGATTCTAGTCAACATACCCAGCGGCACAGTAGCTACTACTGCTGACGGACTACAGTTTCGCACAACCGCAGCAGGTACAATAGGTGCGGCAGACCTAACTTCATCAATTGCTGCGACAGCAGTGGCTGCAGGGAGTGCCGGTAACGTAGGTGTAAGCACCATCACCGCACTGAGCACAAAGCCTCCTGGCGTTCAGACCGTCACAAATACAGTCAAGTTTGCCAGTGGTACTGACAGAGAAACAGATGCCGCATTTCGGGCGAGGATAGAAAACTTCGTTCAGTCTCTCGCTCGATGCACTGTGGATGGAATTGAAGGCGTAGCCTTAGGGACTATCGATGCAGCAAGTGGTAAGTCAGTCCAGTTTGTTCATGTCTTTGAGCCTCCAACCAATCCTGGAACAGCAACTGTATTCATTGATGACGGAGCAGGTACAGCAGAATCTACAGTTTCGGTTGCCTCTGAAACAATAATCAATCCAGCATTAGGTGGTGAAGAGTTCCTTTACACAGACAAAAAGCCTCTTGTAGATAACCTCGATGGCACATTTACACTGACGATCAACGGAGCTTTGAAGACTCTAGGTACGGATTACTACGTAAACTGGGCGAGTGGACGGATATATTTCACAACCCCTCTGGTGGTGGGGGATAATGTTGTCGTATCTTACCAGTACTATACCGGACTAATTGCTGAAGTGCAGCGTGTTGTAGACGGCGATCCTACAGACAGAGTAACTTACCCAGGCTATAGAGCTGCAGGTGTTGATGTCCGAGTACTCACCCCATTGATAGAGACGATAGTAGTAGCTGCAACGTTAACAGTCTTAGAGGGCTTTGATAAGGCCACAGTCTCCACTAATGTGCAGACCAACATAATAGATTATATCAACACGCTAGGCATCTCAGGAGATGTTATACGGAATGAGATCATTGAACGAATTATGAGCACTCCCGGAGTTTATAATGTGAATTTAGTAGCGCCTGTCAGTGACGTTACGATAAATGACAATCAGTTACCGCGAACTGCGACCACTAGCGTGACGGTTTCATAATATGGCATTAGTAATCTCACCAGGCTCTGTCGAAAAAGACGGCGGATATAAAATAACTCTAACGGGCTTATCCCTGGTGGATGGAGATTACTTTTTTCATGTTGGACCTTTAGGTACTCATCAAGATCCTAAAGCGTATGCTGGATCGGGCAAAGGAAACACAGTGACGGTCACTGGTACATCAGGTTCGTTTGTGGCACCTGCAATAACCACATCAGGAAGCTACCAAGTCTCAGCCTATAGCACAGCGTCTCCCTCTGTTTCTGGTACAGTATTAGCGTCAGGAATTGGCTACTATAACTCAAACTACAGGAGTAGCGTCTACTCTTATCGCTCACTTCAACCCGGCTGGTGGAACACTGGACCTCGTGCCACTACTGAGGAGGACGCACAATGAGTGGTATACTTGAAGGACTAACAGGGGCTATAGGCCAAGAGCTATCTGAGCTTGGCGGTATTAGATCTACACGAGTCAAGGCAGGCTTTCCTGTAACCACAGGAGACACACATATAGAGGTAGAGTCCACCTTCGGCTGGGAGACAAGTGGCTTCTTCTACCTAGAAGGATACCTATACAAGTACACAGGCACCACAGCATCTCGATTGACCGGTATTTCATATTACGACGGCGTGGAAGATGCGATTACAAAACTCCCAGTGTATATCTCCGGTGCCCCAGAGGATGTTTCAGTCCTTGCTGAAATCGCTGACTACACACGTATCTACTCGGCAGTAGATAAGATGCGAAGGTCTTTCTTGGTGGATTATGCGACCGGAGAAGACTTAGATACATTAGCTAGAAATATCGGTGTCTTTAGACAGCCAGAGCTAGTTACGACTGATAGTGTCTATCGCAACATCGTCAAAGCAATTGCGTACTCTCCGCGAGGTACGATGTACGTTATTGAACTCTACCTCGACGCACTCTTCGGTGCAGGCAACTACCGTGTCTTCGAGGACATGACCAATAGTGGGTATGGCTCACGACTAGGAAGCACGACAGTCAATAATCCTGGCCAGATTTTTGTGACTAACCAACTGACTGAAGATACTTCATCAGAAGGTAACGCATATGTGACAGGTAAGATTGGTGGCAACATGGCGTTTGTTGCGCCCTCTGGTTCTACTGCAAATGTAACTCTTTATGGAGGATATCCCGCCACGGCTCCTTCCAGACTGCGCGGTATTACGTTCATGAACGAAGGCGACAAGCGCAGGAGGATTGCAATCACTGACACTAACGATGCAAATGTCCGCGCCACAGCAGTCGCCAGTCCTATTTCAAGCAATGAGCAGGTAGTTACCTTCACGCAGATAGGCGGCAGTAACATCCTCGACTATGTACGCGTCGGAGACATACTAGCATCTGCGAGAAACCCCGGCTACGGCTACTACGGTCTTGATGATGTCTCACTGCTCGGTACAGTTATCAGTATAGACTTAGGCACAATGGAAGTGACTCTCGGTGTAGAGGAGAACGTGACAGCTACACCTCTGGTTAGTACATGGAGCACTCTAGGGGCGGCGGGGCCAGCCCTTGGAGAGACTGTTTTCTTTAGAGAGAAGACCTTATGCGATTGGTATTTTCCGAGTGGAGATCAGCGTAGCTATGGAGAGCCTTCTGAACTTCCAAAGAGAGAGTGGACCTTTTCTAATGAAGGGACGGCAGCTACAGAGGGTGGTGTCTACGTGTACAGAGGTCCGGGAGTTGGTACGGTTCTTTATAGTTCCCTCCCTAGCGGTGCTCCTACTGACTGTTCCTATCGCCAAGAGGCGAATGTTTTCCCAGACAGTGATGCTGCTTTTGAGGCGCAGGTTATCCTTCAAGGAGACTTTCAGCAAACCACAGCCTTCCCTGCTTATGATCGAGATGAATTTTACATGGAGCTGGTGGATGGTGATCCGTTTTATGCTGTGGCAGGCAAGCAGATACGTGTGGGCATAGAGCGTGATGCAGCAACACCTGGATCGACATCGTTTCCTAACCTTTACATAGGTTTCGTCAATGCCTCTACGGGGGCGTGGCTAAGCTCAACGCAGTTTCGTTTAGATCAGAGTACAGCAGGTGCTGCCTCTCCTGTGGTCATAAAGATCGAAAAGAAAGGAACAGAAGCGGCGAACCTAATCATCAATAATACAGTTGTCGAGAGCGTTAGTTACAGCAGCTTTGCTACTCACGCGACCGCAGGCGATCAGTACCGTAAGATAGGTATCTTCGGCTCGAACGCCGCAAATCCTGCAGTGCAGTCTGCTATTTCGGTCGTGATTAGTTATCTAGATTGGTCCTCTGAAGGCAATCCTGACATCACGAACATAAGAATACTAAACGGTAGTGCGACTGCCGCAAATAGCACCATCACAGATGATGCTGGTGGTGGACTATTAGGCTCGGTTGTGGCGGGTGACTACGTTAGGGTTCAGTCTGTCAGTCAAACAAACGATAATTATTTAGGTAGTGCCCGTGGAGAGTACGAGGTTGACACTGCGGTTGATGCAAACAACCTTCAGCTTAAGGGCATTAGACGTCCTGGGAACGCCATTGTCACTGCTTATGCGAGTGGCGGTGTAGCTAAAAAAGATCGAGTACGAATAGGCGCAACTACTCGTGGTGGCGGCGGCCTTCAATCTAACGATGAGCCCTATGCTTTCACGTTCCCTGATGATTTAGGTAAGAAGATACGTATCTACACAGGCGCGTCTTATGAAGAGAAGACAATAACAAAAATCCTAGACCCAGTATCTGGAGATAGTTTAGGCGAGTTGTTTGGTATAGATGAATCTCCTCTTCCTAATGTAGACAAAGGCATTGCTTGGGCAAGTATTCCTCAGCAGAGTTCAAATTACGCTCAAGTTAATTCAGACTTTACATCTCTATATGATAATGCGGAATGGTCTGTAGAGCCTAACTTTCGTGCTGCAGGTGATACGGGCATAACCTTTGAGGTAATTCGCATCGCTGCATATGCGGGGGCAGCGTTCAATAGAAGTGCAGGCGTTGCGGTTTTGTCTAAGAGTTACACTAAGCCTGCGGGATGGTTAAGTGATCTACTTGGCCCTCGTGTTACACCTACTCGCACCATGCTTGATACTGCTCAAGTAGTTGATCCTGATCGTGTAAACGTTGCAGTTACGCCTCCAGGATATAAATACTATCCATTTTATCTAACTGGTTCCTACATTGGGACCGCCGTAGATGTACTTCAGAAGGTGCTTACGGCTGCAGGTATTCATGTCAATTTACGTCCTTACTATTATGATACGAATACCGGAGACCACATTACTTAGGAGATACTGATGTCTGGACCCAAGAAATATCTAAGAACAGAGAGCGGAGAACGCATAGACCAACCTGACTTTGAGCACGCAGCTGAGGAATCTCAACTCGCAGGGCTTACACAGTTAGGCGAGACCTTCATTGTAGGTAGCGATGCCGGACAAAAGAACTACGTTCTATCTGGATTTAAGGTCACGAACCCTAGTGCGAATAATCTAGAGATTAGTATCGGCTCGGGCATACTTAGCTGGAAGGATCAAGGCAATGTAGAGCACGGGGTTATGATTGATATGACCACGGCAAGGACCGTGGGTCTTTCCACTACGCTCGCTGGGGCTGGGGCTACTACTTACGGAGTATATGTTTCTTTCAATCTTCAGGATGCTCAGCAAGAGAATCGAAACTTCTGGAACGCTCTTGTGGCTACACCTGTAGAGGTGACACGTCAGATTGCCACACGCCGTGTAGACTCGCTAGAAGTAAACATCAAAACCAGCTCGCCGGGAACAGAATGGATGCACATTGCTGATATCGTACCGGGCTCCCTTGTACCTGCTGTAGGCAGCACCACTGGCATCACCGATAAAAGAGTCTTCTACTTCGAGGGCGCAGTTGCTAATACATATAGTCCTACTGATGATTGGGGCACTTCTAATGACCGTAATCTTGATCGCGCAACGTATGGACTCAAAGGTTTGCGTCAATTTGCCAGAGCAGTCCAGGCGCAACTAAAGGGTCTTACAGGGACAAGGTGGTTCTCTGAGATTACTTCTGAGCAAAGCGTAAATAGCCTAGAAACAAATAAGCTAGACAATCGTGGGGCGGGCGCACCGACCGTGTCTAGAGGTCGTATGTATGGTGATCTAAATCCCTTCACCGATAATGCGACTGATTTAGGAGATAACACCACGCCGAGGAGGTGGGCAGATATTCACGCAGGCAGTATTTGGCTTGGCTTAGGACGCCTAACAGCTGCGCTTGCTGATGATCCGCGCATTGTAATAAAAGCTGCTGCGGGCAGTCTCTCCACAAAAATCCTCACGAGTATCATCGACTCAATAACGCCTGACGGAACTACCATAGAAATAATTCGCGTGCCCCCCGTCAGCGCAGACTTACAATTGCCTGGTGGGCTATATGGGACGCTGGCAATAGCGGTTAATTGCTATTATGACAACACTGTAGCCTCACCCATTAGCGTGTGGAAGCGCTATGATAATGCAAAACATTCTTACCTACTAGAACTGGGCACCGCAGCCGGTGATGGCGGCGGTATGCGTCTATGGTTCCATCATGAAGCAAGTGATAATGTCTGGCATAACACTGGTACTGGTACTGTCGCTGACTGGACACTCTACTTTGGCGCGGGAATGCGCGGGCAGACAGTAGGAACAACGACAGGGGCTGCCAAGAACGCAGTCGTTACTGGTCAGGTAGAATTACCTACCGGAGGTCTTACTGCAGCTGGTGTCGTCACCGGAAGCAGTATTGTTGCGGGGACCTGCACTTTAGCTCGTCACGTTGGGTACATTGATATCGCTACGGGAGGCGGCTCTGTCACAAGGGGAGAGATTAACGGCACTTTTAGTGCTGCTCTTTCCGGCACCAATGCAGTACGTGTAACACTGACTGACGCATTTAGTGGCATAGATACGTATGCTATTTCTGCTACGATGACGGGGTACTTCCCGTCTGGGACAACGTACCTTTCCGGCCCTATGGCGCTCCCTGTAGGCGCAGGTATATTTGATATCTATTTTACGGATCAGCTCGGAGCTAAGTGGAACTTGTCGAATGTAGCTGCTACCGCAGCTGTGCGAGTGTACATCATGACCTTTGGCTCTTAGTGCTTACCCTAGCTCCCTTTTACCCTCCTATCCTGCTACACTCCCGCCATTATGTTACTCGTGGCAACATCAACCGTCGCAGTGAGCCCAGAAGCAGTGAGTGCCGATCAAATACCAGCACTCATTGAAATGATGGCCCATGCTTTCAACAATGGTAACTGGGCACTAGCCTCAGGCTTACTCCTCACTCTCGTGGTGGTGGGGCTACGTCTCTTCAGTGTAACGAAGCGTGTCTCAAAAGAATGGATGCCTTGGCTGGTCTCTGGCCTCTCATTGCTGACATCCGTAGCCGTAGGTCTTCAGACGGGACAGAGCTGGTGGCAGATTCTTTCTACAGGATTTACCGTTGCGCTTGTTGCTGTCGGTGGCTGGGAAACAATCGCCAAAGCCGCAAAGCGATTGATGCTGAAGCGGGGCTGGATAAAAGCTCCCCCAGCACTAAAGCCTCCTGAAGAATGAGCACTGCAGACCTCCTTAGATATATCGTCCTCATCCTAGTATGCCTAAGCGCCCTAGGGGTAATTGCCTATGTAATCCGCAAGGCGATACGTGAAGGAAACGCCGCTAGCCTGATGCGAGACATTGCTGGTACAGTGATGGAGATAAAGGCAGCAGCTGATGCGCGTAAGGTTGAGGCTAAGGAAGGCCGTGAGGCTGCGCTGAAGGCTGTCCAAGCGAAGTTCGTTCAGGAGGTAGACAGACTTGATGAGAAGCAAAAGAAAGAAGCAGAGGAGCTTCATGAGGATCCTGCTGCCCTTAGTCGCTTTCTCGTTCGTGCTGGTCGCAAGACCAAGCCTAGCTGAAGTTGTCTGCGACCCCGACGATGCAGCTAAGTGTGCAGCGCTTATCCGTAAGGGGGAAGTGTCTCCTCTATCAGGGCAAGTACTAACTAGCTCGTTGGCTATCTCTCTCGCACAGAAGGCATCTAGCTGTGATGAGAAGAAAGCCCTAGCCTTATCACTGCTCCAGACGAAGCACGAGATACAGATAGAGTACCAGCGACAAACCTTTCAGGCAGATATAGATGCGCTAACCGCAGAGCGTGACGTGTTCAAGGACCAGGCGTTGCTTCGAGTGCCGTGGTATGAGACGCCGATATTTGTTGCATCAGTTACGACGGCTTCCATCGTCACTGTCTTATTGAGTGTGGTGTCAGTCCTTTAGATGCTCATCAAGAGTTGTGTGGCATCCGTGCGAATGAAGTCTAGCTTATCGTAGCTTCGTGTTCGAGCGCAGACCTCGTAGCCTTCCCGAGAACCCTCGTCATTCGTGTTCCCTTCTATAGTCTGAATACTTGTAGTCGAGACAGAAGTAATGATGCCGGTGTGGGTCCAGTCATTGTTTCCCTTGTAGACTAAGAATACATCTCCAGGCTTCACTACAACTGACGGATGCACTCCGTCTGTCTCCTTAGATGCCCACCGAATAAGCCTGTCTGATTCCATCGCATCTTTCGCCATCTGGTCACACGAAAGAGTGTATTTGATTGGACACTCTACACCATGATGATTAGTGGCCTGCGTAAGTATATAAGAGACGAAACCTGCGCACCACGCCCAAGGGTCTCCATCATTCCCTTCGCAATACAGACGCACCCAAGGACCTCGGTTTTGTCCCCCTACCTCTCGTGGATGCTCGATAAGATGTTGACGAGCATACTCTACGACTGCCTCCCGATAAGAGAACATAGGTGGCTCTGCACGTAAAGATACTGCAACGGCCCTAGTCATAGGTAGCTGCAAGGCGTCCCAAGAGCGAGGACCGGCTATGCCGTCAGCGATAAGCCCTTCATTTAGTTGGAATCTCTTGAGCGTTTCTTCTGTCGCGGGACCGAAGTCTCCGTCTATACCGGTGCCGAAGTCATGAAGGTTGAGCCATTCTTGCAGCTCTTTTACTTCAGGACCCCGATCCCCCCTCTTTACTGTTTTCATGAGTTGTCTCCTGTGCTGCAGCAGCTAAGCGAGCCTGCCTGCGTTGTTCTAGAATAGCTTGAGCAGCTGCGTTTAGCTCTCCATCTGACATGTCTACTTCGACTTTTAGGTTAGCCGCTCCTGGGGGCATTAGGTCTCCGCTTAGTTCCTTTGCTAATCCTTCAATACGTCCATTGGTATCTAGGACACCACGCACTGCGCCCTCCCAGCTTTTAGGTCGGACAGTAGGATCCCGAGCGAAGCTCATACCTATTTCCCGTAGCTCTAATAGCTGTTCCATCTCTGCAATGCGAGCCTGCATGAGTTGACTACCTAGCTTTTCTCGTGCGGCCTCTGTCCACTTCGCCAAGAAAGATTGTTTGCGCTCTACCCATCCGTCCTCTGATGCCCAGCGTTCTAGGGTGCGTTTGGATACTGAGTTGAATCGAGGATCTTGGGAGAGCTTTTCTATACTGCTACATCCAGGGTCAGACATATAAGCAAGACCAGCATCTGCTCGTAATCGTCCGTTACGTTTAGCGAGAGTCAGCTTGTTTGCTTCTTCAAAGCTCTCTTCCTCGTCGCTTGTCCCAACATCTATGATTACGTCTGGTATATCTGCGCCCATACTAGCCCCACCGATTCTTGTTCTTACGTGCTTCTCTACCGAAATGTCCGTCTATTCGTTGACCGTTTGTGAGAACCGCCTGAGTCTGGAACCTGGAAGGTCCCCAGTTAGAGGAGCTGATATACTTTTCCAGATTTGCTGAGCACTTCTGACAGACCCTTTCTGATTCATCGGTCATTCCGTGCCAGATTATACCTGACCAGTCGCAATCTGAACACTTGTATTCGTAACGTGGCATACCTCTTTATTGTCCTGCATTTGCAGGTCACGTCAAGGTGGGAGGTCTAAGTATTAGAAAAGACGACCTGTAACCTAAGCTACAGGCCGCCAGTGGTACAATCATTATTGGAGGGATGATAATACTACCAAGGCTATGCAAGCCCGAAAGCTGGGTCAGTGTCAAGGTGGTCTGCTATATCCATAATGCTTCCATTAGGAGCACAAGAAATCGCATGGAAGGCGCTCTCGTCTTTTATTATAAAGGTATTAACCTCACCTGATTCATTATAAAGTATAACAACTCGTCCTATTAGCTCATCTCTATTGAATGCTGCTAAGTTTAGATACTCATCTAGCCACTCATCATCGTCTTTTACATACCGTCTCATTCGCCCCTAAGGTAGTTTGATTAGGCTGCTTGTGCAATGATGCGCCCAATAATTGGATGTCTCCATTCACCAGCTCTTGTGTATCCTGGACGCTTCCTTGCCGGAACTCCCTCAGCATTGAGATGATTAGCAATGCCTCGATTAGACAATCCTTGCTTCGACAGGGATACAATCTTATGAATCACTTCTTGTTCGGCCTTACTCGTCTCTAGATGCTTTCCATCTGCACCAAGCCTTTTACCGTATGGTATCTGTCCAGTGCGCTCTCCTTTAGATTTCTTTACCGCCAGTGCAGACTTAGTTCGCGCCTTTATAAGAAGGCGTTCATACTCAGCAAATGCGTTGACGATGCTACGAAGTAGCTGAGCTTCAGGTCCTTCTCCATTACCAGTACCATCTGCCGATGCTATTGTAGCGCCCTTTCGGTTGACGAGCCTCTCGATTAGTCCGGCTAGAATAGAATCGCGAGCCAGTCGATCTCGTTTCGCGATGAGCAACACGTCACCTTTATTCAAGGCATCGATAGACTCCAGTAGTGCTGGTCGCTGGTCGAGGTCTAACTCCAGACCACTAAGCCCCTTCCCACCAGAGATTCCTTGGTCAGTGAATGTCTGTCTAATTGTTATGTTGTTCGCCTTAGCCCATAGCTTTGCAGCGTCCTCCTGAGCCTCTGGCCCTAGGTGCTGCTCAGCAGTAGACACACGAATGTATAAGATAGCTTCCATGTTCATCCCTCCAAGAATGTTCCTAT
>WLWE01002480.1_pt1 | contig 11757 bp, 12 predicted proteins | sample 6718301 | NCBI WGS metagenome assembly WLWE01 (sample SAMN12718691, study PRJNA515312) | sponge metagenome | isolation source: marine sponge | host: Mycale hentscheli | place: New Zealand: South Island, Marlborough, Capsize Point | collected 2003-05-01 | reverse complement strand
CTGATCTAAAAACTCACCACTCGCAACATCAAATGCCGCTGCTGTTGACGGATCAGCAGCTATGCTGGCAACCATTTCCTCAGAGCTAGTGCCAGAAGCAGTAGGCTGCGCTATTCTTTCTTGCTGAAACGCTTCATACGGAAGTTGTGTTTGAACTTCTGCCCTGTCCAGCAACCTTGTGAAGTACGGCTCTGCATACTCAGGAAGATTGCTCGATGTCTGAGTAACCCTTGATGTTGTGGGTTGTTGGGGCGGTGGTGACGGTGACCCTTTTCCCATATCTAAACCTCCATCCGATAAGAACAATACTCAGGAGTCCAGCCTATATCTTTTAGCTTTCTTTCCCAACCCTTACGTCCAGTGAACTCAACAAAATTACAACCGTTATCTTCAGCCCAACTTTTTATAAATTCGTTCACTTCCTCGATCCACTCATCATACCCAGAACCACCTATAAACAAAGTTTGTAAAGCTTTGGAACTAGGGTAATCAATAAACTTAGATGTCCATGCAGCCTTCGTTTCTTCTTTATCTTCATCATAAACTATAAACAAATGCTGCTGTCCTGCCTTTACTTCTGCGAGTACTGCATCCATATCCCAGCGCCCACCAGAAGTTTTAACCGCTTTAGATAGAAAGTCAGCTACATGCGGCCACTCTCTATCTGCATATTCAGAGGGAACAAGAGACACGATCATGCTGGCAATACCTCACCAACCATGTTTGGTGGCTCCTTTGTTCCTGTGCGTCGTGTGCGAACACGATCAATCAACTTCATTAATTCGTCTTCTCCTGCTTGAGAACTGCCGTCTCCTATGCCAGATACTACATCAGAAGGCACAACAAACTCGCCACGAGAAAGAAGAACATCCTGCTCACCTTCCAAGGAAGCTTGCACCATATCGTCACGACCTTTACCGATACCTTCAATCATGCCATCACCTTCAACAAGCATGTCTTGATTTTGTCCCATCTGTTCCAGCATCATTTCTTGACTGACCTGCTGTGCCAGAACATCAAGAGCTTCTTGACCAAACTGTGTTACGAATGTTTGAAGAGCTATTTCTGGGTTTGCGTGTTCTCCTCGGATTGCAGATATTGCTTCCTGCACAACAATGTCTTGCATGTCTCCGTCAGGTGATGGACCTTCCATCATCATTTCCTGTATCTGCATCATTGACGAGTCAGGATCAGAACCTTCCATAACTCCTGCCATAGCACCAAGTCCTGATGCCACTGGATTCATGCCTTGCATTTCTTCTAAAGCTGCAAGACCTCCTCCATTCTGCATACGCATAGCACCACCATCAGCAACAAACCTCGTAGGTGAGAAGTATGAGAACTCTGGGTCAACGCCACCACGGTAACTAGCGTCAGGTGTAAATCTATCTCTTACACCAAACCTTTGAGGACGAACCTCTCTATCCCGTTCCATATCAAGATCTGCGAAATCATACTGTGTTGGAAACAATTGCTCTTCTAGCATTGCAGTGCTAACGCCACCGACAGCTTGACCTAAAGGATTTACTTGGCCTTTTACAAATTCACCGGCTGTGTCAATATATGCAGGACGTGCTGGCTCAAAAATCTTTTGGAAAGTACCAACGTCTTCACCTAGTAATGGGGTAGTCCCTGTCTTTGAGTACGCTCCCATCCCATAATCTTTTGCTGCCTCTGGTAACCTTGTAGTTATGGCCTCGGTGGGAGCATACGTCGAATCTAGCATACCTTGCACCTTAGCCGCAGATTCCCCCGCAGCACCCGCAGCTAGTGCTTCTGTTCCTCCAATATCACTAGGCATGTTAATAACGCTGTCGCCAGTCAAGCCTTGCAATATGCCGCCTGTCACACCTGATATCAATCCTGTTTTAAGACCTTCGCCAAGATCCCCTGTTGCAAGTGTCTTGCCAAGTCCAGAGCCAATGGCTCCTGCAATATATGGGTTAGCTGCCATGAAAGCACCTAGACCACCAGCCCCTGCTAACATGCCAGATGTTGCTAGGGCAGTTCCTCCCAGTCCTCCCAGTATAGGAAGAAGAGCAGGGAGAAACGCTTCGGGCAAACCTGTGTCTGGATTAACCGTTAGGTATCCTCCTGATCCAGTAGCCAGTGTCTGCATCTCTTGTGGGTTTACATGCATCAAGACGCTATCACCATAGCGCCCTTTTTGTCTTACAGCCTCTGCTGCTTCTACTAGGCTCATAGCATCCTCCTATTACATTGACTCGTCATAATCCTACTAACTTATAGTTACTGATACAGAACCAACCGAAGCTGTGCCGACATTCCCAGCAACATGAGGATTACCTATTCTACTTACTTTTAGAAATCCATCCACCTCAAAAACGTCACCAACAGCAAGAGTTGTATCATTATTCAACAGATTTGTAATATTCAAATTAGAAGTTTTTACAAGACCGGGGTTCTCTATCTGCGCCACCAAGATGTTTAGGTTCGCTGAAAGGTTGCCAAAGTAACCCGCATCGTAAGAAAAGGGTGGTGACAAAAATGTAGGTTTTGTGGGGGCTATCGGCCTACTAACCATCATCGCCTCCCATCAGGACGCACGTTCATACGAGGCGTTCCCAACTTCCATTGCACACCTGTACTACTAGATTCAACACGCAGTGTCATAGAGCGGCCACGCAAACGGACATCTGCTTTTTCTGTGTACAGTTCTATGGGGGAAGATGCTGTCTGTGTCACACCAGATGTGTCAGTTTGCTCATAGTCAGCCCCCGGAAAGTTACGGCTTTTTAAAATCAGATTCGCACTAGGGCTTGATGCAGTGCTGGTGTTGAATGATATGTCTGGAATAACTCTTGATACAAAAGAGAATTGATCTCCTTGCCCTATATCAACTTGAGATGACTCAATGAAAGAAGATATTGCAGATGCAGGTACGGTTGATCCATCATCCAAGCCAAGCTCATGACTATAGAGATACTTATCATCAGAAGCTCCTATAGGATTGTTCTTGATTCCACGATCTAGCCAAGCAGTTCTAGGCAGATTGCCATAGTACCAAAGATTATTAGTGTAGTTCCAAACAACGTACCTGTCGTTTTCTGTAGAACTAGAAGAAGGGTAGAACCACCATATCTCACTAAATGCAGAATTAACCCCACAGCATATCTTTTGCGTTTGATCTTGGTTCATATCACTAAATACATATTGCTTAACTGTACATGGCAATGTAGATACACCGCCCTTGTAAACATAGAAATCATCACGCCCCATCCATGCAGAAAAATCTTCAACTGCTATGGCTGCATTAGGTGACATGATCGTAATCAAACCAGATATCTGCGAAATACCAAAAGTAAATGGAGGGCCAAGAAACCTCATAGAATGTAGAGAGACATCAGTCCATACCAGTATTTCTTCTCTTGCTTCTTTTGCACATACAATCTCAGAACCTGTTCCTAGCTTTAAACTACCTGCTGTATTATCTGTTCGGGTCTGCCAATCTGTTAACGACTCCTGATCTGCAAACCTAATTAACAATGGATCTTGTGTGCCTATAGAGCTTTCATCATCACACCCAAATGCAATGACATGCCTGTCTCTATCAGAGACCATAATTTGCTTGGCAATAGTAGGAGCAAGATTAGCCCCAGACAAACCAGAAAGCACAACCGCTCTGCTGCTTACACCAGCAGAAGCGTCCCAATAATATATATTACCTTGACGTTGATTGATTAAGAGATCTTCGCCAAAGTTATCTTGTGTCCACAAGCCAAGTTGCGCTTCCGCTCCCGAACTAGAAGCACCCGAACCCCATGTACCACGCCCCCAAGTTCCAATTCCCCAACCTGTTCCCGTAACTCCCGTGTTTAAGCCCACATTAATCTGATAGACAGACGTAACAGAACCGCCCCCGTTGCCAGAGTCACTAGCGTTTGCACTAACTGAAACAGTAATCGTGTATGTGTTTCCTGTAGGCACAGAAACAACTTCATGTTCAGCATTGAGTATCGCTGCTGTTACATTGCCGCCTAAAGTAGCAGCACCGCTAAATGTAACAAAGTCTCCTACAGTTGCTCCATGTCCACTATCTGTAACTGTTATGATTGCGGAACCATTGGTCGCAGAAAAAGTTGTGGCGTTAGTTGTTGTCTTACGAAGAGGCGTGATATCATAATACGTTTCACCCTGTTCAACATAAAACTTAGAGTTTGTGCCTACGCCAAGATATATTGACCCGTCAAGAGCAACCCATGAGTACAAGGAACGGCAAATTCCAAGAAACTGATTTCCTGAATATCTTGTCCAGCCACCTATCTTTTCTGGATATTGATCTCGAAACCGTATCTTGTCACCGTTAAACCAACCGCCTTCGTTAGAGTACGAAGTTGATTCTCTATTAATCCCAGCACGAAACTTTAAATTTTGTAGCGGCATTTTATTTCTTTTCTATTATATCTTCCAGAGCATACCTGCCATCAAAAGGATAAGAGAACCAGCACCTGTAATCATCACTAGCTCAAGGCGTTTTATCCGCTCAATAGTTTCTTTCCATCGTTCAGCGCAAACAGCTTCGTGTGTTTGTAATTTAGACTCTATGTCTTTTACTTTTGCCATTATTCACCAAGCTCCGGCCAATCATGAATAGGAGCGTTTCCAGTTGCCTTACCATCCGAATCTGTTGGAGTTACAAACAATGCTTTGAATGCATCTAAGTCTGAACAATCAGTAATAGATTTTTCTATAGCAACACACTTGGTAATAATAGCTGCACGATAAGTCACTACATTTGAATCGATAGCTCTTTCTCGCTCTGCCTTTGCAATAACTTGCCAATCTGAAGGAGCCAACAAGCTGTTAGCTGTTTCCTTTGTGTTAGCTATCCAGATAGACTTTAATCCTAGAGTTGTTGTCTTAACACCATCGTCAGAAGTTTGTTCTTCATCAGCTAGTTTTTTCTCTACTGACTGCCAAGTTCCATCAGCACTTTGCTGACCTGAATAATAAAAAGTACTGTCAGGCTTTTGCTGTTCATCAACTTCTTTAATTCCGTAAGCAGCTTTCTCATCCACAGACCATGCAGATGCCCAGTTTTTTGGGTGGCGTATTCCGTTATTGTCAACCCAAGAGCTTCCAGCTCTTAATATTGTTGTATCATTTAAAACAAACATTAGTATCTCCTATCGTGCAGGGGCGGGACAAGTTCCACCAAATGGATATTTAGCAATCGCCCAGTAAAGGTAAGTTGCACCACTTGAATTTACGGAACTTGATGTATCTCTGAGTTTAAAACCATTAGCCAACCAATCCATTTCATGATCGTTGTCTGCTTCGACATTAGCAATGTTTAAGAAATTTTGATCGCCAACTGAGTTAAATGGCTCAATTATATCACAGAAAAACTCCCAGTTAGTACTAGCTGTGCTTGTGCTTTTTATCATTACATACTGAGGTTTAAATCCTGTATGCACCATAGGCCCATCAGCATTGCCGTTACCTGTATAAGCTCCTATTTTTTGATAACCAGCAACGTCAGCCATTGCGTAGAAGACATATTCAGCGGAGCCACCATTTGTATCAGCAGTAGTTCCTACTGAAAAAACAGTCGTTGTTGGAGTGGTACTGTTCCAATATACTGCACCATCTAAAGCAGCAACTTCTGAATCAAGTTGTTGAAATTTACCATTACCAGCTATAGCAGAGTAACATGACCAGTTTGAACCTGTTCCTCGTTTGCGAACCCAGACTATTCTTGGAACAAGACCTATACCATGACCTATGGTTGCGTTTGAGCCAGTACCTGTATAAGTTCCTATCGCTGTTCCTGAAGTTGAACTTGCTCTAACCGAAGAGGTAATAGATCCATTGGAGTTACTGCTTGTTGATCCACCAGCATTCCAAGTTAAGCCAACGTATGTTCTTCCTGACGAATTAATATCACCAGCAGACCCACCGCCTGTAAAGCTAAGTGTTCCTTTACCATCAGCAATTGATGGACTTCCCATATTAGATTCGGTGTCTTCTGCACCAGCGTCAAAAGTCGCCAACCCTTTTGTTGCACCTCTGACTATATCATAAGAGTTTGCACCATTTGCAAAACTTCTGCTTTTTATAATCCACCAATCAGGAGTAAAGCCATCGTTTCCAGTTTGTGTAACTGTTTGGCTTGAACTGTTTCCTGACCAGAGGATAGCTTGGTGTTGGGCAGAGCCATCAGGGACACTTGGTTCTGCTATAGATACAGCAGCTAAAGCTAAGAAACCTGATGGTGGTTCATATTTAAAAAGTCCATTACCATTACCATCTGTATTTCCAGCACTAGATATTGCACCTCCAAACGTATCATCTTGCCCAAAGTTTAATACCATGTTGCCAGATTCACCAGCCGCAAAAAACTCATATCCTGTAGTTGTGCCTTCGGCTAATGTAAGACTAGGATTATTTCCAGCAGCAGGATCACCACTATCATTCCATGTATTATTAACAGCAAACCAAGTTTTTCCAGTAGCAGGGTCAAAAGCTAAAGCACAAATATCTCCACTGCTCCATCCTGTTTTACCTGATAAATTACTGCCGACATTCCAATAGCTATCATCTTGCCAAGCAATAACGCCAGAGCCAGTATAATATGTTGATGCCCCAGCTTTAGCTGCCGAAGGAATATTGTTCACGCCAACTTGTAAACTGTCACTTGTCGGTCTAAATTCCCAGTACGTTTTTTGTGTAGGAGCTTGAGTAATTCCAGCAGCAGTCCACGTTGATGCCGCTGTATAACTTAAATTACCAGCAGCTAATGCTATACCAGAGTTTTTATCTATTGGACTAATAGTAGCAAAGTTTTTAGTAGGTGAATCACCTGAATGTGAAACAGTATTATTATTTGTAAAATTAAAACCATTACCACTAAAATCTGTGCCTAGTCCTGCGGCACTTGTAAGTAAATTAACTCTCCAGTTTAGACTTGTATTTTTTCCAGCAGTAATAGTAGTTGCTGCACCGCCATTATCTGTACGACCAGAAGCTATGGGATTGGCTGTACTTACTGAAACAGTTCGTAACTGCTGGTCAATTGTTCCATTTGGAATTAAAACAATCCAATATACTGTTCCCGCAGTCATGCTGAAGTCCGCAGTTATGCTAAACACAGCATTAGCTGTAGCAAATGTTCCTAAACTTTTTGCAACTGATCCGGGAGAACCAGAATTATTCGTGTATATGTAAGCATCTACATTTCCAGTTGTACCAGAAACTCCTTCAAATTGTATGGTTGTTAAAGTAGTCGTACTAGGTGCAGTAAATGTATATCCTATGCTGTTTGGATTAATACTATTAATACTTAATGTACCATTATTGCTTTCACCAAAAGTTCCAAATGGAGGAGGATTAGAGAAGGATAAATACCAACCCTTTGTGCCAAAAGTTAAACCAGATACATCAATAGGTTTCCAAACTCCATAGGAATCAAATTCTCCAAAGCTAGTTGGTGCATGTTGTGTGCCATCAATATAAACCATTTCTGCCATGTAGCCATCAAATGGATTACCGCCTGTTGATGGATGTTTGCCAATAGTAACTGTGCCTGTGTTTCCAACATCACCTTGAGCATTTAAAGACCCTGTAGCATATTTAGTAAAACTCGTAATCTCTATACCATTTATATAAAATCTATTTCTATGGTCAGCGGTTCCATTTGTAGAATCCATTGCCCATACAATATGATACCAAGCAGTAGGATCACGAAAAAGAAATGTTGAATCGGTTGTCCAAGTCCAACCATTATTATTTAAATTGAATCTGTAATCAGGTTCTGCAACTTCGTTAAAAGATAGATAGGAACTTCCTTGTCCAAAAAGCATAGACCTAACAGTTTGTCCTGTTAATTTTGTCCAAAAAGAAAGTGTCCATGTTCTACGATCACCTGCTCCCGGAGCATCCGTAAAAGATTCAGTATTTGCAGAATTAAACATAGCAGAATTGCCTACAGCATAACCGCTGCTGGCAACATTAGCGAACCACTGTGAGCCTGTACTAGCCATTATGCGAACGCCAACTGAGGTGCGCCAAGCTGGATAGAGCCAGAGGCTTTTACAAAATACGGAACAACGTCCACCGCTGAAGCTGCCGTACTGAGCGTAATGCCGCCACCCGCCGGACTTTCGTAATCTGTGCCAAGGCTAAGTGTTCTTGATCCAGTGCCGTCTTGGATAAATACAAACACACCAGACTGCCCAACTGATTCAGTAGAAGGATTAGCAAGCGTTACATTACCTGTAAGCGTTAGAACAAAGTTCTGATGAGCAGAAAAGTCAATAGTTACACTACCTGTGTTAGAAGTATCAGTATCTGTTTCAGCAAGAATTATTGTGCCGCCGTTAATTTGACCAGCAAATGTAGCAGCAGTCGTTCCAGTTGCTATAGACATTACCGTAGTATCAGCATCGTTCTTGATAGTTACATCGCTAGTTGATCCCTGACCTGTAAGGATTAAACCCTCTGCGGCAGTATACCCCATCGCAGCATTGTCACCTGCTGCCGTGTCACCATCAGCGTTTACTGTAGAGGCTGTAACATCGCCTACAATATCAACACTAGTGCCACCTGTTGCTATTGTAATAACATCAGCATCTGCATCGTTCTTGATTGTAACATCGTTAGTAGAGCCTTGGCCTGTTAGAATTAAACCTTCTGCGGCGGTAAATCCAACAGCAGCATTATCGCCAGCAGCAGTGTCTCCAGCAGGTTCCACTGTTCCTGTAGACACTAAGTTCCCACCAGCCGTTATATCTCCAACAACGGTCACGTTAGTTGTTCCTGTTGGTATTTCGAGAACGTCAGCGTCAGCATCGTTTTTAATTGTTACGTCATTAGTAGAGCCTTGGCCTGTAAGTATAAGTCCTTCAGCAGCAGTGAATCCGACAGCAGCATCATCACCAGCGGCTGTGTCTCCCGTTACATTAACCGTTCCAGCAGATGTTATGTCACCAGTTGTGCTTATTGACGAAAATGATACTGCATTTGCAAAAAGACTAGCTACAGCAGCCCCAGAACCAGCGCCATCTGCAAAAATAATATCAGCACCTCCATTTGGAACTGTTACATTTGCTCCAGTGCCTTGACTAAATACTGCGCTTTGACCGCTGCCATTTTTAACTAGATAAAATTTATCTTGATCATTTGGAGCTATGGTTATTGTGTTTGTTCCAGTTGGGCTACCTGCCAGAACAAGAACCTTAAACATCCCGTCAGATAAAGATCCATCTGAAGTTGTTAGTGTATGGGAAGTTCCTGAAAGGCTTATGCTTCCTACACCGCTCAAAGCACGATCAACAATATCAAAGTTAGTGTTTGTGGTATCGCCCCATGTTCCTGACTGGTCACCAGTAGCTGGTTTTTCAATACCTGAATTACTTGTATATGTAGAAGTCATTTATCTATTCCTTTTAAGCAGCTATATCAATCCAGTCAGCATCTTGTGTGGGAATAATTTTCCCCCAAACATTAACGCTGCCAACAGAAGCCGAAAGCTCGAAGCCTGTTTCAACTATTATTACTCCTGATCCTTCAGAAACTGTTACAGAACCAACTTGTGCTGTTAACTCATTGCCTGAAGGAGTAGCATCAGCATTAATAGGAACTGTCACAGTTCCAACCGCACTAGTAGCCACATTACCAGTAACTGTAAATGCAGAGCCACCCGCTGCTGTAACAGAGCCAACGCTTGAAGTTGCTACATTTCCTGTAACATTAACTCCGATGCCTACAGCAACACTTCCTACACTAGCAGTAACCCCGTTTCCTGTAACTGTTACAGGTAGCTCCTGACCCCAAGTTCCACTGCCCCACGTTCCCCTGCCCCACCCACCGAATTTGACAGGGGTTGTTGCAGCACCTCCCATTCCAGAATGGTTAGTGCAATAATAAAATAAATTAGGAGCATCTTCCGCTACAGTAATTTCAGTGTATGCGCCTGAATTTCCGGGCGTTCCTGCGGTAGTCACACCTGTTGTATAAGAAGAGCCTCCACCATGCGTTCCATCTGAAGTAGTAGAAAGACGTAACGGATGGCCATCATTGGAGCTATCCGATTGGTCAAACCTGTAGGTTTGGCCTTCCACCATATTCACAGTAGCCTGTAAAACCCCACCTATATAATATCTATTTCCACTGCCCGGATTAGATACTGTTACTGCAAATGTAGTAGTCATTATCTTCTCTGTATTTAAGCAATTCTAATAATTGCAGCCGTTGCACTTGCTGTTGGAAATGTAATTACCATATCTCCAGCAGTTGCAGTCTTATCAGCACCAAAATCAAGAACAACACAAGCAGGATCGCCTGTTGCTGTTTCATTAAAGATTAAACCACCACGAGCAGTAATACTGACTGAAGAAAACGTAAGATCAGCAAAATCTCCAACCGCTGTAGTGCTACTTGCAACTGGGGTCACGCTAGTTAACGCTGCACCTTTTGCGCTGTAACCTGTACCGCTTGCCTCACCACTTGATGTGTACGCTGTTGTTGTTGCATCTAAAGAAGCTGTGCTTTGATACAAAGCCATATTAAATGTGTTGCCCGTTGAGGCAGTGAAATTATGAACACCTTTTAAAAGCTCTACCTTGAAAGATGTACACACCGCTTGTGATATAGCCATCTAAATTCTCCTTATCATTTCAGCAAGCTGGGGGTGGCCAGCATTAGTTAACGCATTTATAACATTAGTTCTGTCGCTTACAACTGCTTGTTTCATGTAATGCTCTATTAAAATAAACAGTTGTTCTTTGTAAGCCATAGCCTGATCTTTTATTTCAGGCGGTGCCCCTTCTGAAACATACATGATTTTCTTCACACACATTTCAGCAACCTCAGCAGATGTTAGCCCACGATTATTAGTAACGCTAACTTCCACATCGCTTACTGCAAGGCTTGTCTCAATACCTAACATCATGTCTCCTGTATTTCAAAAGCACCATTACGATACTGATCTTTGCGATTCCTAGCCTGTCCTAAGTTTGCAAGTCTTTGAATTGCAGCATCAAACCGTGCTGTATAGTTTGCAATAAGGTCAGGCTCGCCTTTCATAAAAGTATAGGCTTCAATCAAACTTCCGTATAACAATGCATCCTCAGCATTATCGCCTAACCAAGTAGTGCCGCTACTGGCTGTCGTAATACTTTCTGGTTGGTATGCGTAATGAAGTTCTGTCGAGTATCCAGAATCTGGGGTTGGTCCTACAATAAAAAAATCATCATCGAAAAGACCATAGTATTTTGGCAACCCTGTTTCCGTAGAATCAGGATACGCTTCATTAATATAGTTAACATCTTTAGGAAGAAGGTAAGTTCTGTTGTTGCCGCTAGTAACAGCAAGACTTAAAACTGCAATTAAATCAGAAGGTTGCGAAAGGTACTGGCCACCACTTGAAAAAGTACCCGTTACATTTTTTCTAAAATCAGGTATCTGAACGGCGTAAAAAATACGTGCTTCAGCAATCCGAATCATCTCATCCAGATTGTTTACAAACGTCGTTTCAGTATTATCTACATAATCCTGTATCGCCGTTTTTAACGTGGTGAAAGTCCAACTCATAACTTATTAGCCATTCTTACGAAATTTCTGTGGACGAGCCGCACCACTGCCACGAGCTATTGTGCCGCCATCCATCATTTTCTTTTTGCCGTATGCCATGCCGCCATGACCCATTTTGTCTTTCTTGCCGTAAGCCATACCACCGTGCCCCATCTTACCTTTGCCATCTACCGCAAAAGCAGGTTTGCCTGTTTTGGCATCCAT
>WLWE01002478.1_pt1 | contig 11768 bp, 11 predicted proteins | sample 6718301 | NCBI WGS metagenome assembly WLWE01 (sample SAMN12718691, study PRJNA515312) | sponge metagenome | isolation source: marine sponge | host: Mycale hentscheli | place: New Zealand: South Island, Marlborough, Capsize Point | collected 2003-05-01 | reverse complement strand
ACCTGTGGTATGCAGGGAGAGAGGCACGCTTTTATAACAACTGCTACCTGCTAAAGGCAGAGCGTGATAGCCGTGAGGAATGGGCTGATCTATGGCAACGTGCAGGTTCCTGTCTCATGACAGGTGGCGGTATCGGCATGGATGTCACTGCGTTTAGACCTAAAGGTCGTACCCTTTCCAAGACTGGCGGGGTTTCATCTGGACCTATCCCTTTCTTGTTGGCTACCAATGAGATTGGACGCAACGTAATGCAGGGTGGTTCACGACGATCTGCAATGTACGGTAGCATGAACTGGCAACATGAGGATGCACAGGATTTTCTGACCATAAAGAATTGGACGGATGAGCAGAAGGCTGCTAAAGCAGCAGACTTTAATGCACCTGCCCCGCTAGACATGATGAATGTATCTTTGAATTACGATGATGCATGGCTTAACGATCAGGATAGCGATGTCTTTATGACTAACGTACGTCAGGCTATGATGACAGGCGAACCCGGATTTAGTTTTAACTTCGGGGATAAGCAGGCTGAGACACTGCGTAATGCGTGTTGTGAGGTGGTGTCTGAGGATGACAGTGATGTATGTAACCTATCGTCAGTGAACATGGCTAACATCGAAAGCATCACAGAGTTTAATGATGTGGTCAGACTGGTTAGTAAGTTCCTAGTGTGTGGCCTGATGCGTGCTGATCTACCGTATCAGAAAGTGTATGACGTACGCAAGATGAACTCACGGTTAGGTCTGGGTCTAATGGGTATGCATGAGTGGTTACTCAAGCGTGGTCATAAGTATGAGGTGACTGATGAACTTAAGCAGTGGCTCAAGGTGTATCGTGATGAGAGCAAACGTGCTGCTGATAGCCATGCGTCACGCTTCTACCTGAACCTGCCCAAAGGGTACCGTGCTATCGCCCCTACAGGGACAATCAGCATGCTTGCAGGGACTACCTCAGGTATTGAGCCTGTGTTTAGCGTAGCCTATAAGCGTAGGTATTTAACCGACGGAACCAAATGGAAGTATCAGTTTGCTGTGGATGGAACGGCTGAAGCACTTATCAATGATGGCGTTGAGCCTACTATGATAGAGTCTGCAGTCGATCTTGCTTTAAATCCAGAGAGACGTATCAAGTTCCAGTACGACGTACAGTCTTACGTGGATCAAGCAATCAGCAGTACGATTAACCTGCCTGAGTGGGGATCGGAACTGAATAACGAATCGCTTGTACCCCAGTACGCTAAGTGGATCAAGAAGTACGCAAAGGGTTTACGTGGTTTAACCGTGTACCCGAATGGTTCAAGGGGTGGTCAACCTATAACGACTGTACCCTACGAAGAAGCAATGAGTAAGCGTGGCATGGTCTTTGAAGATAATTCTGAAGAGCAATGCTTATCAGGTGTATGTGGTATTTAACTTAACTAATGGCGCAAGCCAAGGAAATTAAAATGGAAAAGTATGTCCCTAAAGATGGTGATATGAGTGTGTTCCCTAACGATAAGGAAGGTAATGAAGCCCGTCCTGATTTTACAGGAAAGGTTCTTATCGAAGGTAAGGAGTACCGTGTGGCTCTGTGGAATCAGACTTCACAGGGAGGCAAGGAGTACATGAGAGGTAAGGCTACGTTGCCTGACCCTTCTTACAGTTCGGGAAGTGGTGGCAATTCAGCAGCGTCAGATACGCCTGTTCCTTTCTAGATGGAACACATCACTTTCCCGGACGGTGAGGTGGTGGAACTAAAGTTTGATGGGCGTTCGCATCTATACAAAGTAGATGGTGAGGTGATCCCCAGTGCCACAAAGGTACTGGGGGTTATCGCCAAGCCTGCTCTTGTACCGTGGTCGTTAAAGATGGGTGCTGAGTGGTTAGCCAGTCAAATATTTTGTGACACTGACGGGAAGAAAACAAAAGAGATACTACTAAAATCTTCTATACCTTTAACAGGTTTGCTCAAAGGTATGAAGGGAGCGCATCGGTCTTATTCAACACACGCTATGTCTGTAGGCACAGCGACACATGAATGGATTGAAAAGCACGTCATCCACCTGATGACAGGAGATGACAAGCCAGAGATTCCCTATGATAATGAAGAAGTTGCAACCGCATGCCAAGCGTTTAAGGATTGGGTAAGTGAGAATGATGTTGTGTTCTTGGGCACTGAAGAAAAAGTTTTCTCACGTGATTACAAGTACACCGGAACCTATGATGCTCATGCCATAGTAAATGGCAAGGTAACTATCATAGACTGGAAGACAAGCAAAGGCGTGTACCCTGAGTATCACCTACAGAATGCAGCCTATGCCGGGGCGTTCGAAGAGATACACTCAGGTGGGCATGTGGAGCAAACGCTTGTGCTCAGGTTGGACAAAAGGTATGGCAATTATGAGGCTGATTTCCAGACACGGGAACAGTGGAAGAAAAACCACCAAGCATTTCTGGCAGCACTATTGCTATACAACAGACTAAAGGAGTTAAAGTAATGCATGATGACGATATAGAACTTATTGATTTTCATTTACGTACAGCCCTTAGGCTGTGTCACAAGATGTACGAAAGCGGTAATGATGATGCTCTAAGGTACGCCCTACATGAGGGTCAGCATGACGCTGAGACTGATGAAGAATATCTGGTATGGGAAGCGTTGTTACACATGAAACAGGAGCCATTTGATGAATAGTAAATTTGGAGAGATGTTAAAAAGATATTTAGCAGCGGTAATATTTGTGGCGGTGTTAGTATTTCTGGGTTTGATATCAGGAGTATCAGTGAGTCAGGCACAGCAAGCACCGGAACATTTCAATACCAAGACAGTACCGTTCTACCTTGTCTGCTCTACTCCCACTGAAATGCGGGATGTGTTACTGGAGGAGGCGGGTGAGATTGCATTGGTAGCAGGATGGTTAGACACTGGAAACCAGTGGTTGATATATACAAATGAGTCAGGTACCAGTATGTCTTTTGTTATTCACAAGGCTGACGGTGAGGCTTGCCTTATATGGTCAGGCAGAAGTGAAAAAGGTAGGGCGTTTATACCTAACCCGGAACCCACGTTTCCTTCGGATGTAGTTACGGAGGAACCGCCTGCTTACGATAGGTGGAACGATGGGTAATGACAAGTACAATGAGGGTCAAGTGTTATGGGGTAAGGGGTCATCCTTTAACGTGTGTGACTCAGTTGGTGGTACAAACTGGGGAGCAGAAAGGTACAAAACTATGGATGGCAAGTGGAAATTCATACTTACCAACCATTCAGGTACAGGTACTTGGTACGACCACTATGGAATGGGGGAGTTTGATACTGTGATTGAACTAAACGAAGCAATTGTAAATACAGTTGCAAGAAAAAATGGGAGGCCATACTAATGCGGACGCCAGATTATTATGCTATGCCAATGCAACCTATTGATTTTATTATACAAAATGATCTAGGATTTGTGGAAGGATGCATAGTCAAATACATTTGCAGGTACGATATGAAAGGTGGGAATGATGATCTTGAAAAGATCAAGCACTACTGCGACATTCTTATACAAAGAAATAAAGAGGCATGCTAAACCCATCTAAAGAGCAGGAGGCTGCATGGGCAGAGCATAGAAGGTATTGTCACGCACGTTTCTGTTGGGTTAACAGGCACAAAGAGGTAGTCAAGAACAACGGACAGCGAACCACTTGGGAGTTATCCTTCATTGATCGTGAAGGTATGACTCTCCAAGCGTACGCCAAGTTCAGAGAGAAGACTCCCTTTATCCTTAAAGATATTCAACCGAAACAATACAGCCTACTGGCAGACAAGTAATGCCATAGGGTTGACCGACATCTCCAATGGTGTCGGTTAACTCTACGGTGTTACCTATCTTTAACTCTTCGTTATCCTCACTAAATATCCAACCGATAGTAGACAGTAAGGGGCATGACACATCCTTACCATCCTCCCATCCTGATGTAGCAATGATATCTTTCCACGTAACTAATGCTAATTGTAAATCAAGAAGTTGTTCTTCATCTCCCCCTTTAAAAGGGAGATGAATCACATTATCTTTATCCTTGTCCACGTATCACCTTGTATTTCTCTGCGGTGATTGCCTGTTTCTCAGCATAGTATTTTCTTAGGTACTCACGATAATCATCCTTGCTTATCTGCCCTGACCTCATGTCATTGAACGCCTTGTTCTTACCAATACTTAAATCCCTTAACTGCTCTTGGAATCTCATATTGATACGGGCATGCAGTTTGTGTTTCTCTAGCGGAGTTATCTTAATACCTGTGTTAGATAGGTTAGCCTCTGCCGAAGTGAACTGATCACGTGTTGGACTGTACATGCCTGAGTTAGCACGCTTAACTTTATCCATAGCAAACGTACCCGGTATACCAATGGCGTCAGGCCATCCTTCAGGTAATACATCCTCAACTGAATAGGCTAAGTTAGGGACGAACTGTTTCCAGAGCGCATTCCATTTCTGGTCAGGCGCTATCTCCCTACCTGAGTACCTATCAATACCTGTCGCTATATCATACAGTCCACCTGCTGCACCGAAAGAAGGTTGCAGTGCGTTAGGTACGCCGGGGATTTTACCTAGTTGTCCTGCGTCTGCTGAACCAAAGATATCACCGCCCGGAATCATACGACCAATGGCTAACCATTTCTCAATGTCACCCTGAGTCCAACCAGTAGGTATCTTCAGCATGTTAGGCGCACCGACAGGTAACCCCCACCACTGCTTACCGTTATCTCCTTGCACCATGTTCTGCATTCTCTGAAGTTCTTCAAGTTCACCGTCACTTAACTCCATGCCTAACTCATTAAGGTAACTCACACCAACTGTCCATTTAAATATCTTGGCAGGGTTTGTGATTGCTACCTCAGTAAGGCGGGGTACAATACCGTAAAGGTATGAAGCAAAAGGTAGCGGTCCTTCACGCAAGAAGTTTAGCAAGGGTGTCTGCGCATCATAGTCTACGAACCATGACTTAGACATCCGTGCTGCTTCATCATATACATCTTTCATTTCCCAGTTAGGATTAGCACGCTTAAGTTCCTTAACCTTGGTATCAAACATAGCCATACGGAATACGTTATCTTCCGCTTGGTATGTCTTGGTTGCAGCCATCCTAGTATTGTGCATACCCTTTGCAATCCTACCATTCTTTGCTTTGTCAATTGTCTTGCCCAATGTTTTGTTTACATATCCAAAGAGCCTGCCTGTATTATCTACAGCCATGTCCATTGCAACCAGTGGGTTACGAATATCCCCATCCTTGAATCGTGCGGTGTAACTATCTGACCAAGTATCAGGAAGGTGACCACCAAATACCTCACGCTTGGCTGCCTCTTTATAAAGAGGGTCTTTAACTCCACGGATCAAGCGACCAGAAGCCTTGGCCAATTCAACTGACCCACCATCACCAAGGTTATACATAACAATATTACTCATGGTGTTATTCATATGAGTAGCAGGGTTATAGATTGTCTTTACGCCTTTCCATAAAGCGTTCACCCTCCTGTATTTTCTAACAAGAGGATTGTTCTTATACCTATCAACCTTTGAAAGTTTTGTGGCATACATAATGTCCTGATAAGTTTCAGGACTGACGTACTTACCCGCCATATCTCCAAACTTATTCCTGCTATTAGGAATCTGTCTGGTATGACCTTCTGCTTTTCTTGCGCTCTCAGGTTTCACTGGGTCAGAATAAATCTTGCCGGTCTTACCTGTGATAGGGTTCTCAACTTCTAACTTAGTCATCCTGTTTAAGGTTTGGAACTTGGGTAGCGCAGTTCCGTACATCTTAAAAGTAGAATCAACCAGATACGCTATATCATTTATCTGTCCCATCTCTTCTCTTTCCTGCCCTGTCCAGTTACGCCTGAAGTTTACCTGCCCATCAATGTCGCCTTCTACCTTGTCATACTGCTCAAGTTTATTTGCGTATTCAAGTTCAGGTTCCATCCCCCTATCTCTCATCATCTTAAAATCTAAACCAATGTCAGACTCAGGATAATCTTTAGCATAGTTTGTTAGAGAATCACCCGCATCACCTTGACCATTCAATAGTTTGATTGCTCTTGGTGCGTCATCAGCACCACCTGCACTGGTAGGCGTAACAACAATCCTCTTACCTAACTCCTTGAATTCATTGAAGACTTCCCTAGTACCTAACAAGGCAGCGTCCCTTTGGAACACGTTGTTGTCTGTGTTCTTTGTGTACTTCTGGGCAAGGTAGTTCAATTGGTTACGTTTAAATTTACGTGGATCAAGTAAGCCAAGATTAACAGCCTCCCTACCTAACTTAAGCATTGCAGTCTGATACTGCTTAAGCATAATCTTTAGGTCTTCTTCTTTTCCTTTCTTGACACCTTTCTTATTAGGCTTCTTTGACCATGCTTCTAGCAATTCTGCATCAATCTTGGCAGCAAATTCTTTGCTGTTTATTTTGCTATTAAGATATTCTTCTGTTATTTTGTTTTGCTGAACTTCATCAGCCTTGCCTGACTTGTTTCGAATGCCTGTAATATTACCATTCCTGTCCCGTATGAAACCTCCCTGCATCTGGCTTCTTGTTTTGTTAATCATCTGCTGTCCTGCGCTAACATCATCAAGTTGACGCATTAACTTACCTAGTTCACCTTGGTCAGCATCCTCTAACATACGCTTCCAGATAACCTGTCCAGACTTGGGTACCTTAGATAACATTGGGATCAAAGATTGAATCTGTTGTTGAAACAATGCGTTATCACCACGCACACTTCGCTCCATCATTAACTGCGCTATGCTTTTCTTGTAGTTAGGGATTACATTTCTACCTACCATGTCAGCAACCGTGTCACCGTTAACGCTTAACTTGCTAATGCCAAGACCTGATGCACCGCCCATAGCAGCAGCACCGGCAATGCCTCCCCAGTTTCTCCATTCGGATAAGTCTTCATCAGACACGTAGCCTGCGTATGCACCACCGGCAGCAGCACCACCTAAGGCAGTCACACCTTCAGCACTCTTCGCTCCGTTCCATACCTTGTCACCTATATGTTTTTTGTATTGGTTAGCCACAGCGCCTAGCACAGGGGCTGCTACAGCACCACCTGCTGCACCAAGACCTGCCTGTTCAAGTCTACCTAGGTCATCATTAGGATTGTCATAGGCTAGTCCACCTTCAACAGCACCTGCTGTAGCACCAAACGCAGCAGTGCCTAGGTATTGACCACCCTTTACAAGTTGTTTAATCCTACCCCACGGCATCATCCACATAGCGGGGTCAGTCAGGTAGCCTGCCATCTTAGCAGCCTTCATATCATAGCCTTCATCCCACAGTCTTTCAGCACGCCTATCATCTTCAGCGTCTGCTTCTTCATCATCAACACCGGTAAGTTGTTTAATACCACGAAAGGTATCCTTGAATCCTTGACCATACATAAACCCTATGTTATCCCAGTATGAATCATACCCTTCTCTTTCACCGTCATAGATACTCCCTCTCATTTCAGGAGTAATTTCTGTTGTACCTTGTGGCGAAAAAGTTTCGGGGCTGTATTCAGTGGGAGACTGACCCAAAAGATTAGCAACTTGTTCTTCACTTAAAGGATTACCCATTAACCATCCCCCTCAAAATATAGAATTCGATTTTGTCCATTAGCGTCCTTGTAAAGCGCAGCATAAAGCGATCCTTGTGGAACATTATTTGAATATGCTTTGGCTTCTTCAAAATTTTGAAAACCAATTACATTGTCTTTACGAACTTGCCCTGTCCTAACCATTCTTTTTAAATTGATTACCCCATCATACCCTAATTCATTAACAGCGGGAAGGAAGTCTACGTCAACTGTGTCCGTTCTATTGGTTACTGAAGCCCGTAATCGTTCTGCTGTATCTGACAACATAAACCCTTCCGGTCTTGGGTACTCTAGTTGATGTTGTTTAAGAGCGTCCGATTCCATCTTCAACCGCTCTGCCGGTGTCTGGGATGTAGCATTTACATCTATACCCCATTTGTTATTAGCAACGGAAGCATTAGTAGTATACTCTGTATTCCCTGATGGCTTTTCCCTAACAACCCTGTAACCACTGGGGTTACTTGTGTCTTGAATGTAGTATTCCTGACTCTCAGACACCTTGCCAGATATAGCAGCAGCCTCAGTTGATGTAAGGCCCATCATCGTTAATGCTTGAAAAGCCTCATCCTTACTAGCGGGTGGGTCGTACGTCCCGTCAGGGCGAAAATAGAGGGCTTTGGTGACCTCTTGTAACTGGTCCTCATCGCCAATCTTAAAGTCTATTGCCAATGCAGCAAGAGCATTCTCCACATAGTTCTGTGATCCTACCTTTTTACCTAGGGCTTGTGACATTACGTCAAGCATGAAACCCTGCATCACTACTTGGTTTGTTCTCTTGAGTCTTGACTTCCTTGTCTCAGCAGCCTGCACAGCAAAGTCGTAGTCACCATATCGGGAAAGCAGATCGTCCTGATACTCATCACCTGCCTTCTCAACGGACTCTTCTACTGCCTTGATACTGTAGTCACCGCCTGTAACATTCTTGAACTTCTCTTTGATTGCTGCCTTCCTTTCAGCATCCGATTTTTCCTGATCTACCGGAGGTGTACCACCACCAAGGATGTTGTGAGGATCAGAAGGGTCAATTGGGTTTTGTTTTTTGGCGTAATCTACCTTCCTTCCTAAACCTCCTTTAGTAGGGCCATCCCCGTCACCGCTAGGTCCGGGTCGGTAGTTGTGTGCAGGGTAATAAGTATTTCCGTTAGCATCTATACCGGGGTAGTCAGCATCATACGATTTAGGAGGATCAATTGATTTCCACCAATCAACCGCATTCCCAACATTTTCGGTAATCATGGAACCTGTCGGGCTTTTTGAAAAATCATTCATTGCCCCATCAACTCCATCCCACATGTTAGCAAAACCATTAGAGATTGCTTCTGCATTACCTGTCGGCTGACCAAACGTAGTACCACCCCACTGCGCTGCTGTTGGGTAATCATAATCGCTTAGTCTTTCTCCAAGATCGCCACGTTCAGGCATTCCACCATCCCACACAATCTTAGTACTCTCTTTATTATTACCATTGCCATCAGAGGTAATGGTTGTAGTAGGCGCAGTTCCATCCATGATTATCTGCCGTAACATCTGGCTTAGATTGCCTTTATTCATCATCTACATTATCTCCCGTGGGTTATAACCCTGTTGTCCTTGTCCGTTGTATGGCCCCATACCAAAGACTACCTTTGGTGCAGGTGATGAGCCTCCGCTGTATACGCCGGGGCTAGGCGGACCACCACCGCCTCCACCGCCACTAGATACCTGTTGTTCTTCAATGTCATCAGACAGTAGTATGCTTGCTGCCTGCATTAAGAACTGTTGATTCTCTGCTTTATCCCACCAACTAGGTTTGTCTTCTCCATCAATCAACTCATCTAAACTTTTTGATATCTTGTCGGATTGTCGTTCTACTGCTGAATCACGCATCCTGTCTGCCCGGGTGGTACCAGATTGCTTGCTCCAATCAGAAGTGTTGCCACCAACTTCAGCGGGATTAGGTCGTGTGTTAGCAATTGCTTGGTCTACTTGCGGGAAGTTAGCAATAGGCTCCCGTGCCATCATGTCATACTCATTCATTGCGTACTCATCCATGCCATGTGTTGCCCTTGCGTACGCATCATATTCGGGATATTGCGGTGGAGTTGTTGGGCTATTTAATGATGCTGTAGCACGCTCATAGCCTAGTGTATCAAGTTGATTCCCCGGCATTTCTGCCAGACGCAATGCATCCTTATTTATAAAATCAGGAATCTCTTCGGCAACACCGCTACCTCTTACAGTGTTGCCATCCCTAAAAAGTTGGGCAGTATACATATCCTCATCTGCCTGATAGTTTTGATTTATAGGATTATAGTTTTGACTTGGAATCTCCGGCCTGTTAGGTAACGGGGTCGTTGTTGCGCTAGTGTTCATGTACAGACTGGGGTCATCCATTCCGGGATACATCGAAGCCATCTGGTCATACTGGCTAGGCGCAAACATATCCATTCCCGGCTGCATTGAAGCCATCCGCTCATACTCAGTTGGAATGCTTCCTTGTCCTCCCATTAAATCTACGTTACTGTATTGCGCAAGTCTGGCAGGTGCGTCAGCCGAACCTGTAACACCTCCTGATTGCATGGGTGTGTAAGGAGTTCCCGCATAACCATTGCCTGAAGCCATTGAACTAAAAGGGGCATTCACTCCGGTAAAGGTTTGTGGAGAATTGTTTGGAAAAAATTGAGCAGGGGCATCAGCCGAACCTGTAAACCCTCCCGCCTCAATAGGGACATAAGGGTTTTGAGTAAATGCGTTTGATGCTAATCCTGCATGAGGATTAACTGAAGAAGCAAACATGTCCATGCCGTGCGTACCTGCTGCGTGAGCATTGTAACCAAGGCTTGCCGGTACTGCTCCTGCTGTTGTACCTGCTGCGCTGATAAGTCCGCCACCTACCTTAGGTGACATGCCTGCCATACCTGCTGTCTGACCAAACATGTTTTGTCCTATAGTAGGTGCTGCTGAGCCTGCTGCTGAGCCTGCTGTGTTCCCAAAGAGGCTACCAAGACTACCACCTCCTGCTTGCCAAGCACTTGCACCACCACCGGCTGCCATACCTAGAACTGCTGCCATCTTAGGGTCAACGCCTAAAACATCTGTTGCTAACTTTTGGGCAGCGAATCCTGCTACCATTGGTATTGCTACACTAGCCATAATAATATCCTATATTGTACGTGTGGTTGAACTTCCAGAACTGTTCTCAGTTGCCTGAGTCATCCCGCCCATATTTCCGCTAATAAACTGTGCGTACTGCGCCAAGTTATTATATGGTGACATTGATGCATAATCGTATCTCTGTTTAGCATCGTTCATCATAGCCTGATTCAACTGTTGTTGTGGTAATCCAACACGGTTATATAATTGTTTGCTCATTTCTAACGGCATGTTCATTATGTTTCCATATTGACCTAATGCCTGAGTCCTTTGGTCTTGAGCATTTTGATAAGCGTTACCATACATCATCGCCAAGTTATCATTAACTTGTTGACCGGCATTCTCAATCACCTGATTATTTAAAACATCACCACGACCTGACCCACCGTATTGACCTGACATTACCTGACCACTTCTAACCTCTTGCATCATTTGGTTAGCCTGATCAGTTGCCTGTCTACGGTAAGCGTTAGCCATATCACCGTATGGGCTACCTTCACCCGTGTTAATGCGACCGCTCATCATGTCCATATAATTATTATTCATGTTACCCATCATGTCTTGGGCGTTACCGGTTACCCAGTTAGACGTAAGGTTCATAGACTCCATTTGAGCAGGAGTAAACCCTGATACAGTTTGACCACCGTAGTAGTCTGGCATACCCTGCTTATACAGGTTATCTGCTTGACCTAACAGTTGATCATACTGTGCTTGCTGATAAGGCGTTGAGACATTTTGGGAAGTTCCACTGCTACCGCTAGATGTTGTACTCCCTTGTGGTGCAGAATTATTTGTAGATGAACCCATTATAAAAGACCTCCGTTGTATGGTTTCTTGTTAGGCTTAATGTAAATACCCATATTTCTTATAGGTGTCGGCGCAATATCAACCATCCAATTGGTTGGGTTTACCAAAGGATTATATACACCACCGCCATTAGAGTTTCTTGCAGTGGGTCGCCAGTCATCCATAGGTTTACGATTGATAATTGTTTCTGTTCCGGCTGACATCACGTTTCCATTGCCACTGTTAT